>Ga0123389_143303_pt1 | contig 59009 bp, 41 predicted proteins | sample T0HHNH4metaT_FD_89917 | JGI IMG/M metagenome (GOLD analysis project Ga0123389, IMG submission 89917) | Methane-oxidizing artificial microbial communities from Washington, USA to study methane cycling - T0-HHNH4 metaT (Metagenome... | ecosystem: Engineered > Modeled > Simulated communities...
CATTGATGAAGCAATTGATATGGTGCTTTCTAGCAATGGTTTGCAGAAAAAGGCGCTGTCAGATAACACCGCTTTGGTTTTCCCCAGCACGCCGCAAAAATTTAAAGACTATAAAGATCTGGTGATTCGCAGTTTCTTCTTTACCAATACCAACGCAAAACAAGTATCAGCTTTGCTGAAAACCATGTTGAAAACCAAAGATATTTTTGTGGATGAACGCTTGAATATGCTGGTGATGCGCGATACGCCAGAGGTGATTAAGATTGCGGAAAAATTGATTGCCGCCAATGACTTAGAAGATCCGGAGGTGATGCTGGATATCGAAGTGTTGGAAGTCAGTCGTAACCGTTTGCAAGAGTTGGGCATTATTTATCCGAATCAATTATCTGTTGTGACAGCGGATGCGTTAACGCTGGAATCACTTAAGGCGATTAAATCAGCCAATATTGGCGTATCACCTAACCCTGCGATTAATTTTAAAAAGACCACAGGTGATGTGAATTTATTATCTAACCCTAGAATTCGGGTGAAAAATAATGAAAAAGCCAAAATTTTGGTCGGTGATAAAGTGCCGATTATCACCACCACTTCAACCGCTAACGTGGGTATTTCTGAAAATGTGCAGTATGTAGATGTGGGCTTAAAGCTAGATGTAGAGCCACGTGTGACGCTGGATAACTTTGTGAATATTAAAGTTGGGCTGGAAGTAAGTTCACTGGGTGAAAGGACAGTAACCAGAAACGGTGCGACTGTTTATACCATTGGTACTAGAAACGCCAGTACAGTTTTGCGCTTAAAAAATGGCGAAACACAGGTATTAGCAGGGCTTATTTTGGATGATGAGCGCAAAAACGCTAGCAAATTACCAGGTTTAGGCGATTTACCACTGATTGGTAGATTGTTTTCAAATCAGGAAGATAGGAAAAGTAAGACCGAAATCGTGTTAGCAATTACACCAAGAATCATTGGTAATATCACGCGCCCGCAAGTTGAAATTACCGAATATTGGTCGGGTACAGAAAGTTTAATCAGCGATAAACCGCAAGTTAATTTTCCGCCAACTGGTGGCTCAGAAAATCCACAGGATAGAATTCGTGAGCAAATGCGTTTACGCCAATTGCAATTGAACGAGAATCAAGAAATACCAGTTGCTCAAGAACCAATACCAGAAACTACTTCAGAACAGATCCCGCAACAAAACTCCTCACAAGATGGGCGAGGCGTTTTAGAGCAGCAAGCGACTGACTCGATTCAGCCGCCAGCGACAAATCCGATTGCCGCACCCGAAGCCATACCTTCGGTGATTGATTCATCTGGCAGGTTAAGGCCTGCCACGCAATGACGCCACCTTTTGAAATAAAGCGCCATTCAAAAGGCTTTACGTTGATTGAGCTGATTGTCACGGTGACTATCGTGTCTATTTTGGCCAGTGTGACGATGCCGATGCTGAAAATGACCGTACAACGCAGCAAAGAAACTGAATTGCGTGCGAATCTACGCCAAATTCGCGAAGCGATTGACGCGTATAAAAAAGCGGCCGATGAAGGCCGAATAAATAAAAGTATTGAAGCGAATGGTTATCCGCCCAACTTAGAAGTATTGGTTAATGGCGTGCTGGATGAAAAAGATGTGAGTAAAAGAAAGCTCAAGTTTTTGCGCAGAATTCCGCTAGATCCGATGACCAGCGTTACCAATGCAGAAACCGAAGCGCTGCCGAATAATTGGGGTTTACGCAGTTATGAGAGCGATGCGGCCGAGCCTGTTGCTGGGGATGATGTATTCGATGTGTATTCACTTAGCGCACAAATTGGCATTAATGGTGTGCCTTATGCCAAATGGTAAAGCAGTTAAAGTGAACAACAAAAAGGCTGTTGTTTCAGGTTTTACGCTGGTTGAAATGCTGGTGGTTTTAGCGATTTTGGCATTATTGTTAACACTTGCTGCGCCTAAATATTTTAGTAGTATAGACCGCGCAAAAGATGCGGCATTAAAGCAAGATTTAACAACGGTGCGCGAAAGTCTCGATAAATTTTATGCAGATACGGGGCAGTATCCAAAAACGCTAGATGACTTGGTGGATAAAAAATATATCCGCAAACTGCCATTCGATCCCATCACTAATAGCAGCGTGACTTGGCTAATCACACCGCCAGAACCGCCATTAGAAGGCGATATTGCCGATATTCACAGTGGCGCAGTGGGGCTGGCGCAAGATGGCAGCCAATATGCCGATTGGTAATTGGCCTATGAACAAACAAGCGGGTTTTACCTATATGGGTTTGTTAATGATCGTGGCGATTGCGGGCATCGCAATGGCTGGTGTGGGCGTTGTGTGGCACCAAGAATCGCAGCGTGAGCGAGAAAAAGAGTTATTGTTTATTGGCGCAGAGTATCGCAAAGCGATTGGCAGTTATTTTGAAAGTAGCCCGGGCGGCATCAAACAATATCCGCAAACCTTGCAAGAGTTAGTATTAGATAAACGCTTCCCCAATATTAAACGCCACATACGACAACTGTATGCTGACCCGTTTGCAAAAGATAATCAATCTTGGAACTTGGTGTTAGAGCAAGGCCAAATTAGAGGCGTCTACAGTACAGCAGAAGCAAAGCCAATTAAAAAATTCGGCTTTGCCAGTACAGAAGAAAGTTTTAGTGAAGCCGAATCTTACAGCGATTGGCGATTTATTTATGCGCCTGGCAGTTTGGCGAGTAGCGCGCCAATACAAAATGCTAATCAGCCAGACAATTTGCCAGACAGTCAGAGTAATAGTAATGAGCCTAGTAATAATGAATTCAACAGTCTTCCGCCCAGTATTAATGCACCCAATACCAGTGAGCCAGAAATTCCGCCATCAAACAGCATGCCGTTTGAAACGTTGCCGCCTAGTATTAACGCGATAGATAATTCAGCTGCACAACCCGCAAACTAAGATTAATTACGCTAGGAATATTGCCGATAATATTGCAGCACTTTTGGCACGTAATGCATGGTTTCGCGATAAGGCGGCACACGATTACTGTATTTTTGCACCGCGCCTGGGCCAGCATTATAAGCCGCCAAACTCAGCTTTAAATCGCCATTAAATAGCGTTAATAATTCGCGCAGATATTGTGATCCAGCCAATATATTTTGCGCTGCATTGGTTTTATCTTTTACATGAAAACGCCGCGCGGTTGCTGGCATTAATTGCATTAAGCCGTAAGCACCTTTTTGCGATGTTGCCCGTGCATTGTGTTTAGATTCCACCGCAATTACCGCGTGAATCAATGCAGGTTCTAGCGACGTCAAATTGGCGGCTTGCAATACTTCATCGTGATAAGGCAATAAAGCGGTTTGTGCAGAATTACTCTGTTTAAAACTATTTGTTTTGTGATTAGTTGTGGCAAGTGTAATAGCCTTTGTAATAACAGGTTCTACAATTTTTAGCGTAAATGGTTGGTTAACTTGCGTGTTGCTGATGCTGATTTCATCCGTTTGTTCCATATTAATAAAAACATCTGCCGTAGCAGTCACATGATGCATCGCAATCAGCAGGAAGCAAATACGCTTGAAATTTTTCATAGCGCTATTATCCATGCGCAATATGACAGTTTTTGGTAAACCTGTTCATCAACATGACTGAATCATTTTTACTTATTATTAAGTAGTCCGTTGTTATAAAACTGTCAACAAACTGCCATTTAGTTTTAATCAGCTTGTCACTAAACCAGTCGAAAATCACGCTAATTTAAAAAATATGCTTAACCTAATTAAGCAATATCAACTTATAAAAACCAATGATCATCAGCACCCAATTTACCATCGATGAACCTGTAAAAGCCGATATCTGCTTAGATGATGAGCAGCGCGTGGTTTTTATGGAAGTGATTGAAGAATCGCTGCGCGTATCGCAACGCACGCATTTATTTAATTGGCTGCAAGCAGGTTTTCAATATTTATTACCACACGAGGTGATGATTTACGGCGTTAAATCAACCGAGACAGATGAGTATGATTTTGGCTATTTTACTAGCTCACGCTATTTTGATGAGAATCGATTTAATGAGGTAATCGATAGAGAAAACGGTTTAGTGACACAAGCACTTAAAGTGTGGCAAAGAACAGCGTTGCCGGTATTTGTGACCAATCATTTGCCAGCATCCGATTACGGTAATTATTCTGTATTAAATATTGCGCAATCGGAGCTGAAAGCTTCTGAATTAGGCGATTTTGTTGCACATGGTTTTGGCGATAATCACACGCGTATTTCAACTTTTGTGATATTCGCGCGCTTATCTAAACAGCTGAATAATAACCACGCGCGTATTTTAGAACTGATTATGCCGCACCTGCATTGTGGGCTGATTCGCGTGACCAGCAACCGCACTAATTTGATTCATACCAATAAAGTCAGCAAGAAAATCACTGGCAGAGAATCTGAGATTTTGCAGTGGGTACATATGGGAAAAACCAATTGGGAAATCTCCTCTATTTTAAGTATCAGCCCGCTCACTGTTAAGAATCATGTGCAGAATATCTTACGCAAATTAGATGTACAAAACCGCAGCCAAGCAGCGGTTAAAGCGGCAAAACTTGGTTTGGTTAAAGTGCTTAAATAACTATTTTCTTCAATACAAGTTATTTGCGCATGCAAATCGTTAATAGACAAAATCAGCAACAAATTATAGTCCGTTCGGACTACACATAAAACTTAGCTTTTCATCCGCATCCAGCAAAATTTCCATCGTAAAAAGAGTGTGTATGTTTTTTAAATACATGCCGCTAAATAGTTAACCTTAAAAAACGGCCAATATTTATTGGGCTTTTTAGTTGGTTAAGTTGTTTAGAAAATAGTCTATCCAGACTATGTGTTTTGGTTGGTATGTAACAAACACTCTTTAAATTAGTAACGTCGCTTAATGGTTAAATTTATTAGGCGTTTTGAAGTTTAGATTTTAACGATTTTTTAAGTAATTTTAATTTAGGAGATTCACATGAAAGTTCAATTTAAAGCATTAGCTGCTGTAGTTGTTTTAGCTGCCGCTTTGCCGGCACACGCGGCTATTGATACAGCTGCTTCAGGTAATGGCTCGTTGGTTTTATCTGTGTTTGACCGTGTTGCAAATATTTCAGCCAATTTTGATTTAGGTAAAAATTATAGTGATTTCACTATTGCTGGTAATTCTTTTGCCAATAGTGGTGCAGCCGCAGCTGGTACAAATTTTTCTTGGGATTTAAGCACTGGTGATTATGCTACTGCTTGGAATCAATTCTTTAGCACAGCAACTTTGGCAAATACAGTTTTTGCAATCGGTGCTGGTGATAATTTAGGCGCAGGCGCAGGCAATCGTGGTTTTATTACAACTTACTCTGTTGTTGGAAATAATATTACATCAACACAAGCACAAGGCTTGGCAGGTTTTTTCGATGTTTACACAGGCGAGAGTGCATCTAGCGCAGCTTTATTTCAGAATCATACAGTTGTAGCAAACGGTAGTAGCGTAGCTAATGCAGGTGCTGCATTTGCTGGTCAGTTTTACGGTGGCGGTAAAAACAATGCAGTTGGTGCCACAGCTGTTGGCGCAATTGGTACAGATTTAGGTGTATTGCAATACTTATCTGCTGCAAGTTCATTTGCAACTAGCCCAGTTACTATTTTCGGTAACGGTGCTAAATTTAATTTAGCTAGCAACGGCGCACTTGTCTACAGCACTATCGCAGCAGTTCCAGAAGCTGATACTTGGGCCATGATGTTATTAGGCTTAGGCTTTATGGGCTTTATCGCACGTCGTAAATCAGTTTAATTCACTCGTTTTTAATCCATCTTTTTATTTGGTATTAACCATTTGGCAGAGGCTTCGGCCTCTTGCCTTAAGGATTTTTTAGGGAAAAAATCATGAAATTGACAAAAATCTCATTAACATTGGCTTGTCTTTTAGGCACAGCACAAGCATTTGCAGCACCAGTTACGGCAGCACAAATTGAAAGTGCACGCCAAGCTGGTACATTACAACAAGCGTGGATTTCTGGTGCTTCTGCACCAACAAAAAGTATTTACGAAGGTTGGGTTGGTAATGGTACTGGCGCAGGTTGTGACGCAAATTCAAATACTATTTTTTCAAACCAGGCCGGTACAGCAGTAACACCTGGTTCACTAGGTAACTTTAATGCTTATGCCTGTACGCGCGGCGGTGTTGTTTCAGTGTTGTACCACACGATTGATGGCGGTTCATTGTTAGCTTATGCACCACACACAATCGGTGCTAAATTAGCCCGCGTTAAATATGTAGGCGGTACTGCTAACGGTTGTGGCGCGACTGCTTTAACTTATACAGATACAACGAATACGCGTAACAATGCTGCAGTTTACAAAGGTTGCACTCTTGTAGGTATTGCATTGCCTGGCACTGGTCCTACTTCTACCAGCAATAATACCAATGCAGCGGCGGTAGCAGCTGATGCTTTAGCACCACAATTACCAGTAGGCGGCTTTTCTGATGTTGAAGCTTCATTATTTCCAGCTCCAATCGGTGGTGGTGATGTTTCATCTAAAGGCACTGAAGGCCAAGCAAACGTAGGTCAGGTTTTTGGCGTAGTAGTTAGCACGCCTTTGTACCGCGCTTTACAGACTGCACAAGGTCTTTCAGATGTAGATGGTTCAACTTATGATCCAGTAAAAGCACCTAATATCACCAGCGCACAATATGTTTCAATAATTGCGCAAGGTGGTGCTTATCAAACTGACTGGTCACCAATCGTTGGTGCGGCAGGCAATGGTAAGAAAGTGATTTTGGCACGCCGTGTACAAACATCTGGTTCACAAGCTAGTTCAAATGCATTTTTCTTAAAAAATCCATGTGCATCTGGTGTGAATGCTTCTTTATTGCCTGCAACAGTGGCTGATTCATCACCAACTTTTGAAGTACTTGAAGGTAGTGGTACAGGTAACGTAAAAACGCGTTTATCACAAGCTACAACGGCAGGTGATTTTGCAATCGGTGTGATCTCTGCTGAAAATGATTGGCGTGCAGATGCACCTGCTTCAGCTGGCTACCGTTATATCAAGATTGATGGTAACCATCCTGAAACTGGTGATATTGCCAATGCACGTGTAACTGCAGCAACTGGCGCGTATCCATTCCACATGGAATTACGTAACTTTACTGCTAACTCTGCAACAGGTTTTGGTGCAGCAGTTGTAAACCAAATCACTGCATCATTATCAAGCCCACCAACATCAGCATGCGCAGTTTTACCACGCGGCTTAACATTGAATCCACTAGGTGGCTCTAGCTGCACAGTTGGCGTGCAAGTAGCTAAAGGTACTAACTTGGGCAACAATTGTTCAGCAGCTCAATTAACACAGTAATCCAATATTTGGGTGTTAAGAACACCTGAAAACACATAGCGCACTCCTCAAAAGGGAGTGTGCTTTTTGGTTTATAGCAATTGGTTTTACTTAAGTTTTTTTGGATGTAATTTTTTAGATGTAAAAAGTGGTTAAGTCATTCAGGCATTTCTTAATACTTATTTACTAGTACTTATTCATGTGCCTGCCATATTTGTTTTTTAACATGGTCAAAAGTTTTTTTAGTGGTTTTTTATGATTCTGCATGACGTATTCAAGCATTTATTTAAGCGACAGGTTTTAGCTGGCTACACATTGGTCAGTCTGTTTTTTGCGCCTTTTGCTTTTGCAGAACAATCCCCAGAACCAGCTGATTCAAAACCAGAAGCTCAGACAGCACAACCAAGCCAGCAACAGCCAGATGTAGCACAGCCAGACGCACAACAATCAGACAAGCTCGCAGAAAAAAAATCAGCACAAGAAAGTCCTGCATTTAATGTGTTTGAAATAAAAGTAGACGGCAACACGGTCTTAGAGATTGGCAAGATTGAAGAAGCGGTTTACCCATTTTTGGGTGAAGCCAAAACGATTGACGATGTAGAAAAAGCGCGCGGTGCACTGGAAAAAACCTATCAAGATGCTGGTTATTTAACCGTTTCAGTCAGCATTCCACAACAAGAAGTAGATGCGGGCATTGTGAAATTGCAAGTAACTGAGGGCAGGGTGGAGCGCCTACGTGTAACGGATTCGCAATACACCTCTCTGGCAGAAGTGAAATCCAGAGTGGCGGAATTTAATGAAGGTAAAGTACCGCATTTCCCCACTGCGCAACAGCAGTTAGGTACGGTGAATCGCGGTCAGAATAGACAAGTAACGCCTATTTTACGAGCAGGACAATCGCCCGGAAAAGTAGAAGTGGATTTAAAAGTGCAAGATAAATTGCCGTTGCACGGTAGCTTGGAATTGAACGATAGATATTCACAAAATACTACGGAAACGCGCTTGAACGGCAGCTTGCGTTACGAAAATCTATTTCAAAAAGACCACAGTATCGGTGTTAGTTTTCAGCTTTCACCAGAAGATTTAAATGAAGTAAAAGTGCTTTCGGGCACCTATGTTATCCCGCGATTAAACGGCGATTATTTCGCCGCTTACGGCGTGCTTTCAGATAGTGATATCAGTGCGGTTGGCGATGTGAGCGTGGTGGGTAAAGGTACGATTGTTGGCGCACGTTACATTCATCCGCTGCCATTGGTCGATAATTATTATCACAGCCTGACATTGGGTGCAGATTACAAAGATTTTAAAGAGTCGGTAATTTTGCTGGGTGCAGATAGCTTTCAAACGCCGATTTCTTATAGCGCATTTAGTTTAGGCTATGACGGCACGCTGCAAAACCAATCATCACAAACGCAGATGAATCTGACGCTGAATTTTGCACCAAGAGGTTTGGGTAATAACGCAGACGAGTTTCGCGCCAAGCGTTCTTTTGCTGAAGCGAATTACGCTTATTTGCGCACTGATATCAAACATACGCAAAAGTTACCGCTTAACTGGGCGATTCAGGCCAGATTAGCCGCTCAACTATCCTACGACAAACTGATTTCTGCAGAGCAATTTACCATTGGTGGTGCGGATTCTGTGCGTGGTTATGTGGAATCACAATCGTTGGGAGATAGCGGCGTATTCACCTCATTAGAACTACGCACGCCGCCATTAATGAAATGGATCAATAGCGATTTTGTAAAAGATTACGCCAAAGAATTTTATGCCTTTAGTTTTATTGATGCGGGCTATGTGAAGACGCAAGATGCGTTGCCTGGCCAAATTACCCACAGCGACTTATTGTCGTTGGGCTTGGGTATTAAGTTTAAAAGTAGCAAAGGGGTATTCACTAATTTGGATTACGCACATGCGCTACGCGAGGCAGGTGACGTGGAAAAAGGTGATAACAGACTGCATTTTCGCCTGGGTTATGAGTGGTAAAACGTGATGAGTGGTAACGCTTTACTCGCATCTTTTAAAAATAGTCAAAATTAGTTAACCAATAAATTTAGTTAAAAACCAGCAAAGACAGTCATCTGGCAAAGCAAGTCATAGGAGTACGTGATGAATCAAGGTATCTATCAATTAGTCTATAGCAAAGTGCTGCACATGTTTGTGCCAGCATCAGAAGCAGTGCGCAGTCGCGGTGGTAAAGGTAGTCGGCGCAATCGCAAGCAAGCTAAGAGCGCGATGGTTTTTACCGTGATAGCCAGTTTTTCTTATACTTATAGTGCCTTTGCACAAACTGTGCTGCCAGCAGGATTAGATATTCGTACTATTAATCCTACTCAAATCAGAGTCACCAGTTCTGACGCTAATAATATTAATTTTCAACAGCTCGTACCAAGAGCAATCGTCGATTGGAACAGTCTGAATTTAGGCAAAGGGCAAAATTTTAATGTGGATATGCTGAAATCCTATTCCATGCTAAATCGCATTCACGATATGAACCCCAGTTTGTTAGATGGCAATGTAAACGCAGCGGGTAATATTTATTTTATTAACACCAACGGCATTATTTTTGGTGCCAATGCGCAATTTAATGTGGGTTCGTTATACGCCGGCACATTAGATATGACGGATGATTTATTCAATAACGGCTTTATTAATTCAGATGCGACGTTTAAAGAAGTGTTTACCGCAGTGGGCGAAATCACCACGCCAGCCAGCATGGTAGTTGAAGCTGGCGCCAAAATTAATACGGCGCAAGGCGGAAAAGTGGTGTTATTCGCGCAAGATATCACCAACAGCGGCGTGATTAATACCCCAGATGGACAAACGATTTTAGCGGCTGGTAAAAAAGTATATTTAGCCAGTAGCAAAGACCCAGCTGGTTTTCTGGTAGAAGTTGACGGCGGAGGCACAGCAACTAATTTGGGTACGATTGTGGCAGAGCGCGGCAATATTACGATGATGGGTTTGGCGGTGAATCAGAAAGGTACGTTAACTGCCACCACTTCAGTGCGCGCAAATGGCTCGATCCATTTGCTGGCGCAAGAAAAAGTGAATATCACTGCTGGTCAAGTAACTGGTTTACGCGATGGTATTGTGGCATTGGCAACTGGTAGTGTGACTGAAGTAAAACCTGAACTAGATGACAAAGAAGAGATTTCCAGATTACAGGCATTTAAATATGCAGATGACATCACTTCTGGCTCGTTAAAAAAATCAGTCATTAAAATGGAAGCCAGCCTGATTAATATCGATGGCAAAGTAACTGCAAAAAGTGGCACAGTATCAGCGACAACTTTAAACGATGCTGCGACAGTATTGGCTGCAGCTAACCAAGCGAAACAGCGCATTTATATCGGTGAAAATGCCAATATTGATGTTTCTGGTGTAGATGCTGTTGCGCCAATGTCGCGCAATCAAATCGACCCCGAATTATTCTCTGACCAAAACAAAGATAACCCGATACTACGCGACAGCGGTTTAAACAAAGCACAGGTTTATATCGATTTAAGAAAAGGCACCGATTTAATCGACACGCTGCCGTTTGAAAAGTTAAAAACTGTGACGCTGGCAGAGGCATTAACCGATGGAGGTACGATTAAATTATCAACGCCAGCCGATATTATCGTGCGCAAAGGCGCGGTGCTGGATGTGTCTGGTGGATCGACCACTTATGAAGCGGGCGTGATTAAAGAGACCAATCTTTTTTATAACGGAAAATTGGTGCCTATCTCAGAAGCTAAAAAAGGCGTGCCTTATGATCAGGTGGGCGATGTGTACGTGGATGTTGATAAACGCACAGGTAATGCGAAAGTTTGGGCGTTGGGCGGTAGTGATAACCGAGGCTGGGGTTCAATTAGCAAAGACAGCACGCCAAAAACATTAAAAACTTTTGTGGTTGGTACGCAAGTCGCCAGTTATTTAGAAGGTGGCGATGCGGGCAAGCTTGATTTAACTGTAACAGGTGACAACGCGTTTACGCAAAACTTAGTGTTGGCAGGTCAATTAATCGCCAATACCAAAGTGGGTACACAGCAATTAATTGATCACAAAATACCGAATGGCGGCGAGATTCTTATCAGTGCCAATCAATTGATTTTGACTAAAGTCGCAAAAGAGCTGGAAGATAGTTTCAAGCCAAATCAAATGCTGGCGGATTCTGAAAACTTTCAATCTGTGATTAGTACAGACTTTACTAATAATGGTTTTAACAAGATCAATCTAACGAAAGTTGTTAAATTAGAAGTCAACGACACATTGAATATCAAGCCCAATGGTGCATTAACTTTGGGTTTAAACAATCAAATCAACGCAGATATTATCGCACCAGGCAGCAACATCAGCGCATCCAACATCAGTACAACCACTGTTGCGGACAATGTGCGCATCAGTACAGCGGGCACTTTTACCAATGATGCGCCTGGTATTGCTGGGCAATATTCAACTGAAGCGGCTATTAATGGCGGCGTGGCAGAAAATACTGATGCCGGCGGCATTCAACTAGGTATTCTGGCACTTGGTAAAAATACCGTGCTGGACGCATCAGCCGGTGCGCATGTGACGAACAAGAGAGAGCTGAAAAAAGGTTCTGCTGGCAATATCGGATTTATTAGCAACGGTAAAATAGACGATAGCGTGACTTTGCAAGCGTATGGCTTTGACCATGGCGGAAAATTGGCTGTTAATTTTGATCAACAGCAAGTGAATATTGCCGGCAATGCCAACGCAAGTGCTACGGATATTGATATCGCGCGTGGATTTTTTAATAAAGGCGGTTTTTCAGAATATAAACTATCTGGTTTAACGGTCAATATCGGTGACACGTCCAATAATAGCCCTGCACAAGAAATCTATACGGCCGCGCAAACTTGGCAAATTAACCCAAATTTTGCTAACGAAGTAGGCGGCCAAGCGATGTCTACTGTCGCCTCAACCGTTGTTTTGCCAGAAGATACGCGCCAAGCGGTTTCATTGAATTTTAGTGCCGATAAGTTAGGCGGCGTGTTAACGCTGGCAGAAAATACCACGTTACGCACCGATAGAGGTGGCAATGTCAGCTTAAGCGCGGGCAAGCAGGTTAATGTACTGGGTGACATCACCACGCCAAGCGGCAATATCGATATTCACATTAATGATGACGATGTGACCTTGCCGCAAGATGCGACGCAAGCGGTATTTATTGGTGAAAAATCCGTGTTAAGTGCGCGAGGCACAACGCTGACATTGCCCGATTCACAAGCGAACCTGCTACATACCCAAGTTTTTAATGCTGGCACCATCAAGATCAACCAAGCTGCAAAAGAATCGGAAATACAAAAAGGCGCGCTAATTATCAAAAAAGGCGCAGTGTTGGATGTATCAGGCGCTTCTATTGTGAATGATGTGAATACGGTAAGGGGTCTTGAGCGTGCTACCTTGCATGGTGATGCCGGCACTATCTCGCTAACAGGCATTGGTAGCATGCTGCTAGATGGCGATTTTAAAGGCGCGGCAACAGGTAGCGGCAGAGATGGGTCGTTGAACTTAACCTTTGCAGCACAAGAATTCAGTCCAGAAACTCACCCAGAGAGTTTGTATCCAAATGGCAGTGGCACTTTTACAGTGACGCAACAAAAGCAGCTGCAAGCGGATAATTTTAATAGCGGCGATGCGATTAAAACGGTACTGACCGACTCTAATGCACCGATTAATAATAGCGATACGGCATACCTAAAAGCACAAGTTTCAGCCCAGCAAATCGCAGCAGGTGATTTTGCTAATGTAAAAATCAAGTCATACCGTGGTACCGCAACACCAGCCAGCGCAATCGAGCTGGCAGATGGCGTCGATTTAAAAGTGGCTGGCAATTTAACGCTGGAATCGCCAGTGGTTAAAGTGAAAGATGATGGCATCGCCAAATTGACCGCTAACCATATTACCTTTAAAAGTTTGAATACAGTGGTTGATGCAGCTGCGGTTACCGCGGGCACTGGTCAGCTAACAACGCAAGCTAGCCAGACTTATATTGATGGTGCGATTGCGATTGTAGGTGTCAATAAAACGATTATCAATAATGTGCTGGATGTACATGGCCAAGGCGCACTGGCAGCCAATGGCGATATTAATATCACCGCACGCCAGATTTACCCGAATACCGCTTATCTAGATGATACGATTCCAGATGCATTAAGTTTTGAAGCGATGGGTGATGGCAGCAAAATCACCATTAATTCCAGCGGTCAAAAAGCAAAACCTGTGTTATCTGCAGCGGGCACGTTGAAATTTAAGGCTGACAATATTGTACAAAACGGAGTGTTAACTGCGCCGTTTGGCAGCATTCAATTAGAAGGCAAAGAATCTGTCACGCTGGTTGCGGGCAGTAAAACGTCTATTTCGGCCGATAGTTTGACGATTCCTTATCTGCAAACGCAAACAGGCGGCAAAGATACGGTTCCTTTAGATGTGACTTTGTCTGAAAAGCGCATCGAGATTCAATCAAAATCCGTTGATTTACAAAAAGATGCGGTATTAGATCTATCTGCCACCGGCTCATTATTCTCTTATGAATTTATCAAGGGTATTGGCGGCAGTAATGACGTGCTGGCTCAGCCAAACACTTATGCCGTTATTCCTAATTTTGGTGACGGTTTTGCGCCTGTGGATATTGCTTACAATAATGCGGCGCAAGCCGTTGGCGTTGGCAAAACTGTCTATCTGACTGGCGTGCCAGGGCTAGCTTCTGGCATGTATACACTTTTACCAGCCAGATATGCATTAGTTCCAGGTGCGTTTATGGTGCAAGCAAATGCGGGTAACCTATTAGCTGGTGCAGTAACACCACAATTGGATGGCAGCCATTTAGCCACGGGCTATTTTTCAGAATTAGGCACTGGTGCGCGCGATGCCAATTGGAGCACGTTTAAAGTGACCGATGGTGCAATTTTCCGCCCAGCGGCTGGCACCATTTCAAAATCACCTTCGCAATATCTGTTAACTGATTTAACCGATTTTTACAGTAATCCGCTTAATACAGATGGCAAAACGGTTGCACTGCCAATTGATGCAGGCAAGTTAAGTTTAGACGCTGAAAAATTGAATCTTGATGCCACTATTGTTGCGAATAAAGGCGTGTCAAAAGATGGCAAAAGTGGTTCAGGCTTACAAGTTGATATCGCTTCTGATCAGATTCGTGTAGTTAGCAATAAAGACGCAGCAGATACAACCAGCTTGCAGTTGACTGCCGACAGCTTAAATAAACTGAATGCTGAAAGTCTTGTACTGGGCGGCACCAGTAGACTAGATAGTGCTGGCGTTAAACAAATCACCACAAAAGCCGAAACGGTCAGCATTGAAAATAGCAGCGCAGATGCGATTAAAACACCCACTTTTATCGCGACTGCTAGTGACATCGTAACCGTAAAATCTGGTGCGGTAATTGATACAGGCCCTGCTACTAAAACGCCAACAAAAACCGTTGTAGCTAGCAATGGAGAAGGCGCGTTATTCGCCGCTTCTTCTGCCAGTGATATCAGTTATAGCCGGGCTGGTGGTGCCAATGCGACAAAAGGTGTGCTGGATATTCAAGCAGACAGCACGATAAAAGCGGGCAATTCAGTGGTATTAGATGCCACACAAATCGCCCATTTAGATGGCAATGTGACATTGCAAGATGGCGGTAGCGCAACGCTGGGTGCAAACCGTATATTATTAGGTAACGCGCCAATTGGCACTGCTGGTTTAAATGTCAATGCGGCTAGCCTTGCGGCATTGGGCCAGCTCAAATCTTTGGCATTAAACAGTTATAGCAATGTAGATACGTTTGGCGCGGTTAATTTTGGTAATCGTAATTTAAATCTAACCATTGACGCCGCAGGCATTGCCGGTAATTTAGTCGCAGGTGAAACAGCGGGCAGTGTGCTGGCCAATAATCAGCCCGTCGTATTTATTGCCAACCAATTCACGCTTAAAAATACCTCTGGTGCGACATTAACAGACCCATTAGAAGCATCGAATCGCACATTAAACATTCAAGCAAATACGGTTAAATTAGAAGGCAAACAAGCCAGCAATACTAATACTGAAGCGGGCAAAACACAAATTGCAGGTTATACCAATGTGGCGATTAATGCCGATGAAGTGCGTGTAGCCAATGCTGGCGAAACAAACTTTAACGTGGCGAATACCACAGTAACCACGGGTCGCATCAGTGCAGAAACTGCTGCAGACTATAAAATAAATGCCACGCAATTGAGTGTTAACAAACTAGAGAATGCCAAAATAACGGAAAAAGCAGGCTTTGGTGCCAAGCTGGGCATTGCAGCAGATAATCTAACTGTCGCCAGTAATATTGATCTGGCTTCTGGTCAGTTAAGTTTGACTGCAAAAACCGGCGACTTAACCATTGAAAATGGGGCAAATATTAGCGCTACATCTAATACGGTTAATTTCTACAATACCGCCGTGCAATCCAATGCGGGCAGCGTTACTTTGGCTTCAACCACTGGCAATGTGAATGTTAAAGCAGGCGCAGTTGTTGATGTAACCAGCCAGGGCGTTGCAGATGCAGGTTTGGTTAAAGTCATCGCAACTTCAGGCACGGCAAATATCGCAGGCCAATTAAAAGGCGCAGCGGCAGGCACTGGCAAAGGTGGTCGGCTAGCGGTAGATGTTAAAACGCTATCCAATTTAAATACAACGGATAATCAAGCAGCTGGATTTGATGAAAAACGCCAATATCGCGTGCGCGAGGGCGATGTAAATATTGCCGCCACGGGCGTTAATGCATTAAAAAGTCGCGATATTGAAGTAAGTGCAGATGCAGGCAAAATCACCGTTTCAGGTGACATTATTGCAACCGCGCCAAAGAATAGCCGCATCGCGCTATTTGCAGGCAACGGCGTTACGTTAGAAAGCACCGCAAATTTAAAGGCAAATAGCACTAAAGCCGGCGAAGCAGGTGGCGAAGTACAAATCAGCAGTACTGCGGCTAATTTGGATAACACACCTGACCTATTGGATTTTAAAACAGGCTCAAAAGTAGATGTCAGCGGTGGAGTTGGTGGTTTGGGTGGCGATGTCACCATTACCGCACCGCGCACGCTGGATAATAAAGACATTGAAATCGCGCAAATGGGCACGACATTTACTGGCGTCAATGGCGTAGTCAAACTGGTAGGCGAGAAAGTCTATGTTAAAACTGGTACTAATGCTAGCTTGAATGCTGCTGATTTTTCTAAAAGCACCACTACAGGTTTTTACAAAGAAACTGAAAGCTTTATGAAAAGCGTTTACAGCGACGTTGCACATGGGCTTAGCCGTCTAAATTTGGCTGGAAACGCTCAATTTAATATCACGCCAGAAGTTGAAGTAGTAAATAAAAATGGCAGTCTTACATTAGCGTCAGATACGTCATTGTATGATTGGCGTTTTGATGCGAAAACTGGCGCTGGTGTTACTGATACAGCCGACTTGCAAAAGGGCTTTAATGCCAATGGAGAATTGTTAGCAGGTACTTTAAGCTTGCGTGCCAGCCAAAATATTACGGTTAACGGTACATTAAGTGATGGTTTCAGCAACGCTACTCTAACCGTCGTCAGCACGCCTGCTAGAGCAGCAACGCCTGAAATTCCTGAAGTGTTGGATGCCGATGGCAATCTAGTCACGCCAGCTATTCCAGCAATGGAAGCGCAAGATGCAGTTGGTGTGCAAGGTTTGCAATCTTGGACTTATAACCTGGTTGCGGGCGCAGATTTCAGCGCAGCTAACCAGCTGACTACTAATGACAATCTGGCAGGCAATATCACCGTTGCCAATAACAAAGGTATTCGTACTGGCACAGGCGATATCAATATTGCAGCGGCAGGCAACTTAACTATGGCGGGTATTGGCTCAGTGGTTTATACCGCTGGGCGTAATGCGGCTGGATTAGCAGGTTTTGATTCGCCCGCAAGCAGCCTTGCACCGCTCTATTTAACCGATGGTGGTGATATTCATATTGCGACTAAAGGTAATATTGTGGGCGGCGAGTCTGCTACTAGCAATCGCCAACTGATTAATAACTGGTTGTTCAGGCAAGGTGGCGGTAGAGATAGCCGTGATACTACTTGGTGGGTGCGACCCGATTTATTTAAACAAAGTACCGCTACTTTGGGTGGTGGCGATATTTATATAGATGCAGTGGGCAATATCAGTAATTTTTCAGCCTCTGCACCAACCACTGCGCGATTTGATAGTAATGGAACTAGCAACAATCAAGTGGTTAGCGGAGGTGGCGATGTGACTGTAAACGCGGGCAACGATATTGTGAACGGTGTTTATTATGTTGCCAAAGGTGATGGCGTGTTAAATGCAGGCAACGATATTCGCAATACCGCCAATACTTTTGGCACTATGTTGGCGCTGCAAGATGGTAATTTTAAAGTCAACGCGGGCAATAACGCTTATATTGAATCTGTTGTGAATCCAACATTGCTGGCGCAATCTACGCGAAATGATAATACCAATGCAAACTTGGGTATTAGCACTTACTTTAATTCGTATTCTGATGCTGCAAAAGTTAACGTGGCTGGTTTGCTGGGTAATGTCGTATTTGGTCAAACGCCAGTCAATGACATCGGTACAAAACTGGCAGACTTTAAAACTAACGCTGTTTTAAGAGAGGGTGTGCGTTATTACCCAAGCCAAGTGAATGCGATAGCATTTAACGGCGATATTCGTTTTGGTGAAAATCAAGACAAAAAAGCCATCGTGTTATTGCCATCGGCAATGGGTGATTTGAAATTGCTGGCAGCTAATAATATTCAAACTTACGGCATATTGATGTCTGATGCGGATATTTCTGGCATAGCCAGTATCAATAATCCGCTTAATCAAACCAACTATATTGAATTTGAAAACGTGCTTAAAAGCCATGCAGCCGCGTTACCGTATCAAAATGCGATAGACCCAGTGTTAATTGTTGCTAACAACGGCAATATTACTGGTAGCGATATTGATGTCAGCATCAATTTGCCTAAATTCGCAAAAATCGTTGCGGGCAATGATATTGATGGTATCAAGCTCAATATTCAGCACAACAATAATAGCGACATCAGCTTAGTTAAAGCCGGTAATGATGTTAAAACGCAAGAAATCACTGTGAGCGGGCCAGGTGAATTGTTAGTACAGGCTTCGCGCAATATTGATTTAGTCAGTACTTTGCCTACTACCATTACTGCAATTGGTAATACAGAAAATGCAGCGCTGCCAGAGAATGGTGCATCCATTACTTTGCAGGCAGGTTTAGGTGATGGCGCAAAAGTACAAGCATATATCGACCAATATATTCTGCCTACAGGTGCTGGACCAAGTGTGTTGAAAGATAATGTAGGCGAATTGGCTGCATATCATTCAACCACAAGCACGGCATTAACCGACTATATGCGCAAGACGCAAAAACCGACTGATACGCCTTATACCGATGCAATGGCTTTGGCAGCATTCAATCAATCTGGCCTTGAATCAAAGACTATTTTTGTAAATCGGCATTTAAGTTCAGAGTTGGTCGCTTCTGCATTAGGTTTTGCCAAAGCGGGTAATCATGATCGTGGCGATACGGCGATTGCGGCGTTGTTTCCGACTAAAAATGTGGGAGATATTTTATTGTTTAACAGTAAGGTTTCTACCAATAGTGGCGGCAGTATTGATATGTTAGCGCCAGGCGGGGCAATAATTGTAGGTGCGCCAGGCGTCAGTAGCAGCAGTATCGCTGGTCAAGATATTGGCGTGATTACCGAAAAAAGCGGGCCGATTCGTATGCTGGCTGACCAAAATATCGAAGTCAATCAATCTAAAGTAATTACCCAATTTGGCAGCGATATTGTCATGTGGTCTAACAAAGGTACGATTGATGCAGGTAAGGGTGCTAAATCTGCCACTTCTACGCCACAGCGTATCGTACAAACAGATGCTTTTGGCAATACCACGGTGGAAGTAAGAGGCACCGCAACTGGCAGCGGAATCCGCGCGCAAAGTTATGATCCGGATGGTCCAAACGGTATACAAGAAGAGCCCAAAAAAGGTGATGTGTATTTGGTTGCGCCAATTGTTGATGCAGGTGAAGCGGGTATTGAAGCGGGTGATTTAGTGATTGTCGCGCCTATTGTGCTGAACTCGACCAATATCCAAGTACAGGGTGCATCATCAGGCGTACCAATTGCAGCGACTTCTAACTTGGCAGGTGTTAATGCTGGGCTATCGCCAGATTCGGTTAACTCAGCCACTGCTGCAGTTGCGCAGAGTGTGGCGCAGTCAGCCAATCAATCTATGCTTAAACCCGTCCTGCCATCCATTATTTCAGTTGATGTGATTAGTATCGGTCAATAAATTAGCTACAACTAATCGTATTTGATTCATTTATCGCCATACCAAAACCTCTATTTCATGCTGTGAAATAGAGGTTTTATTTTTAGTATTTTCACCCTAAAAAAGACTAGTTTTTAAGACTAGTTCTTTTTTAATCTGCCTGACATATTCGCTAGTTACACTCACGCTTTTATTAAATACATCACTTCAAAAATGGTCTTTATGCAGTTATCCAAACTCTTCAAAAATAATCGTTTTTACACATACTTAATCACATTTTTGATGGCATTTTTTCTATTGCCAACTTTGGCACATGCCGAATGGAATGCCGATTGGGCGCAACGCAAAAAAATCAGTATTAATGCAGTCGGTATCAGCCAAGCGATTTCTCAGCCATCTGTTGTGGTGCGTTTGCACTCAGGCAATTTCGACTTTACCAGCGTGAATGTCGATGGATCTGATATCCGTTTTATTGCCCAAGATGATAAAACTGAGCTGAAATATTTTATTGAAAAATTTGATGCGGTGAACGAATTAGCCATCATTTGGGTGCAAGTGCCACAAATCAGTGGCGCCGATAAAGATGCGCATTTCTGGTTGTATTCCGGTAATGAAAAAGCGACTTCTACCGCTAGTCCAAAAATCATGCTGGATGCGCATCTAGTCGCAAAATTCCAGTTTTCAGACAAAGCATTATTGCAAGATAGCAGCGCTTCTGGCTTGTTTGCAACAGGCAAAATCACCGCACAAAAAGCGGGATTAATCGGCGAAAGCGCTATCTTAACTGGCGAACCGTTAGTGATTCCAGCTAACGCAGCCACCAATGCTAGCGCCGGTTTTACATGGTCTGCATGGGTTAAGCCTTCAGCCTTGCCGCAAACAGCCAGTTTATATAGCCAAGAAAATAATGTGAATTTAGCTATTGATGCACAAAAACTCACGCTCAAAATTGCCGATGTCGCCATCAGTGGCGGTGAGTTGAAACCAGCAGTTTGGCAATATGTTGCGTTTACGTTAAGCGCTGGCAAAGCGGTTTTATATTTAAACGGTGCTGAAGTTGCAACAGGCGATGTGCCAACGGTGGACACGGCAACCGATATTAAGATTGGTGAGGGTTTTACTGGCGAAATTGATGAGTTAGAAATCGCTAATGTGGCACGCAATGCAGACTTTATTAAGTTAATTTTTAATAGCGAAGGTGTAGATAGCCAGTTATTAAAAATTGCCGAAGGCGATGGTGCAGAAGAGGAAGAAGGCGAAGCGAATTATCTAGCTATTTTAGTTAACAGCTTAACCATCGATGCAAAAATCGTTATCGGTATTTTGGCGGTGATGTTTGCGGTGAGTGTGTGGGTAATGTGGTCTAAAGCGATGCTGGTAGTACGTACCGATAAAGACAATAAACGCTTCTTAGCGCGCTTTCAAAAATCCAATGAAAATGATTTATTAGAATTAGATAAAGGTGGCAAATATCCACACTCTAATTTGTATAAATTGTATTTAGCAGGTTTGCGCGAGATTAAAAAACGTCAGCATGAAGGCCAGAAACTATCATTAAGCGGCGCTTCGATGGATGCGATTAAAGCGGCGATTGATGCAGACTTAGTGCGCGAAACGCAACGCCAAAATGCGGGCATGGTGTTGCTGACGATTGCGATTTCAGGCGGCCCTTTCTTGGGATTGCTGGGTACTGTGGTTGGCGTGATGATTACCTTTGCCGCAATTGCCGCCGCAGGTGATGTAAACGTAAACGCCATCGCGCCAGGTATTGCAGCTGCTTTGCTGGCAACTGTTGCTGGTTTGGCAGTGGCGATTCCTGCGCTGTTTGGCTATAACTATTTAGCCAGTCGCATCAAAAATATCACTATTGCCATGCAGATTTTCGTGGACGAGTTTGTGACGCGTTCAGCCGAGCTTTTTGGCAAAGAGTAAACCATGTCAGAAGGCATAAAAGAAGAGAACCAGCTCTATGACGAGATTAACATCACGCCGATGTTGGACTTGGCGTACGTGTTGCTGGTGATTTTTATCATCATGACAACCGCGTCTGTGCAGGGCGTAAAAGTCGATATTCCGCAAACGATTAACTCAGCAAGTTTGGCGAAGCCGCAGACGCGCGCGATTACCATTTCAAGCGATGGCAGTGTGTATTTGGATGCTTATCCAGTAGATATGGCAACGCTAGAGCAGCGGTTAAGCGAGTTTAAGAGCGGTAATCCTGATTTGCCCGTTGTGCTAAAAGGTGACGCGGCAGCGCATTACGAAAAAGTATCTGAAGTATTGGAAATTTGTAAAAAACTGGACATTACCGAAGTGGGTTTGGTCACGAAAAAAGTGGCTGGTTAATACAAGCCTGTATTGCTAAGTTAGGCAAGGCGCGAACCAAAAAAATGGACGCGGTATATGGGTGATATGTAAGGCCAATTTTTTGGTGAGTAACGCAGCATAACGACGCAAGACGGGATTTTAAATGCAAGTTCAAAATGATGCACAGCCATACGACACCATCAACATCACACCGATGTTGGATTTGGCGTATGTGTTGCTGGTGATTTTTATTTTGATGACAACCGCTGGCGTGCAGGGTTTAACCATGCATCTGCCAAAGCCATCCAATAAACCCAGCACAGAAAAACATGACGTGAAAATCGTACAAGTTCAGCAGGGTGGTGGCGTGACGATTAATGGTGCGGGTGTGAGTATGGCAGAGCTTGAAAGCCAATTGAACGCAGCAAAAGCGGCGGACCCCAAATTTAATGTGATGATTAAAGGCGATGCCAAGGCGCCTTATGCAGGCGTGGTGGGTGTGATTGATTTGGTGAACAGGCTGGAAATTGAAAATGTGGGTTTGGTGACGGGTCGCATAGGTACTTGACTAAATAACTTAACAAATAGACTTAACCAAAATTTAGCCATTAATTATGCAAGATATGCACACAACATACGACCCAGTTTTAGACGATGATGAACCACAGTCGAAATCTGGTGTTTGGCTTAAACGTGTCGCGATAATTGTCATCGGGCTGATTGTCTTGGCTGGTATTGGATATGGTCTTAATAGCTTGATGTCTGGCGGAGCGTCGATGAAGAAGCAGGTGACAACGATTAAGTTGCTTCCCGATACGCCACCGCCGCCACCTCCACCGCCGCCCAAAGAACCACCAAAAGAACAGCCAAAACCTGATGCGCCTAAAGAAGTGAAAATTGAGCAACCAAAACCTGCAGAAACGCCACCAGCAGAGCAACTGAAAATGGAAGGCCCAGCTGGCGATGGCCCAAGTGCTTTTCAGGCAGGTGCAGTGAATAATGATTACAAAGGCGGCGAAGTGAAAACCATCGGCTCTGACGGCGGCGCTAAATTTAACTGGTACGCCGGCATTGTTAAAAATCAAATAGAAGCGGCATTAGAAAAAGACAAAAAATTAGCCGAAGGTCAATACAAGTTAATCGTGAGTATTTGGCTACGCAAGAATGGCGATATTGAAAAATTGGAATGGTCGCAATCGGACGCGAACGCCAATATTGAACAGGCGGTTAAAGCCGCTTTAGATAATATGCCCGCTCTGCGCGAACCGCCGCCAGAAGGTATGCCACAACCAATTAAGCTGCGCATTACCGCGCGAAAATTTGGTTAAAAAAATGGTTAAGTATTCGTTAGATATATTGAGTCATTAATTAAAATGAGTGAGATTTAAGTATGATAAAACCGACAAAATTAGCCAGCTTGCTAACGCTTATTTTGCTGACACAATGCAATCTTGCGCAAGCAGATGAGCGTGAATCTTTAGAGCAGCTAAAAGCGACCACCACCAATTTGATTGATTTATTGGTACAAGAAGGCGTATTGAATAAAGATAAAGCGGATGCGCTAGTTAAAAAAGCTACTGCAGATGCTGCAAGGCAAGTGAAGCAAGCTAAAGTGCAAGAAACCAATGCTGCTGAGGCAGAAGCTGGTTTGGTGCAGGATGAGAAATCGGTGCGCGTGCAATATGTGCCAGAGCATATTAAGAAAGAAATGCGCGAAGAAATCAAAAAAGACGTGATGGCTAAATTGAATTACAAGGCAGGCGAGCGTTTAGGGTTGCCAAGTTGGCTGGATAGGATTGCTTTTAGAGGTGATATGCGTTTGCGTTATCAGAATGACAGCTTTTCGGATAACAACGCACCCATTGGGGCTTTAAACGATGTTGCGCGCTTTTCTAATATTGCAAACTCCACTTCTGAGCGTGAGCGCTATCGTGTAAGAGCCAGATTGGGGGCAGATGTAAAAGTGACTGATTGGCTGACAGGCGGCTTGCAATTTACCACAGGCCTTTTAAACACGCCGCTAACGCCGAATCAAACCGAGGGTATCGCGCAGGGTAAATATCAATTTGGGTTGGATAGAGCGTTTTTAAAAGCGACGCCAACGTCGTGGTTGATGGTGGAAGGCGGTCGTTTCGCCAATCCACTTTTTAGCACTGATTTGTTGTGGGATCCTGATCTAGCTTTTGACGGCTTTGCTGCCACGTTCAAACCTAAACTCAATGATAGCTGGTCGTCATTCACTACGCTGGGTGCTTTTCCTATTGAAGAAGTGCAGTCTTCAGAGGAAAACAGGGCGAAAGATAAGTGGATTTATGCCATTCAATCGGGCATTAAATGGCAAGCACAAGATAAATCCAGCGTGCGCTTGGCAGTTGGCTATAACGATTATAAAAACGTAGAAGGCAGGCAGAACCCGACTGGACTCGAGAGTTTTAATGCCACTGTCCCTGCTTTTAGGCAAAAAGGTAATAACACGTTTGATATCAATAGCCGAAATAACGGCACTATTAAACCCTCAGCGGCCACTAATGCGCTGGCATCAAAATTTGAACAAGTTAATTTAACTGGACAAATTGATTTGCTCAAATTTGATCCAGTGCATGTGACTTTAACCGGAGATTACGTCAAAAATATTGGTTTTGATCAAGGTGAAGTATTTAGACGCACTGGTAGTTTATTCAAAGAGGAAACAGATGCGTATCAAGTTAGATTGGATGTTGGTCAGAACAGTTTTAACCTGTTGGATAACAGCGTAGATGTGAAAAAAGGTGAATGGCAAGTATCGTTGGCTTATAAATATGTAGAAGCAGACTCTATGTTGGATGGCTACACCGACTCTAACTTTCATTTAGGTGGAACCGATGCAAAAGGCTGGATGCTGTTTGCTAATTATGCGGTTGATAAAAACGCATGGTTAGCAGCGCGCTATTTCAGTACTGATAGCATTTCAGGACCTCCGCTAGGTATTGATGTGTTCTTGATTGATTTCGTGGCTAAATTTTAATCAATTGATGTTATTAATATGTCGCTAATTAATATGACTTTAATTAAATGGTTAAGTAGTTTGAAAATAAGCAAGTTAGGATTTTAAATGCATGTATTTTTGCGTCACAAAGCAGGTTTTTTTTTAATGGCTTGCCTTGCATTCAGTTTGGCTTTTCCGCTACCTAGCGTGGCAGCTGAGAAAAAAGACAAAGCCGCCAAACGTGCAGCGTTGATGATGCAAAAACTGAAGCAGGATATGGAAGTTGAAAAAGCCAGTATGCAAACGCAGTTTGATGTGCAAAAAAAAGTCTTAGAAGATCAGTTGTTGGCGAAAGATGACGCGCTAAAAAAATCCGATGGCGCATTATTAGCGGCTGAAAGTAAAGTCAAAAATTTGGGCACGCAATTGAAAAAAACCACGGATGAAAAAGTGGTTGTTGAAACAAAACTGGCAGATACGCAAAGTAAATTAGATGTCACCCAAAGTAACTTAACCAATTTACAAGCGCAAAATACACAGGCGCTGGCCGATTTAAAATTCAATGATAATCAGCGTAAAACTTTATCGACTAATCTGGCAGATGCCACTAAACAGTTAAATACATGTGCTGCCAAGAATATTAAGTTACATCAATTTGGTTCTGAATTGATTCAAATTTATGACAAGCCTAGTCAGTACCAAGCGGTCATGCGTAAAGAGCAGTTTTTTCAGTTAAAACGTGTGGAACTGGAAAATATACTGCAAAATCAACAAGATAAATTGGATGAAGAACGTTTTTCAGCTAAACAGTCGGTTAACTAATTCCATCATAATGGCGGCAATATCTATCAAATATGACAACGAAATAAAATCGTCATAATCCTTGCGTAACATGTTTGTTTTCATTGTGAGCCAAACATGACATTCGACCGTGCAGTGCTTGCGAGAGCGCTACCCTTTGCTGTTTATATTCTGTTTTTAGCCCTGAATCAGCCGCTTAGCCAATTATGTGACTGGTTAAACGTTGATGTGAAATGGCTATATATCTTAAGAATCGCTGTGGTTGCAGCATTGCTGCTTTATTTCTGGCGCGATTACGCCGAATTAAAACGTAAACCTGTCCGTTCAGACTTTTTATACGCGGGTATTGCTGGCTTATTGGTGCTTGTCATTTGGATATTCCCTTACCCCGATTGGCTAGGCGGCGGTGACACGCAAGGGTTTAATCCGCTACAAAACGAAACTGAATTAACCGCTTTGTTTTGGATGTCTACTCGTATTATGGGTGCGGCTTTATTGGTACCAGTGATGGAAGAGTTATTTTGGCGCTCTTTTGTGATGCGCTGGTTTGATAAAGCAGATTTTTTAAAAGTATTGCCAGAAAAAATATCAGGTTACGCTTATGTGGGCAGTGCATGCTTATTTGCACTAGAGCATCATCTATGGCTGGCAGGATTGTTTGCAGGATTGGTCTATGGTGAACTGTATAAAACCTACAGAAATTTATGGATACCTATTTTCGCGCATGCTGTCACCAATGGTTTGCTAGGTATTTGGATTGTGTTTACGGGTAATTGGCAGTACTGGTAATGCGACAAAGTCATCTTAAAAAAACAGCCGTTTTGGGTCTGCTGTGCTTTGCTTCGTATGCAAATGCAGAGGGCATTATCGACATTAAGCCCTACATCAGCCCATCTATCACATATGACGATAACGTATTTCGCTTTTCATCTGAAGCGAGTGCCAATGCGGCATTCGGCTCACCTGAAATGTCTGACGTGATTAAGCGGCTGGATTTTGGTACTGATGTAAATTTGAGATTAAGTCGGCAACTAGTTAATTTAAATGTCGCTATCAGCGATAGTAAATACAACCGATTCGACCTGCTGGATAACACGGCTAAATCCTATGGATTATCTTGGAGCTGGCGATTAGGTAATGATGTTTATGGCACGTTGAGCAAAAGCAAAAGTGAATCGATAGCCGGTTTTAACGAGATTAGAAATCCTGTCAAAAATACCAGAATAGTCGATAGGCAATCAGCGAGTGCGAACTGGAGTTTTCATCCAGATTGGGCGGTATTCATTTCGCAGGAACGTGTGGACACTGAAAATGAAATCGTTACTTTTCAACCATTGGATCGTGAGGATGTGATTACTGAAAGTGGTTTGCGTTATCAAAATCCACTCGGTACGCAACTTAGCTTATCTTATCGTTTGATTGAATCAGATAACCCCAATAGAACAGGTTTTTCTGCATTCTTTTTTGGCAATGAAAGCAGACAAAAATCGCTCATTGCCACAGCAGCATGGCTGCCAAGTCCTAAAACCAGAATCAGTACGCGATTATCGCAAGTGAGTATTGATTATAAAAATAGACCGCAACGCACGTTTTCTGGCTTTAACCAGCGTTGGGATATTAGCCATGCACTCACTGCAAAAATCAACCTGAATGCTGCCGCTTATAAAGAAGTGTCGCCTATCGATGATATCGCATCGACTTACGTAGAAATCACTGGTGCCAGTTTTAACCCTGTGTGGAATCTGACCAGCAAGCTAGCCCTGCGAGCAGGGTTTAGTTATGAAGATAGAGATTATTTGGGAAGCGCAGTCGGTGCAGGAATTTTCTTTCTAGGCGATAGACGCAGTGATACTTCTAAAGTTGCCAGCTTGGGCTTAATTTATTCGCCCACTGAAAAATCGTTGCTGCAATTGCAGTATCAAGGCGAAGATCGCGATTCCACTGCCGATATTCAAAGTTATCGATTTAATTCAATCAGCCTTACTGGTCGATATAGTTTTTAGACTGCTCATTTTCAGTGTCGATCTATGCCTCGTTTAAATTGCATACCATTTCAAGTATTTAGGAAAAATCTGTTAATAAACTAGTGGGAAAATTTCGGTTGGTGACTAGTAACATTGCTGTCATAAAATCGACTTAATTCTGACGTATTAAATACATATACTTCAACCTAATTATTAGATTGATTAAGTTAATTTGGATAGAAAGAAAAGTATGATTTTTACAAATAAATGGTTGTTATCGTTAGTGATTATATCGGCGTTCACGCTGGCATCTTGTGGCAAAAAAGATCAGGCGGAGTCAGCTAAGGCAGATACGCAAGTGGTTGCCAAAGTGAACAACGATGAAATTTCGATTCATCAAATTAACTTTCAATTAGGGCGCTTAGCACAAAGCGGACAAAAGCCATTAAACGAAGCACAAAGTAAAGAAGCCGCTAAACAAATATTAACGCGTTTGGTGGATCAACAATTATTAAAACAGCAAGCGATTGAAGCAAAGCTTGACCGTGATCCTAGAATTTTACAAGTCATCGAAACTTCAAAAAGTGAAATCTTAGCGCAGGCTTATTTAGAGCAATTATTGTCAAAAGCCACTAAACCAACGACCGCGCAGATTGATACTTTTTATAAAGAAAATCCTGCTTTATTTGTAAATAGACGCGTGTTCCGTTTGCAGGAATTAGCGGTGAATGTGCCAAAAGATAAGTATGCTGAAGTTGAAGAGAATGCAAAAAAATTAAAAAATATTAACGAAGTTGCAGCATGGTTAAAAACGCAAAACTATCCATTTAATGCCAACAGCAACGTGCGTGCGGCGGAGCAATTGCCGTTAGATTTTCTGAAGCAGATTCAACCGTTAAAAGATGGTGAGATTGTGATTGTGCAAACTAATCAATCCATCAATATTGTACATATCGCTGCATCACAATCTATGCCGATTGCGCGTGACAAAGCGACGCCAATTATTGAGCAGTATTTCTTGAATCAAAGTAAATCGGCTTTGGCGAAAAAAGAAATGGCAACTTTAACTGAAAAAGCCAAGATCGAATTTGTGGGCGCCTTTGCGGATATGAAAAAAGGGCAACCAGCCGCACCAGTCGCCATCAAAAAATCTGACACGCAATCAAGTACTGAAAGTAACGGCGTAGTAACAAACGAAGCGCCAAAAAGTACACAGCAAGTAGCTAAGACAGCAGAAGCGGATAAAAGTAAATCTACTTCTACACAATCCAATATGGATAAAGGTTTGGCGGGCTTTTAGAACTTAAACGAGTAAGCGATTAATTATTGGGCCATAAAATTGGTTAAGTATAAAAGCCCTCGAATTTATAAGCCTAAATAGACATAGCAAAGGTAATGATTTGAAACGGATAATTTTAAGTTGGCTAAGTTTAGCGTTGAGCGGCATATTGCTGTTGCTGACAAGCACAATTGGCATGGCCGAAGAGAGCAAAAACGAGCCTATCAAGGGCGAAGTGAATCGTGAATATAATTTGGGCGCTGGTGATTTGGTTCGAATCAACGTCTACGGCAATCAAGATTTACTCACTGAAGCGAGGCTTTCAGCTACAGGCTCTATCACTTTTCCTTTAGTTGGCGAGGTGGTTTTGGGCGGCTTAAGCCCGACTTTATCTGAAAAGAAGCTAGCCGATTTATTGGAAAAAGGCGGCTTTGTTAAAAAGGCACAAGTTAACTTGGTTGTGTTGCAATTTCAAAGCCAATATATCTCGGTTTTGGGTGATGTTTACAAGCCAGGAAAATACTCTTTAGATAGACCAAGCACGCTTTCTGATGTGTTGGCAATGGCAGGCGGCACAACGCCGAACGGCTCTGATTTGATTAGCTTGATTCGTATCACAGAAGGCAAAACCACTAAGCAAACTTATGATTTAAGAGATTTAATCAATAAGGAAGATCCAGCCAGCAATCCGCAATTGCAACGCGATGACATTGTTTATGTGAATGCGCGTGAAGTATCTGTATTAGGTCAAGTGAATCGTCCTGGCAAATATTCAGTCGCCAGCGGCGTGCGCACCGTTATCGACTTTTTGTCGCAAGCGGGCGGTGTTTCGGCTGGGGGCGCGGATAGCATCATTATTATTACCAAGCGCGATGGAAAAACAGAAAAACGTGAGATTGATATTGATCAACTGTATCGCAAAGGTGATACCTCAGCGAATTTTGAATTGGCTGATGGCGATTCTATTTACGTGCCGAGAACTTCTGTTTTCTACATTTATGGTGAAGTGCAGCGCCCGGGTGCCTTTAGGTTAGAGCGCAATATGAATATCGCACAAGCCTTATCTACTGGCGGTGGTTTGTCGCCACGAGGCACAGAACGTGGCATTAAAGTTAAACGTAATGTAGATGGAAAGCTTAAAACGCTGGATGCATCAGCGGGCGATTTATTAAAACCAGACGATATTGTCGTGGTGAGTGAAAGTTTGTTTTAACGCTTAATTAAACCGTTAAAAGAAATCAATTAATCCAGAAATGAAGCGATAACACATGAGTTTTTCACAATTATTATCCATATTATTGGCGCGCAAATGGATATTTGTTTGGGTATTTTCAATCACTGTTTTGGTGACGACAGTCGTGAGTTTTTTACTGCCAAAAACTTACAGCGCAACGGCATCTTTGGTGCTTAACTCAAAAGGCGCAGACCCGGTAACAGGGTTTATGTTGCCAGCGACTTTAATGCCCGGCTACATTGCGACACAAGTAGATATTATACAAAGCCGTAATGTGGCGTTAAAAGTGGTGGATAAATTAGGCATTGCCAACAATGCAACGGCAAAAGCGCAGTTTGAGAAAGCCACACAAGGTGAGGGCGATATTCGACATTGGTTTGCTGATCAATTTATAGAGAATCTGGAAGTGAATCCATCTCTACAAAGTAGTGTCATTGAAGTGAGTTATAGAGGTGCAGACCCACAATTTTCTGCCGCGATGGCTAACGCTTTTGCCGAAGCTTATATTGATACCAGCTTGCAATTAAAGATTGAGCCAGCCAAACAAGCGGCGCTTTGGTTTGATCAGCAAATAAAAGGTTTGCGTCAAAATGTTGAGCAGGCGCAGACAAAATTATCTGCGTATCAACAAGAAAACGGCATTGCTTTTGCGGATGAACGTTTAGATACGGAAGCGGCGCGTTTAGGCGAATTATCTAGCCAATTGGTTGCAGCGCAAGCGCAGACTTTTGACAGTAACTCGCGTCAAAACCAATTAAAACGCGGTAATGCGGGTGAGTCACCAGAGATTTTATCTAACTCATTGATTCAAGGATTAAAGTCTCAACTCGCACAGGCTGAAACAAAGTTATCGGATGTATCGCAACGACTAGGCGTGAATCATCCACAATATCAAGCAGTAGTCGCAGAAGTGAGTAATTTAAGAAGCTTAATCAGTGTTGAGACGGCAAAAACCAGCAGTAGTGTCGGTCAGACTGCGCGCGTTTCACAACAAAGAGAAGGTGAAATTAAGGCTTCTTTAGCACAGCAAAAAGAACGAGTGCTTAAGTTAAAAGATCAGCATGATCAAATGGCCGTATTGGTGCGTGAGGTGGAAAGTGCGCAACGTATGTATGACAACGCCTTGCTAAGATTCGGCCAAACTAATATGGAAAGTCAATCGGGCCAAACCGATGTTTCTATCTTGAATCCAGCCACGCCGCCCATCAAACATTCAAGCCCGAAAATTACCATCAATATTGTGCTATCGATTTTGTTGGGCTCGTTATTGGCGGTAGGTTTTGCAATCGCCGCAGAAATGCTGGATAGACGCGTGAGAATTGCAGAGGATTTAGTGCAATTGCTAGGTTTGCCAGTGTTGGGCGTTATTAGTCAAAACCAGAAAAAAGCCGCAGGATTTTTAACTACGTTGCATGAATTTTTTAGCAAGAAAAATAAAGTTAAAAATACAAATCCCACTCATCCATTTTTCGTGAAATGAATGTATGAACGCTGAATTAAAAAACTTGCATGACCACAATAATCATGACCAAAGCAATCTTGACCAAGATCCTATTGAAAGTAATGTAAATCCAAACGGTATGAAAAACTTGTCTGTTACTGAACCCTTAGATTCCAAGAAAATTGGTGATGCCTTGATTGCGCATGCAAAGTTAAACGCCAATGATGTTGAGCGGATTTTACACTTGCAAAAAGATAAGAAAATACTGTTTGGCGAAGCGGCTAAAAATCTGGGTTTAGTGACGACGGCAGATATTGAACATGTGTTGGCGCAACAATTTAACTATCCTTATATCCGTGAAACGAATTCAAGCATTAGCAAATTGTTAACTGCAGCGCATACGCCGTTTACCACGGAAGTAGAGAGTTTGCGCAGTTTAAGAGGCCAGTTGATGATGCGCTGGTTTAATCAAGGACATAAAACCTTGGCAATCGCGTCATCTAACAGTGATGAAAATGCGCATTTGATTGCTGCCAATTTAGCGATTACTTTTTCGCAACTGAATAAAAAAACTTTATTGATTGATGCGAATTTACGCCAACCCAATCAGCATCAATTATTTGGTATCGATTCAAAATTAGGGTTAACCAATATATTGGGTAACCAACAAGGCAGTTATGAGTTAACGCGTCAAAAGTCATTGCCTAATTTAGCAGTATTGAGCGCAGGTACGGAAGTGCCTAACCCGCAAGAGTTGCTGAGTTTAGACGCATTTTCAAGCTTGTTAACGGATTTAGAAAACATCTACGACATCATTTTAATCGATACCACACCGTTAAGTTTAGGTTCAGATATGTTGTCGGTGGTTTCTAAAACTAAAGCGGCCATTATTGTGGCGCGTAAAGATTACACGATGGCAGCCGATTTGCAGTTATTGAATGCGCAACTAAGCACCACTGGCGCCAAGGTGATTGGCAGTATTCTTCAGGAGTTTTAAGTGTTAAGTCCTGCACTCAATTTCGGAAGAAACAAGCTTGGCCAAAACAAGCTGCCTGAGCCGCTAATCAAATGGATGCCGGTTATTGTCGGCTTACTGACGCTGTACATTCCAACTTATTATGGATTGTCGCAAACGCTTTGGCAGCAAACCGATCAAGCGCATGGGCCGATTGTGCTGCTGGTTGTTTTATATCTTCTTTGGCAGGCGCGGGCGTCATTCATTCATTTTAACGCCAGTCGCGCCAAGCCAATACTCGGTTGGATTTCACTCATTTTTGGCTTGCTCTGTTACGTCGTTGGGCGTTCACAAGATATCATGATGTTAGATATCGGCTCACAGATTCCTGTGCTGGCTGGCTTGTTTCTACTCACATCTGGCATGCCAGCTTTAAGAGCCGCTTGGTTTCCACTATTTTTTATTATATTCATGCTGCCGTTGCCGTTAGACAGCATCACCATGCCGATGAAAATGGCGGTTTCTTACGTCACTGAACATGTTTTATTTTGGTTCGATTATCCCATTGCACGTTCTGGCGTTATTTTATATATCGGCCAATATCAGTTATTGGTAGCAGATGCATGCGCTGGCATGCATACGCTTATTTCGCTGGAAGCGCTGGGTTTGCTTTACTTGAATTTAGTCAAACATGATTCGCTTTTGCGCAATGTGACATTGGCGATTTTGATTATCCCCATTTCATTTACAGCCAATGTGGTGCGCGTTATCGCATTAACGCTGATCACTTATTACTTTGGCGATGAAGTCGGGCAAGGCTTTGTGCATGGTTTTGCGGGTATGTTTCTTTTTGTTATCGCGCTGATTTTTATTATGAGTGTGGATTCTGGCCTGCAATATTTGGTTAAGTTTAGGCAGAAAAATCGGCTATGAAAACTAAACTTAGTTACATCACACTTGGGCTGATGGTTCTGGCTTCTATTTTGGGCATGACGTTGCGGCCAACACATAAGATGGCCAGTGAAAACGCCAAAATCCAATTAGAACAATTAATCCCGCACAACTTTGCCAATTGGCACATGGAAGATGCGGTCGCACAACTGGTGAATCCACAAACGGAAGCGGCAATTAATCAGATATATGCACAAACTTTATCACGCACCTATGTGAACGATAAAGGCGAAAGAATCATGCTGTCGATTGCTTATGGCGAAGACCAAAGCGATAGCGTGGGCGCGCATTTACCAGAAGGTTGCTATGGCGGACAAGGATTCACTATCTCAAATATTGCGCGAACGCATTTAAGTACGCCATCAAGCTCAACCGCGCCTAGAAGTGAGATTCCAGTCACCAGATTAATGGCAGTAAAAGGTAACCGTATCGAGCCGATTACCTATTTTCTCAGAACAGGCCATGAAGTTGCCTATCCAGATTGGGATACCAAATTAGTAAAAATGAAATATGCGCTGCAAGGCAGCATTCCCGATGGTTTGCTGGTGCGTGTGTCTAACTTGGTGGAATCCAACGATTATGCGGAATCGACACGTGCCTATGCATTACAAGCACAATTTATCGCAGAGATGCTAAAAGCGCTTTCACCCAGCTACCAATTGCAAATGGTCGGCGATAGTACCAAGCGCTAGTATTGCTATGTCAATTTTTATTTCCAGTAGCTTACAGTGAGCTCGCCCTATTCAAAAGATAGCGTTCGGCAAGGCTTCTTACATTACCTCTTAGGCAGAGGACTTGGAGGGCTGGCAGGATTTGCAACGGTCATATTAATGGCGCGCTATATGGATGTAACTAACTACGCTGGGTTTACGGCGCTGACTGGTTTGATCTCATTCGCCGGCATTTTAGCGGGTTTGGGTTTAGAACGCGCCATTTCGCGGTATTTACCAGAAGCCAGATTGGAGCGCAGTGTTGACGAGTTAGAACATTTTATTTGGCAATTAACAGCGGTTAAATTTGCTGCGTCATTATTGGTTTGTGTCATTTTGTTTGCATTTTGGCACTTTGTGTTATCCATTTTTAGCGATGTGAAATTGACTTACTTTCCCATCTCTTTGGCCTGTTTTATTGTGGCAGAAACTTTATTTCAGCATTTTTCGTCGGTTTTTCAAGCGTTAATTCAACAAAAAGCACTCACGCGAATTTTAGTCGTTCAATGGTCGGGACGACTTATCATGATTTTTATCACGCTGCGTGATGGTCACCATATTCAGTTGGAAGAAGCATTATGGATTATGGCTTTGCCTGAAATGTTCGGCCTGATGGCCTTTGTGATTACACAAAAAAAGCATCTGAAAATGCTAAGAGTTCAATTGAAATTACAATCGCTACCAGATGTAGATTTACAGAATCCGGTATCACAGCCAGCGAAAATAATATGGCCTGATTGGACAGAGATCAGCAAAATGTCTGCGCATAATTATGGTTTCACCTTATTAGCAGCACCGCCACAAGGCTATTTTATGAAAATGCTGGCAGCCGCATTTTTGCCCACACAAATGGTCGCAGCTTATGGTTTTTTTATTAGCATTGCCGAAAAAACAAGGCAGTATATTCCGCTACATTTTATGTATAACTTAATTGAGCCAGTGATGGTGGGCAATTATTTAAAGAATAAAGATTTTTCTGTTTTAACAAAACGTTGCCAATGGTTATATAAGTCTAATTTGTTATTTCTCATTCCAGCCATCGCTTGGATTGCCGCATCGGGCGTATTTATTATCGCCGCACTAACCGGTGGAAAATACCATGATGACTTGTGGATATTATTAGTTGTGATGCTGCAGCTCACTATAGGCAGCCATGTGGTGTTATTGCAACTGATACTTAACTCTGTTGGTAAGAGCGTTTTATTGGTGCATGCAGGTTTTTATAGTCTATTAGGCATGCTGGTGTATTGGGCGCTGGTTCAATTTATTCATCCCAATTTATTGCTATTGGGGCCGCTAGTTTTTTCACTTATTTGCAATGCTTACATTATGCGCGCTCTTAAAAATACAGGTTATGTGTATAACGTGGCTTTACGCCTGTTTTCAGGCATCGGCTTTGCGGGCTTGCTTGCCTTTGTGGTGGTGTTTTTACTCAGCGCACAGTTGTCTAGCTATATACAAAGTGCAACCGCCATTTCTCTAATCAGTGGGCTAATGATTGCTTTAGTTTATCTGCCTGGTTTGTATTTTTTTAAAGTGATTCATAGCGATGAATTACATTTTGTAAAATCATTATTAATGAAAAGGTCGTCATGATGACTAAAAATGAACAACCTAAAGACAGTCATATATTCTTGCCAGAAATCCAGCAAAAAGCACGCACTGTATTGGATAGTCTTATTCCAAATGATGCCGATATTATTTTATTGGATTATCCCAATACCACGAATGTCGGTGACAGTCTGATTTGGTTGGGAGAAATTGCTTACTTAAAAAGTAGAAAATTAAAAATTAGCTATGTTTGCGATGTCGATAATTACAACCTGGCTTCCGTAAAGAAAGTGCTGAATAAAAAAAGTGTCGTATTGATGCATGGAGGCGGTAATTTTGGAACAGTGTGGAAAACAATCCATGCATTCAGGCTGAAAGTCTTAAGTGATTTACCTAATATCCCCATTATCCAATTGCCACAAACAATCTATTTTGAGGATGAGTCAGAAGTCGACGTGATGAGTGAAGCCATCAAAGCGCAAGGCAACTACACCTTGCTTGCGCGCAGTCAACCTAGTTATGAATTTGCAAAAAAGAGCTTTGCTACACCTGTGTATTTATGTCCAGATATGGCATTTTTTATTGGACATATTCATCGACAAGTAGAAAAAGTAGATCGATATGTTTTGGCGCGAACTGATATTGAATCGTCAGGTGAGCTGGATAAATATACAGTTAGCATCAACAAAAATTTGACTTATGAAGTAGACGATTGGCTTGAACCTACATTGTTAGAAAAACTGCTTTATAAAGTTGAAATGTGTTCCACGCTGTTAAGAAAGTGGTTCGACCCTGACAATCAGTATCTATTGTTGTTATGGAATTATCTTTCTTTACAACGATTAAAAAGAGGCGTGCGCATGCTAAGCCGAGGGCGTTTTGTTGTCACAGACCGCCTGCATGCGCATGTTTTAAGTATCTTGCTAAACAAGCCAAATGTATTAATAGACAATAATTATGGAAAGCTGAAAGTTTTTTATAACACTTGGACGTTTGATTATGGCTATGCAAAGTTAGCGAACAATTCTGATTCCATAGAATTAGCGATTAATGAATTGACTGTGTTACCTGTTAATGAGAACGCCGTTAAGTGATTGAACGTCACTTAAAAAATTGCGTTGTGATTACTTGTTTTGACGAAAATCAGCCAGGTTATTTGGATTTTTCTTATCGTATTACAGCGCTTGCATCGGCATATCAATTAACCGTTGTGAGCCACGGTGAGATTGCGCAGCCAGAATTATTACTGCAAAACGTTATTTACAGAATTGTGGATAAGCGTAATGGAAAGCTGGGCTGGCTACGTTACATCGTAAAATGCGCGTTACTCATCAGACGGCAAAAGCCAGATGTCGTTATGTTGCTGCATTCAGCAGTTTCACCTGTTGCGCTATTGGTGGGCAAGATTCCTACTTGTTTGTACTGGAATGAACATCCAAGCAACTTAATGCATCTGCCCGCAGAATTTTCGCCTATTAGCACAAAGTTAACCCATTTTTTGCATCAATTAATATTCCTTGGTGCAAAAAAATCGACTTTAGTGATGCCAATTGGTGAAGATCATCAAGAGGATTTAATTAAACACGGCGTTTCAGCTCAGAAAATTAATATGATTTATATGGGCGTTTCGGCAGACTTTTTGCCGGAAAATCACCCGATTGAAAAAGCCAAAATTGGCGATGACGGCAGCGCAATTAAGCTGATTTATGTTGGCACTGTCAGCGAATCACGCGGGCGCGACGTGATGTTAGATGCGATGAAGTTAATTGCAGATAAGCAGTTAAAACTGCATTTGACGATTGTTGGTGCGAGCCCAGAGCAGTTGCAATATTGTCAGCAACGCATTGATGCGTTATCACTCCAAACCTATGTAAAAGTTATCGGTAAAGTATCAGGAAATGAAATCCCGCATTATCTCGCGCAAGCCGATGCAGCAATCTGTTTATGGCAAGCCAGTCCATGGAATCAATTTAATCCACCCACTAAGCTGTTTGAATATCTAGTGGCTGGATTGCCAGTGCTTGCCAGCAATATCCGCACGCATACACGTTATGTGCAGGATGGACATAATGGGTTTATTTTCGCCTATGACGCACGTGCATTGGCAATGGTTTTAGAGCATTTGCATAATCAAATCGATGCGATACCACTTATGCAGCAGCAGGCATTGCAGTCAGGTCAACAATATTTATGGCCTACATTAGAACCGCTATTTTTGGGTGAAATTAGAAAGGCAGCGACTGTATGATGCTGACTAAAACACCACAAAACATTTGGTTTAAACTCACATTTATTGCATTCTCTGGTTTTTTAGCCCTTGTTTTCGGCTTAATCTCTGTCACCAATAATCCTATTTTTATCGGCTTAGCTGTGGGCATGGTGTTGGGTATATTTTTGCTCGCTATGCCTAAAAAAATTATTTGGTTAGTGATTTTTATGGGGCTTGCAACGCCCGCTTTGTTAGATATGGCTGGGCATGGATTCTCTAGAATGTTATGGGCAATCTCAATGCTGGCTTTGTTGTTATGGGTTCCAGGCATTTTTTGTTTAATCCGATTAAATCCTATAAAGGAAAAACATGTGCCCTTTTTTATTTGGATGGCAGGGGCTTTTGTCATTTACGCACTGATTTCTTCTGTACTTAATCTGCACTCTCTTAGCGAGTTATCAGGTGGCTTTAAACGATATTTTCAGGCATTTGGCTTGATGCTGGTGTTGGCCACAATGATGCTAACCAGAAAAGATATGGATGGTTGGCTAAAACTATTGTTGGGTATTGCGCTGTTACAACTACCGTTTGCCCTATTTGAACGTTTTGTTTTAGTCGCGTTAAGAGGTGGTATGGCTGCTGGCGGCGAGGCAACTGATGTGGTCGCAGGCACGATGGGTGCAAATCTACAAGGTGGCAGCCCGAATGCGATTATGGTGACTTTTGTACTGATTGCATTTGCTTTTGTTTTTGCGCGCTGGAAAGAAAAATTAATCGATACATCGCGACTATTTTTACTGAGTGTACTTTTGTTAACACCGTTGATATTAGGTGAAACTAAAGTGGTCGTGGTTATGCTACCTATTATGGCGCTGGTTTTGCTACGCAAAGATATTAAAAAAGAGCCGTTAAAGTACCTGCCCATATTTTTAGCTTTGTTATTGCTCACGTTGGCATTGGCCTATATTTATGTGTATTACATGTTGGATAGCAACTTTGTAGAAGCTTTTAACGGCATCATTTCATACAACGTTGGCACTGTCGGTTATGGAAAACTGCTACTGAATCGAACAACTGCCATGACATTTTGGTGGGGATTACATGGCTGGGCAGACCCAATGACATTTATGTTGGGGCACGGTTTGGGCAGCTCTTATGGTTCTGGCCAAGCTGCTGGTCATATGGCGCAAATTTACCCAGGTTATGGCATTAACTTAACCACTATTTCAAGCATATTATGGGATTTAGGCTTGGCTGGACTGGTTTTGTATACCAGCGTATTTTTTACTGCATGGGTACAGGTCGGCAATATTTGGAAGAGAACGCAGAGCAAAAAAATCAAGGCAGATTGCATGGCGATTCAGGCAGGAATCGCGCTGACTTTCCTGTTTATTATCTACTCAGATAGCCAAGTGAATTTGCTGGTGCATGAAATTATTATTGCTGTCATGTTGGGATATGCCGCTTTTTTATACCAAGAACAATATCAAGAAACACTTGCAGAAAAGCTTGAAGAGCAGCGTCAAGAAGACTTTCAAGAAGCACCGTTTAAAGTCGAACAGGTTGTCAGTTAAATGCATATCTTGTATTTAACCGCAGAGCAATGGCCCACTTTTAGGGCAGACTTAACCATATTATTTGGCAAATATTTACCGCGTTTTGGTGTGACTTGCGATTTAGTCACAGAGCAAGATTTGACCAACAATAAACAAGTGGATTGGTCAGCAGGAAAAGCGCTATTGTGCACAGTGCCCAAAAATCGCGCTGGGCAATATATCGTCAAATTTTTGCATCAATGCAAAGTGTTAATCACCAGCGATTACGCTAATTATCAAGCGATACAAGTGCGTGATATGACATTAATCGCATTAGTCGCGATTTTGATGAGCAAACTAAAAAAACGCCCATTTTATTACTGGTTATCTTATCCGCAATCTGAAGGGCAAATGCAACGCGCCAAAGCGCGAGGCATTAAGGCGGGAATGCGTTATTGGTTTCCGCTATTGCAAGGTTGGGTTGGCCAGCAACTACTCTATAAAGTCATTCTGCCCAATGCACAGCATGTTTTTGTGCAAAGCCAAAATATGCTGGAAATGTTGGCGAAAAAAGGCGTGCCAGCTGAAAAAATGACACCAGTACCAATGGGCGTAGATTTAGAAGCCATGCAGCAGCAACCTGTACCAATCGACCATCCATTTTTAGCTGATAAACGTGTATTAGTTTATTTGGGTACTTTAGATAAGGTAAGACAAATTGAAATTCTATTTGATATGTTGCGCTTGGTACTTAAGCAAGTGCCAGATGCCATATTGGTTTTGGCAGGAGATACCGAAGACGCAACGCATCGCTCTTGGCTAAAACAGCAAGCTGAAGAATTGGGTGTATCGGCACATATTTTATGGACGAGCTGGTTACCAATGACTGAAGCATGGCGTTATGTGGCCGCGGCTGAGATTGGCTTATCGCCTTTTCCAAGAGGTTATTTGCTGGATATGGCATCACCAACAAAAGCGGTGGAATATATGGCGCTTGGTTTGCCAGTCATCATGAACGATAACCCAGACCAGGTATCGGTTGCGCAAGAAAGTGGTGCGGCCACATGTACGCCATTAAATGCCGAGCAGTTTGCGGATGCGGTCGTTAATTTGCTCAATAATGATGCGGCTAAGGCAACCATGCGTGAAAAAGGCATTACTTATGTCAGTCATGTCAGAGGTTATCAGCAGCTTGCAGAGGCGCTTTCTATCAATTATCGCAACATATTATTTTCTACCCAGAATTTTTAAATTAGGACTGAAAAAAGGTTTAGAGATGAAGCAACCGAAATTCACCGTATTCACACCGGCATATAACCGAGCGCACACACTTCATCGCGTTTGGGATAGCCTGCAAACACAAACTTATCGTGATTTTGAATGGATAGTGATCGACGATGGTTCAGTAGACAAAACGGCTGAATTAATTGCAACATGGAAAGCGCAAGCCGATTTTCCAGTGACTTACCAATATCAGGTCAACAGTGGGAGGCATATTGCATTTAATCGTGCGGTTGCCCTAGCTAAGGGTGAGTTGTTTTTTGTGATTGACTCAGATGATGGTTTTTCGCCAAATGCAATTGAAGTGATGCTAAAGGCATGGGAAGACATTCCTGCAGATCAACGTCATAGTTTTACGGGCGTTGTGACACGCTGCCAAGGGGAAGATGGTAAACCTTGCACGCCAGACTTTACCCCCAATCCACTAGATACTAATGCGCTAGACTTAAGATTTAAGTACAAAATCAGAGGTGAACTATGGGGTTTTCATCGTACTTCGATTATGAAAGCGTACCCGTTCCCTGAAGATACGACTTTAAGATATGTTCCAGAGAATCTCATTTGGGACGCCATCGCCAGAAAATACAAAATTCGTTGTATTAATGATGCATTACGCGTGTATTACCAAGATTCAGGCAATCAACTGAGCAAGGGAGATCCGCGCAAAAAAGCACTACACAGAAATTATTCATTAAAAATCATCAACCGCGATTTCGATTATTTTTTGCATGATCCAGTCAATTTTTTTAAATGGACTGTTTTGTACGTGCGTTATAGCTTTCATGCTGGTGATGTAGGTTTTATGAATCCCAAAAAATTCACTAACATGGGCGCCTATCTCTTAAGTTGCTTAGCTGTATTACCTGGGTTCGCGGTTTTTGGTGTCGATTACATTCGTAGAATAACCAATATATGACCGCAGTTTTAAAGAGATTATTTGCCGCAATATTATTGTTGGCTGGTTTTTTTCAGGCGCCCATTAGTTTGGCGGCTGATAGTTGGGTGCCAGTAAAAGATATTTCGTTGATGGTAGAAGAAGGCAGCATTTTAGATTTTTCCGCTTTAGTGCCGCCAGCCAAGCCAATTCAAGCGCGCATCATTGTGAATAGCCAAGGACATTTGACGACTGACAACCAACCAGAAAAAGCACAACGTTTTTTAATTGGATCACTGGGTTTTGGTGTCAATTTGGGCAGCTTCCCTAGCCATGAATTAACGGATTTATACATCAAACAATACCGAATGCATGGCTATAACATGGTGCGTTTAGATTTTGTTGAATCGATTTTGATGGAAGGGCGCAAAGGTGATTTTGATTATAACCCTGAGCAATTGGATCGATTTTACTACTTAGTTTCAGCACTTAAAAAAAATGGCATTTATCTGATTTTAAATGGGTTAAGTAACAGCAACGGTGGTTATGGCAACGTTGAAGAACGTTGGATAGGCAAAAAAGGTCTGCAAGCTGGCGTGTACTTTGAGACGGATAAACAAGCGCACTGGAAAAAATTAATCGCCACTATGTATGGTGCCGTTAATCCTTATACAGGCGTGAGCATTTTGAAAGACCCGACCTTAGCTGGCTTGATTCTGGTGAATGAAGGTAATTTGGTATTTATGCATCGCAATGGCGTTTCGCCTGCATTAAAGCCACATTTTGCTAAATGGTTAAAAGCGAAATATGGCGGACAAGCCGCCTTAAAAACCGCTTGGGGTAATGAGTTAAAGTCATCTGAAAATATTGATTTGGGCGAAATTGATTTCTCTGCGCCAGATGCTTGGACATCAAAAAGAATGGCCGACGTACAGCAATTTTTCTCTGAAACGGAAAATAAAACCGCTGCTTGGATGATTGCCTATCTACGCGGGTTAGGTTATCAAGGTTTGGCATCTAGTTACAATTTATGGCACTCGCCTGCAGCCAATGCTAGTCGCGGTCAGTTACCTTGGGTTGATATGCATCATTATTTTGCACATCCTGAATACGCAGCAAATGGCAATATGAAAGTGCGTCAAGACAGCATGCTAAAAGATGGTGCTAGCTATATCCGCGAACTTGCCGTGACCAAGCACATCGGCAAACCATTTACGGTGTCTGAGCACGGCCAAGTATTTTGGAATCCATATCGTCGTGAAAGCGGGCTGGCGTTACCTACTTATGCGGCTTTTCAAAGTTGGGATGGTATTTGCCAACATTCTGGTGCAGTCGATTTAACTTATGCACCATCTGTTGGGCGCAAAAACTTTATCAATCCATTTGCCGTTGGAACTGATCCTATTTCGCGTGCGACAGAAACATTAGCCGCGTTGCTATATTTGCGTGGCGATGTTGCGCCGGCAAAACACCGTTTAAGTGTCAAGTTTGGTCCAGATGATGCATTTGTGAAAAGTGCGCATTTGGGCAGTACGCCATCGGATATTTCAAAGCTTAGTCTAGTAACCGGAATTGGTTTGGATTGGTTGGGAAAAGCGAAACAAACTCAATATGATGGACAAGTCGATTTTAATCAGCCTGGCTTAAAACTGTTTAGCAACGGCGTGTTGCAGCCAGTTAAATCCAGCGGTAATTTGGCTGTAAAAATAGATGGGTTCGTGCAGAAATATGCACAAAAAATTGCCTATAAAGCCAGCAAAGTCAGCTTGATTGCCGATGAGCGTTGGGCGGCTAGACTACAAAATTTAAGAGATGCAAACTGGTTAACTTCGGCCAACCAATCTAGCGCCGATACAGAGGTTTATCAAAGTGATACGGGTGAAATATTGCTGGATGCTGAGCAAAAACGCATAACGGTGATTACACCCAAAACCGAAGCTGTTGTGTTTGATGAACCCAAAGCTATTCAACTCAATTATCTATCAGTTTTATCTGCCGAAAGCGGTGCTTTGGTCGCTGTTTCTGCTATGGATAATCAACCTTTGGCCAGCAGTAAACGCATGCTAGTCGTACTTTCTACCGATGCGAGAAATAGTGATATGCAATTTAGCGATGCTACCAATGAAACCGTCACGCAATTGGGTAAGTCGCCTGTGCTGGTACGCGCCAACAAAGTTAAAGTCGCATTACGTAACGCTAATCAAAAGCAGCTTAAAGTATTTTCAACCAATTTGCGTGGGCAGCGAGTAGATGCCATACCAGTGAAACAAACTCCAAATACTATTGAATTTGAGATGGATATTAGCAAGTTGTCGCATGGTGCAACCACGTATTTTGAAATAAGTATTTAAGGGGTTTATTGTGGTTGAGCAATCCAGCGATTTAAAAAATACGCTGAAAAAAAGTGTTAAGAAAAGCCTAGCGATTGTTGTGCCAGAGCTATTGCCAGTACCACCAGTTAAAGGTGGCGCAGTAGAGCATTGGGTGCATGAGGTGGCGGGCAGATTAAACGCTGAACAGTTTGATATCACTATCATCTCAAGACCTTCAGGTGGGCAGAGTGAAGGCGCAATTGCGTATATTGGTATCCCTTGGACGCGTTTAGAAAAAGCATTCTATTGGTTAAAAGAGCGCGTTACTTGGCGCAATCCATTACGCTATTTAGCAAAAATCCAAAATGTAGCTTCATACGGCTTGCGCGTTGCAAAACAAGTAGCAGGGTTTGATATTGTGGTGATTCACAATGAGCCAAATTTACTGCTATTTTTGCGAAAATTGCCCAGCCAAAAATTGATTTTACATATGCACAATGAGCATTTAACGCACGCCGCATTTCGCTGGTTATACCGTCGCGCATTGCGCAAAGCCGATTTGGTGATTTGCGTCAGCGCATATATTAAAAATTCAGCTACTCAGATTTTCCCTGAGCATGCACATAAATTTGAGGTGCTATTTAATGCGACCAATCCTGAAGTATTTAAGCCTTATGGTGAGCAAGCGAAGCAAGCAATCAACAACATTATCAATTTTGAAGACGATAAAATCTATTTGCTCTATGTAGGACGCCTAACCGCAGAAAAAGGCGTACATATATTAATTGAAGCATTTGCACAATTATTGCAAAGCATGCCAAATGCGCGATTGATTATTACAGGCAGCTCTTTCTTTGAAGGCGCAACAAAAACTGCGTATCAACAATCGTTAATCTCGCACGCCAAACCAGTCAGTCACGCGATTGTATTTACTGGCTTTATACCGCATGAAAAGCTTAGATATTTATACTCCGCCGCTGATTTAGTCGTGTTGCCGTCAATTTGGCAAGATCCTTGTCCGCTGGTGGTATTGGAAAGCATGGCTTCAGGTACTTGTTTGGTGGCAACAAAAGTAGGCGGTATACCAGAAATTATTGTAAACGGTAAAGACGGTATGCTGGTTGAAGCGAATAACTCGCATGCAATAACGCAATGCCTGTTAGCGATATTGAATGAACCAGAAAAAAAATCCCAAATAGAACAAGCCGCACGTCAAAAAATTGAGTCAGCTTACGCGTGGCAGCATTTGGTAAAAAAGCTCGAAACCCTTTTATCTCCTATAACTCAGCCTATATAACACTATGATTGCAATCGTTTATCCACAGTTTTACGGCGTTGGCGGCATTGCGCGCTACTTGGATTCATTTTTGGTCAATCTGCCAGAAAATCACCCAACCATTTACGTGGTTACAGGCGATGAGCATCAAGTGGAACGTCAATACAACGGTGTAGAAATCATTCATATCCCGTTTAATTCTAATCGTTTCAGTCTGTTTTTTTGGATGCTTAAAGCGCGAAAAATATTAACGAAATTACACGAACAAAAAAAAATCAGCGTGATTAACTTGCATATTCCGCCACTCATTCCTGGTCTACTATTGCCAAGGCATATACCGCTGATACTTACGGCTCACACGACTTATATTGGTATGTCTGGGCTGTTTTATAAAAAAAACTATTTTGTCAGCCAATGGAGCCGATTAGAAGTAAGTGTGAAGCGAGTGATGGAATACTTAATATTCCAGCGTGCTAATAAAATTATTACGCTGACTGAACAGGGAAAACAAGAAGTGCTTACATATGGCTTTAAGAAGCCAATCGCATTGATTCCTAATGGTGTTGATATCGCATTGTTTGTACCTAATTTATCTGTTGCAAAAGAATATGATGTGATGTTTTGCGGTCGTATTGAGCGTCGCAAAGGCAGTCGCGCAATGGTGGAAGTATGTCAGCAATTGGTCGTACAAAAGCCAGATATTCGCATATTGATTGTTGGTTATGGTGATGACGATGCATGGGTTAACACACAATTAGCAGCAAATTCTAATATTAGGCTTACGGGCAAAGCAAGGTTTGCAGACATGCAAAATTATTATCAGCGAAGCCGATTATATGCTTCCACTTCTTATTATGAAGGTCTGCCCGGCACATGCTTAGAAGCCATGGCTATGGGTTTGCCAGCAGTGGTGTGGGATTTTCTATTCTACAAACAATTGGTTATACACAATCAAACGGGTATGTTAGTTGAGCCTAATCAAACTGATGAGATGGTTTCTGCTATTTTGGCACAGCTTAAAAAAGTGGAGCATGATCCAGCACTGGCTAATACTCAAAGAACGCACATTCAAAATAACTATGATTGGACGCATCTTTCTAAACAAGTTTTGGCGCAAATGACATTGCCTTAATTTTCAATGTTTTTTGTCAATATTAACCCAATTTAATCAGCCGTTCTCTAGTCACCCGGTCATCACAGTTTAATAATCCAAAGTTAACATTTTCGTTTAAGTTTTAAATCAAAACGTATAACAGAGGATGACTAGATGAAAAACACATTAATCGCTGGATTAATCGCCGCGATGTTTAGCCCGATAGCCGCGCTGGCTGATGATCCATTTGCTAATTTGACTAAGGCCTGGACGTATACGCATACATCACCTGGACAAACGGCTGAGATTGCCGCATTTGACTCGTTAACTAATTCGTTATGGGTGGCGGGTATTGCGGGTGTTGATGTGTTAAATGCAAGCAATGGAAGCTTAATTCAACATATTGATACCTCATCATTCGGCAGCATTAATAGTGTAGCGATCCATAACGGCGTAGCCGCTTTTGCAATCGAATCCAGCACCCGAACTGATGCAGGCACTGTAAAGTTTTATGATACCAGCACTAGAAGTTTGAGCGCTGGTGTCAATTCTATTACCGTTGGTGCGCTGCCAGATATGCTGACTTTTACCAAAGATGGCAGCAAATTATTGGTGGCTAACGAAGGTACACCGGACGTTTACGGCACTAGAATCGGCAGCACAACACCAAGAAATTATGGCTCAGCGGCGGTTGATCCAGCTGGCAGCGTGAGTATTATTGATATGAATACACGTACTTTAACGGCTACGGCTGGTTTGGTTGGCGTGCCGACTACAGGCAGCAATATTCGCACCAATACTGGCATGAATTATGAGCCAGAATACATTGCGGTAAATGCTGCTGGTACAAAAGCCTATGTCACATTGCAAGAAGCAAATGCGATTGGCGTACTGGATTTAAACACGAACTCTTTTGAGAAAATAGTCGGTTTAGGCGCAAAAGATTTTAGCCAGCCAGGTAATACAATCGATACGAATAATAACGGTATCATCAGTTTCGGCTCTGCCAATGTCAAGGGTTTGTATATGCCAGATGGCATCGCAGCTTATGAAGCTGCTGGCGTTACTTACTTAGTGACTCCAAATGAAGGCGATTTCCGTGAAGATGATGCAGATCGCTCTGCTGCCAGCACGCTGGGCGCAACAGGCGATTTAGCGCCGTTACGCGTATTGAATACCGATTCATCGCCAGGCAATTTATTCGCAGCTGGCACGCGTGATTTTACAATTCGCAATGTTGACGGCAGTATTGTTTACAGCAGCGGCGATATTTTAGATAAAAAAGCAGCCGAATTGGGCATTTACGACGATAGCAGAAGTCGTGATAAAGGTGTGGAACCTGAAGGTGTAGAGCTAATGACAATAGGCGGAAAGACTTTTGCATTTATTGGTTTAGAGCGCACAACCAAAAGCGCCGTTGCAATTTTTGATATTACTGATCCAGCCAACTCTACTTTTTTAAGTATGTTAGTAACCGATGGCGATTTGGCACCAGAAGGTTTGGAAGGCTTTATGATGGGCGGCAATTATTATCTAGCCATTGCAAATGAGACCTCTAAAACAACTACTTTGTATAATTTGGCGCCTGTACCAGAACCTGAAACTTATGCTTTATTAATAGCAGGTCTTGGTTTAATGGGCTTCAAAGTGAGGCGTCGTAAATAGTTAAGTATTATGTAAACTTAATTAATACAATACTTAACAATAAAAAAGCGCGCATTTGCGCGCTTTTTTATTGTTAAGGCAGATTAAAAATTATGTGTGATTTGCATACTTAGAATATCTACACTTGCATCGTAATCGCCGCGAATGCGACCATTTGCTGTAGTAATTTGATTATCATCAATTTTTGAATCGCTAATAAATAAATGCGCGTAACCAACATCTAATTTAGTCGTAGGCGTTGTTTGCCATCCGACACCAAAAGATAACCATTTTCTGTCGCTGTCAGGAATACGTGCTGTTCTAAATTGATTATCAACTGGGCCTTCATCGTAGGCAAAACCTACACGAAACTTTAAATTATCGTTGTAATGGTAATTAGTGGCGATTGAGTATCGCATGGTGTTATTCCAATTTTCAGGAGTCACCGCATCAGGGAGTGAGTTACTAAAATCCACACGTAACTCTTTAAATTGACTCCAGCGTGTCCAAGTCGCGTCTGCCAATAAATCCCAGGTACCATTTAGTTTTGTAAATACACTGAAAGATAATGTTTCAGGTAACGTAACGTCTGCCTCTACATTGGTACTTAAACCAGCAAGTGGTGCAGCAAACTTTGCATCCCCTTTCAAATATTGATCAACTTTAGAGCGGTAAGCAAGTCCAAAACGCGTATCTGTTGTGGCTTGATAAATTGCACCAACATTAAACCCGAATCCCCAGTCATCACCTTTGATTTTGACATTGCTTTCAACTGGCAATAGCGGGTTATTGACTGCTCGCGTTAACTCCGCTTGTGCCCACATAGCAGATACACCAAAGCCTAATGAAAGTTGGTCATTTATCTTGAATGCCAGAGAGGGGTTGATATTAACGGTTTTTAATTCCGACTTAACTGCTTGAAAACGTCCAATCCAGTCCTTGTTATATTCCGTTTTTAAGCCGAAAGGGGCATTAATGCCTAAGCCAAATTTAATGTTTTCAGTTAGCGGTGTCATAAAATAAAAATTAGGCACGTAAGCTAAATCACCCGCGTCGCCACCTTCATTACCCAACGGTCTAGTTGATCCGGCTACTGAGCCTTGATTATTAAATTTCGCGCTCGGTTTAATTAAGTGTAGAGCGCCTACTGCTTGTGTACCTTCAATATAAGTCATGCCAGCCGGATTTGTGAATATGGTGCTGGCATCTTCTGCAATAGCTGCGGCACCAGAATAAGCGTTGCCCAAGCCACTAGCGCTTTGCTCAGCAAGCGCGAATCCAGCCGCTTGCGCCGCGAATGGTGTTGTAAAAATAACAAAACCTAAAAATAATTTTTGCATAACAAATACTTTCACTGTGCGATTAGAATAAATTCAAAAAAGAATATCACATCAATAACTTATCGGATTGTTTTCGTGTGAAGTATTGAAGGTCATTTTTAATTTTGTTGTTATAAACCAACAATTTGCATAATAATCAGTTGCTTTTCAAAAAACATTCACTTGAGAGCATAAATTATTAAGCTTATAGTCCTAATCATCAATACTTCTATTGAAAAATTGTTTAATTTATCGTTATAGATTAAATGGTTATTTGAAAAAAGTCCTTAAACTCATCCGGAGGCATTTATGAATACAGTCGTAGATTTTCAACAATTTAACAGTCCTAATTTAGAACAAGTTAGGACCCATTTTGATGATGAGTTTGGGGTAATGACTTATTACATGAACCCAGCACCAAGGCCGTGTTTTAATAAAATTTGCATGTCCGAATTAAATCAAAGTCAGTCCGATTTAGAAAAAATGCAAGGTCAGGTGATAGCAAATAACACGCTGAATCAAGCAAATTACCTGGTTTTGGCTTCTGATATTCCAGGTATTTTTAATTTAGGTGGCGATTTGTCTGTGTTCAAAGAATTGATTCGCACGCAGGCACGTGAGCATTTATTAGAATACGCCAAATTGTGCATTCACAATGTTTGGACTTTTTATAATATGCAAGCGCCAGTGACGACAATCTCTTTAGTGCAAGGCCAAGCAATGGGAGGTGGATTTGAGGCTGCACTCGCTGCACATATTATGGTCGCAGAGAAAAGTGCAATCATGGGTTTACCTGAAGTGTTGTTTAATTTATTCCCAGGTATGGGCGCACTAAGCTTTTTATCGCGCAAAATTGGCATGCCAGCGGCAGAGAAAATGGTACGTTCTGGCAAAATATACACAGGTGAAGAGCTTTACCAACTAGGCGTGGTAGATGTTTTGGCGGAAGATGGTCAAGGCGAATATGCGTTGAGTAATTGGATTAAAAAGAATCACCGTTCCCTTAATTCATTCCAGGCGATTAATCGTGCTAAACAACGCGTTAATCCACTCACTTATGAAGAGTTATATGACATTACTGAGATTTGGGTAAATGCAGCGCTACGTTTAGATGAGCGTAATTTGAAAATAATGGAGCGTTTAGTGCGCGCACAAAATACCAAAGTAAGTGCAGAGCCAGTGCAAATGAGTGAAAGACAAACGGCATAAATTTTTTTGCCCAAATCTTTTATTCACAGTATTTAATTTTTGCTAATAATTTACCTCAGTGGCTTTGCTCATAGGCCGCCTGAGGTAATCTTCTACCGCCAATGTTAAATGCGTAAAATCAGCATTCAACGTTCCTAGCATTTCTGCACTTTTTGTCACAGTAACAGATCGGCTCAATTTGCTGATTAACTCTGTTGTAGTCGCCAATTTGATTGCGCCCACACTTAAGCTATTGCCTTTAAGCGCATGGCAGAAATCATGCATCTCACCGTAATGCTTTTGTTTGACCGCAGTTTCAATTTTATAAATCAACTTAACCGAATCACTTAGATAATTCCTCAGCAAACGATGCATAAATAAATCGTCGCCAGCGCCAATTTTTTCCAATTCTTTCAGCGTGTTTATATCAAGATCCGTGTTATTCACATCAAGGTCAGATTCAACATTTACTTGAACACTCAGCGCATTCGCCATCCATGTATCTGCAGTATTAGCAGGTAGATTCATGATATTTTCGATGGTATTAAATAAAGTGGCGGCTTCGATCGGTTTGGTTAAGAACGCATCAAATCCTGCTTCTGTTGCAATGTCGCGTGCACCAGATGTTGCATCTGCAGTAAACAAGATAAAACGTGTGTCGGTATCTTCTGGGTTGGTGAATTTATAAAGTTTTAACGCATCGGCGCCATTCATGCCGGCCATATTTAAATCGGTAATCACCAAATCAAATCGGCTGCGTTCAAGTGCATCTAGCATTTCATCGCTGTTTTCTGCGATTTCTACTTGGTGACCTGGCAACGATAATAAGCGCATGATGATTTTTTGATTAGTCGCTTCATCTTCGCACACTAATATATTCAGCTTGCCAGATGCGTTAATACGCTTCGCAGTTTTAGTGCTATTTTGTGTGTTAATGCTGTCTGTCGGCTTAGCAATTTGTTGAATAACTGCAGCTACAGATTTTGCTAACTCTGCGTTTACAGGCAAATGATTTTCAACCGATTTTTCCAATGACAAATCAAACCAGAAACGGCTACCAACACCTTCGGTACTTTGGAATTGTAAATTGCCGCCCATAGCTTCTACCATATGTTTGGCAATGGTTAGACCTAAGCCGCTACCACCAAATTTTCTGGTAGTAGAAGAATCTGCTTGAGTGAAGCTTTCAAATACTTTGCTTTGCTTATCTTGAGGAATACCGACACCAGTATCGGCCACTTCAAAACGCACAACGATATGTGCATCATCATCTTGCAGCGTAATCGCCGAAAGTGTTACGCTACCTTTTTCGGTAAACTTAATGGCGTTGCCCATTAAATTGGCCAACACTTGGCGAATTACAAAAGCATCACCCTTAACCGCTTGTAATGCATCAGAAATACTCATGCCAACCTGAATGCCTTTTGTGGCGGCTTGAGAACGGAATATTTCTACCGTATCGCGTACTGCTTCTTCCGCAGAAAAATCAATGTGCTCAATAGTGAATTTGCGCTCTTCAATTTTAGTAAAATCCAGTACATTGTTGAGTAAGGAAAGTAATAATTTAGATGAGCTGTCTAGCGTTTTAAGTAAATCTCGCTGGTCAGTATTTAACGGTGTGGTTTTAAATAAAGTGCTGATGCCGATGATGCCATTTAACGGCGTACGAATCTCATGGCTCATGTTCGCCACAAATTGTGTTTTCGCAATATTCGCTTCGGCTGCTCGAATACTCTCTTTTTCAGCTTTATCTCTTGCCTCGTTCAGTCTTTCAATCAGTTTGGCGACGTAGATTGGCAATGCAATCAGCATTAAAAAGAAACCGTAAACGATTGGCTTGTGTGCAGCCCAAAACGGATTGACCAGTGTGGCAATAAAAAACCCAATGATGCTGATGGCTTGAGAATGGTATAAATATTTTTTACCAAAGCGAAAGCCATTGCCAAAGGTAACCCATAAATAAACGCCAATTAAAACCACGCCAATATCACCGCTTAGTGATAAGAAAGTTGATGTGCCAATCACATCTAACCAATTACCTAATAAACGTCTTTTGGGTGATTTTTCTTTTGCTCGGCTGACAACAATTAACAGTATCAGCGTGGCTAGTTCAAACACGGCCAGACAATAAAAACCGATTAACTCACCATGCGAAATGCTCTTGCCAACCGCTAAAGAGATTAGCAGATATAGGGTGAAAAACGTACCAATCGCTAGCCGAGTGACCGCCTGTTCCAACTCTAATGGGTCACAATGACTTGCTGAACTTCGATACCAATTTTTGATTTGAGTAACTATCATTTTTTGTGCCTAAGCAATTAACCCAAGGCTGTAATATTCTTTGCTCTGCTCTAATAATTGCTTAGCAATTTTTGCAAGCTCTTGTGTTCTTACTGGTTTAGTTAAACAGGCAGAAGCGCCTGCAGCTAGCAACTCTTGATGAATACTAATTTCTTTTAATACGGTGACTACAATAATAGATCTGGTCAGCACGTTGCTGGTATTTTTGATTGCTTGTACAAATTGCATGCCATCCATTTGATGCATGCGAAAATCAGTAATAATTAAATCGACTTGTTTATTTTGCATCCAAGCCAATGCATCCACAGGGTTGGTCATGGTGACGATTTTTAAGTTCATTTTTAGTGATTTTAAAATGGCCGCATGAATGTCCAAAACAGTCGGCTGGTCATCAATCAACAGAGCCGTTTGTTTAAAATTTGGTGCACTTCTAATATTGCTAACCGACATGAATTTTGTTTAAACTTTCATCAAACGTTTAATGAATTGCAGTTGCATGCTCGTTTAGGATTTTTTCAATCTTGCTGCGAATCGATACGATTGCAGCCACCATTTCAGGGTCAAAGTGTTTGCCACTTTCGCTTTCAATATATGCATACGCCTGATCAATACTCCAAGCTTCCTTGTAAGGGCGCACGCTGGTTAATGCGTCAAATACATCTGCAATTGCCACAATCCTTGCTGATAAAGGAATATCGTTGCCTTTAAGTGCATATGGGTAGCCAGTTCCATCATAGCGCTCATGATGAGACAGTGCGATTTCACCACCTTTTTGTAAATATTTAGAAGGGCTATTTTCAAGAATCTCATAACCAATCAGTGGATGTCTGCGCATGATCTTTAATTCATGTTCATCCAAAGGACCTTTTTTGAGCAAGATGCTGTCTGGGATACCAATCTTCCCAATGTCATGCAATGGTGATGATAACTCGATAATTTCGGCCTCTTCTTCATTCAGGCCAATCGCTTCTGCGATTGCGCGGCTGTATAAAGACATGCGATGCAAATGCAAAGCGGTGTCGTAATCTTTATGCTCACCGGCACGGGCAAGGCGCATCAAGGTTTCTTTTTCGCGTGATTTAATTTCAGCAGTGGCGGCTCTGACTAAACTTTCAAGCAACGTACTTTTGTTTTGTAATGAAATATGTTGGCTGCGCATGGTTAACAAGTTGCGAGCCCGCGCAGTGCATTCATGCACATCTACCGGTTTGCTAACAAAATCTGCCACGCCTGCATCCAAAGCAGAGTAACGCGTTTCGGCATCTTTTTTAATGGTAATCATCACTACCGGAACAGCATCGTACTTAGGTAAGGTTTTGAGTAGGCGAATAAAATCAATACCATTCATTTCAGGCATCACATAATCCACAAACACTAAATCTGCGGTATGTTCAGTTGCCCACTCCAAAGCCTGCTCAGGATTATGTTTTTCAATTACTCTGGTCTTTGGATTAATATTTTTAATCACATGCGAGAGAATCGTTCTGCTAGTCGATTGATCATCCACAATCAATACAGAGCAATCATCAAACATTTGTCCATTTTTCATTATTTAAATACCTTAAAAGTGCAATCACCGCTTAGTGAATAAGCAATATTTAAGCCAATAACCTAACTATTGGCGACATAAAAAGTAAACTCTGCTAGTAGTTAAAAACCTCAATAAAATCAATCGTTAAGAAATTTTTAATTGCGTTAAACACAGTTGCATTTTTATAGTTGGACGTTTTTGTTGTTTGTATTGAAATTTGATGGTCAAACTTCGTCAACTAAGTCATTAATTTTGACACACTACATCAACAATTAATAACACTATTTTGCTTTTTTGTTGGGATTATTCTGAACCGCTGGCTTTAAATCAAACGCAATACAAATGCGGTTATGTCTGCTGTTAAAAGGGATGGTACGATGGAAAAGCGAAGACGGAAATAGCACAATATCCCCTACGTTCGGGATAATCTGTGCGGTGGGAAATTGCGTGTGATTTACTATATCCATGATGGGATAATCGTCGCCATGCGTGCCGTACTCAAATGCACCTTCAAGCCCATTGATGCTGGGCATCGCCAAATAGACTGCGCCACTTATCCAGCCAAGTTCGTGAATATGCGCGCTTAAATGTCCGCCTTGCTGCATTTTTACATACCAAGAACTGGTGAATTCCAATTCATCCGGGAATGATTCAATCAGCTCACAATCGGCATCGATGAAATGGTTTTTATAGGCTAAAAACTGTTGTTTAATCAGGCCTGCTAATGTTTGAAAGGAGGCTTCATTGCGTTTAAATAAATTGCCGGCGGATTGCTGTCCATTAGTCAGTCGGCCTTGTTTGCGCTCAGCAATATCAGCCGTATTAATGTCATTCAATAATGCTTGCAATAAATCCGTATTAACCAACTCTGGAATGGATTTTCGATAGACAAAATCTAAACCGTTTTTACAGAAGTTATACGGATCTAGCTCATGAAAGTTAATGCTGTAATGGGTGGATAAAGTGGCCAAAAAAGGTGACGTATGTTTACTGTTAATAATTAGCGCATCTCTTTGGCTTTTAAAATCCTCGAATTTTTCTGCTTTATATAAGCAATACAAGCGCCGTTCTTGCCAGTCATCTAATTGTGACGCTTCAAAATAAGGAATTGCATCCAAATAGCGTTTGGCCAAATAACAGAATTCCGCCATATTGTAATTGGCTTGTGCGTGATTGGGATTTAACGCCAGTGCTGCTTGATAACACTTTACGGCCGCATTCATATCGCCTAAATCGCGGTGTGTTTCACCTAAATTATTGTGTGCATCTGTGTAATTGGGGAATAGAGAAATAGCGTTTTTATAACTGCTAACTGCCTCAGTTAATGCGCCGTTATCGCGTAAAGCAGTGCCCAGATTAAAATAACCACGCGCATCTTGCGGATTGATTTTTAAGCCTTTTTGGTAGCTTTCAATCGCGGCGATTAATTGCCCTTGCGTTTGTAAAACCGTACCTAAATTGCCATAAGCTTCAAAAAAATCTGGCTTAAGTTGAATGGCTTTTTGATAAGTCGCAATCGCGTCGTCAAATTGCTGAATATGCGTTAAGGCAATGCCTAAGTTAAAAAGCAAATCCGGCGTATTGGGTTGTAATTTAAGTGAATTTTTATAACTGGCGACTGATTCGGCAAACTTTTGTTGACCATCTAAAGCCAAACTTAATACATGATGCAAGATGAAAATATTGGGGTATTTGCTGATTAATTTTTTAGCGATGCTTTCTGCCTGCACCAATTGATTGTTGTTAAGCAAGCCAATCAATTGTTGGATTTCTTGTTGTGTCGGTTGTGAGTTGAATGCAGATTTGCCTGAATTTGCCATACTTTTGCGCTGTTTTATTGTGTTAAGTTGCTTTAAGTTAGAGTGGGTTAAGTAATTTTGGTCTTATTTTTTGTGTCATTTAAGGGGTTAAGTCTTTGTTTAATTTAGACCTTAGTTTAATTAAAGCTATTTTGTAACCTTGCCGCCATGCGTTTTAATAATTGCACCGCCACTCTTGGTTCGTCGGACATCATCGTATCAACATATTCCGCATAAATCACGATGATACGCGCTTCGGGTGAAGCGATTATCGCATCCGCCATGGTTGGCTTTTCACTTAACATAGCCATTTCGCCAAAATAGTCGCCAGCGTTTAATTCACGCACAACTTTACCGTTATCAACCAGATTAACGCTGCCGTCGACCACATAATATAGGTTGCGCTCAGTATTGCCGCGTGCATAAATCGTTTCACCTTGGCGTAATGTATGTCCATAACGGCGCATTAAGGTTTCAATATAATTGGATTTGTTGGGCATGCCATTAAATAGGCCTTTCAATAACAACACATCTTTTTTACGCAAGGTGGCGATGAGTTCTATGCCCAATAAAAATACCGCAAAATTGATATACAGCCAAGTAATAGACACAAACATGGCTTTCATACTGCCAAAAATCGCACCATAGTTTTCGTTGATGGATAAAAATAAGCCAAATGCAGGGCGCATTAATAGCCATAATAAAGCGGTTAAGCTGGCGCCTAAAAACAGGTGCGTAAAAGCGATGCGCATCGGAAAAAATATTTTATAAAACACGGCGATTAAAAGCGTAATCAATAACAACGTGCTGATTGAGCCGACAATATTGATTTCTAAGACAGGTAAATGCAGCGCTAAAAAACGCACGATTTTTTCAATCATAAATCCAGCAAAGGTAAATAGAAAAAACAATAACAAGATGCCTAATACCGACAAAACATCTTTAATTTTTCGTCTAAAGTAAGAGGGCGCTTCTACCATTGTGGCAATGGTATAAAAGGCGGAGCGCATATTGGATGCTAGCGGTGTGATGGTCCATAACAGCACAAATACGCCCAGCGCCCCCCAAGCGGCTTTTGTTTGCGTCGCGCTATAAACTTCGGTCATGATTTTATTACTGAATTCCGGCACTAAATTACCAGTAAGAATCGCCAGTTTGACAATGGCGTAATCGGAAGAAAAAACCAGATGGCTTAACAAGAAGAAAATTAACAGAATTAACGGTATTAACGCGAACAGCGCATAAAACGATAGCGAAGCCGATAAACTTAATATGTTGTGACGCGTAAATCCACCGAGTGTTTCGCGTAATACAAATAAAGGTGTCGCGTATTCATGGTTAGAATAGGCGGCCAGTGGCTTTAAAAAAGCAGGATGCTGCGCTAGATTTTTAATTCTGGATAACTTGTTTGCCATGGCTTTATTCAATGCAAGATTATCTTCAACTGAAATTTTTTCAGCTGAAGCGGGTTTAAAGTCTTGCGGTAAAGGTTTAGCCAATTAAACTTTCTTTAAAATTATTAATATAGTTTGTATCGAGTTAATTCACTTATTTAAGCGATTTAAACTGCTCTGTAGCTGCCACTAAAGCGCTAGTCACGCCAAGTTCCATGGCAGAGTGTCCTGCATCTGCCACCATCGTCAATTGTGCGTGCGGCATTACTTGATGCAACGCCCAAGCGGTTTGCGGCGGGCACACCATATCATAACGCCCTTGCACAATGATGGTCGGAATATTTGCCAATATTGCCGTTTGCTTTAATAGTGCTTCGCCATCAATAAAACATCGGTGCTGTATATAGTGTATCTGCACGCGCGCCCTTGCGACTTCTGTCGCTTGTTCTTGCTGCAATTGTTCTTTGGTTTTAATGACATCCTCTTTTGGCGAATCGTTCGTTGCAGGTTTCAGCCGCATAATCGCACTTTCAAAAGCATTCCATTGCACTGCCGCCGCTGTATTAATATGCATATCATCGTTAAAAATCAATTCTGCATACGCATTCAACACATCATTCTGTTTTTCAATAGGCAAATAGCTGATGAGCTTGTACCAAACCTCTGGGTAGAAATGTTGTACATCACCCAAAAACCAATTTAATTCAGATGGGCGACTTAAGAAGATGCCACGTAGCACTAAAGAAATAACCTGTTTTGAATGGTTAACTGCGTATGCCAAAGCCAGAGTGCTGCCCCAAGAGCCGCCAAATACGTGCCAAGTATCAATGCTTAAATGGCTGCGCAATTTTTCAATATCAGCGACTAAATCATCTGTGGTGTTGAATTTTACTTCGCCAACCGGCAAGCTGCGACCACAACCTCGCTGGTCAAGCAGAACGATGCGGTAATGTTTAGGATCAAAAAAACGCCGCTGCGTTGGGTTGCAGCCGCTTCCTGGTCCACCATGTAAAAAAATCACAGGTATGCCATGAGGATTTCCGCATTCTTCATAGTATATCTGGTGAAAATCATTTACTTTAAGCCAGTTTTTGTTAAAAGGCTCTAATTCTGGATACAAATTGTAAAGAGTTTCTGACATTTAGATTTACATTCTTTCTATTTGATTTTGTTAAGTATTTTATTTAAAACTAAAAAAATTAATCAACAGTTATAAAATAATTTGAACATTTGTTAACAGATTGTAACTAAATTGTTGCAATTAAGATTTAGTTGTTTTATATTGCACATCTCACATGAAAAATGTGGAGAAATTAAAGTTTAATTTTTGTATTCAGTGCGCAGCGGTTATTAAAATAATTGTGCATAAATACTTAAAGTTAGAGTTTACTTTTAATTAACCCTTAGTAATATCACTTTGGAGATAAAAATGAAATTCAATACAATCAA
>Ga0123389_110796_pt1 | contig 53825 bp, 40 predicted proteins | sample T0HHNH4metaT_FD_89917 | JGI IMG/M metagenome (GOLD analysis project Ga0123389, IMG submission 89917) | Methane-oxidizing artificial microbial communities from Washington, USA to study methane cycling - T0-HHNH4 metaT (Metagenome... | ecosystem: Engineered > Modeled > Simulated communities...
AAACGGTTAAATCTAAGGTGGTTAAATCAAACTGGTTAAAACTAAAGTCTCACGTTAAGGTATTACTTAGTTATTCACGTATTAAGGTATTTACGTTTCAAGCTAACGATGTATCTGCTGCCTGTGAATCAAACTATACGACCCGAAACTTACTACAACCTTACGATAATTAAATTAGATAATTTATTTTTGAGGTGCTTTAATTAACGCTTTTAAAATGCATAATGAGATATGCGCATATTTATAGTAGAAGATGATTTGGTATTGGCGGATGGGCTTAAAAACTCGCTCATCCAATCGGGTTACGCCATCGATGTAGCCACCAACGGCTCGGATGCAGATAGCATTTTGGCGTATCAAGCATTTGATTTAGTGGTGTTAGATTTAGGCTTACCCAAATTAGGTGGTTTTGAAGTGTTAAAGCGCCTGCGTTCGCGTGGCAGCAAAACGCCTGTGTTGATCTTAACCGCCAATGACAATGTGGATAATCGCGTGCTAGGTTTGGATTTAGGCGCGGATGACTACTTAAGTAAACCGTTTAACTTGGCAGAATTAGAAGCACGTGTGCGCGCATTGATTCGCCGCGGGCAATCGGGCAGCAGCGCAATCACCAGCGTTGGCGGCTTGAAGTTTGATATGACCAATCGCATCGCTGCTTATAATGAAATCAGCCTAAATTTATCGGCACGCGAATTAGCGGTGTTAGAAGTGTTAATGCTAAAAGCCGGCAAAGTCGCCAGCAAAGAACAGATGCTGGATAAGTTATGTAATTTTGATGCGGATATTAGCGACAATGCGTTAGAGGTCTATTTGCATCGGCTACGTAAAAAACTTGAACATACCGATATTAATATTCGCACCATTCGCGGCTTGGGCTATTTGCTTGAAGAAAAACTGAACACTTCAAAAACGTAAATTTTTAAATCAAAATCGCTTAAATTGCTCAACTTTAAAAAACACTTTCCACAAAACTCACTTAAAAATCAACTTTTTAAGTGGCTGCTATTGCTTTTGTTGCCGCTAATTTTTATTTCTATAATCGCAGGCTACATTTTAGCCAATCATTTTACCAATCAAGCTTACGATAAATCGCTGTATCGTTCAGCGCTGGCTTTGGCGGGACAAATAGATTTAGAAACGCCAAAAATACAAGTGCATTTACCGCAAATTGCCAAAGATCTCTTAGAGTTCGATGAAGATGACTATGTGTATTTTCGTATTATTGGGCCAAATGGTGACTTAGCTTCCAGTAATGCGAGTTTGCCACTACCTAATAAATATCCTAAGGCAGATAAATTTTTCTATTATGAAACCAGTCTGGATGATGAGGATTTAAGAGTCATTATTTATGCGTTACCAAAAATAAAAAATAATCAAAAAAACATTTATATTTTAGTAGGTGAAACACAACAAAAACGCCTACAAATGGCGGATGAGATAATTTTAAGCCTGTTGTTACCGCAATTATTAATTGGCTTACTGGTCGGTGCGTTATTGTTTTTTGGTATCAAACGCGGGTTAATGCCGTTAGAAAAGCTAAAAGCAGAGTTAATCGCGCGTAATAGCAATGATTTAAGTCCTGTTGACCATTCAGCGGCACCGACAGAATTAAAACCGCTATTAGAAAGTTTTAACGATTTACTAGCCAAAGTGGCCAATAATATCGCCAAACAGCAGCGCTTTATTGCCGATGCCTCGCATCAATTAAGAACGCCGTTAGCTGGCCTTAAAACGCAGGCAGAATTGGCTTTACGCGAGATAAATCCAGCAAAAATCTCTCATGCGTTGAGCCAAATAAATGTGGCCAGTGGCAATTTATCGCATTTAGTGAATCAATTATTAAGCTTAACCAAAGCAGAGCCCAGCGGCAGTGTTTTCTTAGAAACTGAAAGTTTAAACTTAAGCCAATTAGCCCAATTAACCACTTCGGATTGGGTGGTGACCGCATTAGAAAAGAATATTGATTTAGGTTTTACCGCTACGGATAAAACATTATTGATTAAAGGTAATGCGGTTTTACTGCGCGAGTTAATCAATAATTTAATTGAAAATGCGATTTTGTATAGTTTTAATGGCGGCAATATCACGGTTGGCATCAAACAGGAAAATAAGCATATATTTCTGACTGTGCAAGATGATGGCATCGGCATTGCCGCGGATCAGCAAACATTGGTTTTTGAGCGATTTTATCGCGTATTGGGCACGCAGCAAACGGGTTGCGGTTTAGGCTTGACCATTGTGCAAGAAATCGCAGAAAGACACCAAGCAACGGTATCTATTTTCAGCAAAGGCGAAGGTTTAGGCGCTTTATTTACGGTGCGTTTTGCGGCGTTAAGTTAACACTTAAAAAGCATCAAAATATTAACCGCATATTCTTAGCAGTTATCCTGCGTCGCGCCTGTATTGCACAGCTTCTGCAATTTGCGCTGGCTTAATCGTTACATCGCCAGATAAATCTGCAATCGTTCTGGCCACTTTTAAAATGCGATGATACGCACGCGCAGATAAATTTAAGCGCGAAATGGCGGTTTTGAGCAAGGTTAAGCCTGCATCATCTGGCTGACAATGCGCATCAATCTCTAAACTACCCAAAGCAAAGTTTGCTTTTCCTTGACGCTGCAACTGTATGTTGCGCGCTTTTTCTACGCGCACACGAATGGCATCACTATTTTCTGACGTTGCGCAGTGGTTAACTCTTCTTCTTTAAGCGCGGGCACTTCAATCAACAAATCAATACGATCCAATAATGGCCCAGAAATCTTGCTGCGATAACGCGCGATATTATCCGGCGTGCAACGACACTTATTATTAAAATGGCCTAAATATCCGCAAGGGCAAGGGTTCATCGCAGCAAGCAATTGGAAAGACGCTGGAAAATCTGCTTGGCGTGCCGCACGCGATATGGTGATATGGCCACTTTCTAATGGCTCGCGCAATACCTCTAATACTTTGCGATCGAACTCTGGCATTAGGTATTGCATTTTGTCTGTATGTAGCAAATGACTATCAAATTGTTTATGCTCATTGTAATCATTTCAAATGTTTGAAGGATGATTCAATAATGAATACTGAACTCATTTTCATTCTACCCTCTGATTGCTATAAAGAAGGGGTGGAAAAGAATATTTTTCCTCTAAAGATTTTGGATGGTATCTCGCGAACATACGAAAATACAAAAGGTTTAGGCCTAGTTTTATCCACCGAAATCAACTGGCCAGCTACTAAATATCTATCTGAAGCAGGTTTATACGGAAACGGAATCACTGGGGATACCGTTCGATCTTATGGAGAGGCATTAGTTACCTATCTCAATTATTTGGATATAGAAAAATATGCTTTAAATGAAGTCACTGAAAGCATCATTCAAAAATATAAAAATTTCTTATTAACTAATACTTTTAAAAATAAAAGAAGAAGTAACAATACAATTAATCAAAAAGTATCTACTGTTTTGCGATTTCATCATTGGGCAGAAATTTACAATCACTTTTCAAGCCCTTTGGGAAAGTTCTTAGTTTCAACACGCAGCAACCAACCTGTTAAAAGCTTTTACACCAATAAGCCTTTTAGTTCTCCCAGATCCTACTCTGCTAAATTTTTTCTAAGAGTAGAAAAGAAAATTCCAAGAGCTCTTAATGCCATTGAGCTAAAGGAGCTTGTCAAATCAGCTGCTGATCCATATTCACTGATTTTCAAATTAGCTGCTTACACAGGAATGAGAAGATCTGAATTATGTTTTTTCAAACTATCGACCTTACCCCTTCAAATAAATGGGCTAGTCGAAGGATTTCGAGAAGTTAAAGTTGATCGTAAGGGTGGCAAGCAAGGCACTGTATATCTCACTAATAAATTGATAGATGAATTATGGTGGTACGTTTTTCACAAACGCTCAATACCTGAACCTGGTGAAGAAGAATTTTTATTTCTAACACAAAATGGGCGAAGGATTAGTCGTCAGAACTTATCCATCGTTTTCAAAAAATTTATTACCCCAATCGCACCCACAGCAACCTTACATCATCTACGACACACCTTCGCTATCACTGTACTTTCATTTTTACAAAGAAATGCTGAACTTGGCAGCTCTATAAATCCATTAAAAACACTTCAAGTTTTGATGGGGCATTCTTCTATAGAAAGTACCGAAATTTACTTAAGAGCTTTAGATATTTATTCTGAAGAAGTTGAAGAGACATTAAATTATTTGTATGGAGATGCACTATGAACTCATACAGATTACCAAACAATTTAACCGTAGATTTAGGTCCTAGTAAAAAAATAGATCATTCAAATATCTTAGACTTTGGCATTTTACCAATCCCATATGGGTTGGCTTATGGTTTCAAAGAAGCCTTTGAATCACTCCAAGGTGGATTAACTATGGAAACAAAAAAAATTAGTTGGAGACATTTGAAGACTTTCTGCAAATACTTACAAGCTACAAATCAAAATAATACTCTTCCTTTACCCTCTAACATTGTTGTAGATTTTTCAAATTGGTTGAAGACCGAATACCCTTCCTCCCTTAATTATAAAGGGGTCATTCTTAATCAGAACTTGATGTTAATTACTTGGTGTTGTAGGAATAAATCTGGATTAGTAGATTCTGATCTGCGTATGGATTTGCCTAGACTACACACAAAAAAGCAACCAGTTCATAAATCTGCCTTAAATGAATATGACATTAAAAAAATATTATCTGCAGCTTATCTAGACATCGACGAAACTTTTAATAGGATTCAAAAGTATAGAAATTTAATTTTCAACAGCGATGATAAACCTGAAGATAATAGACTTGCTTTTGTTTTAAATAATCTTCGGCAATCCACTTCAAGTTTATTCCCTAAATTAAGAGAGATGCCCAATAAACTTAAGGTCCAAGCAGTTTCAGAAGGAGGATTGAAATATCTATCAAAACTTTTATACCCAGACAGTGAAGATATATTTCCTTTTTATCTAGCTATTTTATGTCAATGTAGTGGTAATCCAATGTCTATGCGAATACTTACATTGGATTGCGTTAAGGACCATCCATTAATTGATGAAAGAAAAAGGATAGTTTGGAGTAAAGAAAGATCTGGACGCGAACAAAAAGCTGATTTCAATATTAAAAGGGTGAGAAGTGCGCCAAATTTAATAAAGCAACTTCAACAATTAACTGAGCCTTTACGAAAACATACAACTGAAGCCAATAAAAAGTATGTATTTCTAGCTTATAAACGCGGATTCATTGCGGTAACAAGTTGGCAGCAATTGCACCTAGAATTAAAAAAGTTTATTGATAAACATCAATTACCAAATTTTGTTTTCAAAGATTTAAGGCGTGCTGGTGCAGAACTTCATCAGAGCGCGGCTCAAAGCATAATTGCTGCGAGAGACCGATTGAATCATCAATCATCTGCAACGACGGCTAAATACCTCAATGAGGAAGCCTCAAAAGAAGTTAAGGATAAGTTAATTGCTGACGCACAAAGAAATTTTCATCAAGCAATCCAACATCAAGCTTTTACGACAATTAAGGAAATTGAGAGATTAGATTTAAAACCGGCTGATACTCTCTTTGGTTTTCAATGTAAAAATCCCTTTGCTGGAATCGCACCAGGTAGTTCCACCGAAACTCTCTGTATAAATTTTACTGGGTGTGCGACATGCCCAGGATCAATTATCCCTCTAGATAACTACAAAATCATAACGAGGTTACTTACAAGTTTAGAACAACTTAAACTCACAAGAAAACGCGCTTTAGAAAGCGGATGGATTGAGAGATATAAAGTAATCTATGAATCAACAGAAAAGGCTTTAGAAGAAATAATCCTTCCTAAAGTACATCCCTCGGTCTTAGCTAAAGCCAAGGAAGCTATTTCTAAATTGGTGGTTCCATATCTGGAATAAGTCATGCTAATTACGAAAAATATTTGGTACTTAGGGAATCATCCATTATATGAGCGTAAGAACAAGCTTGATTGGGGGAAGTTTCACTTTGACCGAATTAATAGTAAATATGAGAAATATGAACTTAGAAAAAGTGCAAAGAAGTTTTTGTATGTATTCTTTGTTAACACTTACCCTGATGAGCAAAATCCGGGTACGTTGAATGGCTGGGCTAATCATTTGAGACTTTTGATTCGATGGATGATCAGTCACAACATTTATCGCTTTAAAGATCTTTCTGAAAAGAATCTTTGTGATTATCTTTTAGAAAGAGTCAAAGAAAATCAAAATAAGCTGTCTAAAAAATCAATCCGTAAGCACATAACTTTATTTGAAAAGCTTTGGGAATTCCGTTTTCAATACCCTTCACCATTGCAGGTAGATCCATCAAAGATTGAAACATTTTTTAGGATTCTAAAGAAGGGATCTAATCTTAGAATATGGAACTCAGTACCAATTGAGGTCACCCTTCCTTTAGTAAAAGATGCGATGCAGTGGATAGAAAACGATGCTGAAGATACTCTTAATATCATTGCGTTGAATAATGCTAATCGTGGCAACTTAGTAGGCTTAACCAAAGATGAGATGTATAAGAAATGCAATAAAGCATTAGAAATAATTTTTTATAGCCATTCTGAATTCAAACAATTACAACAGATCCTGTCGCTTGATGATGAAACTCCGAAAGATGTCTTACGGCAATCCATAAAACTTTCTGTTGGTGCAGCGATAGTAATAATTTTGTTCTTTACAGGGGTCAGAGTTAGTGAACTATTATCTTTTAAAATGGGATGCTGCATAGAACGGACTCATGTAGATGGACAGAAGTATTGGTATATACAAGGAATAGGAGCAAAGAAAAATGGGCTTGCAAGAGAATGGGTTATTCCCCTCCCAGTTGTTAGTGCGGTAAATTTTCTTGAAAGACTACATTCTGCCTTAATTCCTGATAATAAATACCCACATCTATTTGAGTTCCCATGCACATTTGCGACTCTGCCATATCCTTATATTCAAGTAAAAAAATACTGGTCCTCAGATATCGGTGATTTAATGAGATTGTTTTCCAATTCAAACTTTAGAATACCCTCAACAGTAATTGGCCACACAAGATTACATCCACATCAAGCAAGAAAGACTTTCGCAAAATTTGTCGTATTAAGAGACAAACGAGGACTAGAAGCGTTAGCTCAACATTATGGCCATTTATATATAGCCATTTTGGATAAGTTCTATGTGGGGACTGACTTTGAGTTACATAACTTGATTGATGAGGAGTCTCAGAAAGATCTTGAAGCTGGCTTAAATGATTTATTGAGTTGCGAAACGCTTGGAGGAAAAGCTGGAGAAAAACTTACAAAAATACGAGAAAAAGCTAATACTAAATATAGAGGAAGATCGGTTCTCAATTCGATTGTGAAAATGATGATCAAAGAAGGGGTAATTCTAGCTCCTTGTGATTGGGGATATTGTGTCTACTCCAAAGATCAGTCAGCTTGCAAAGGGACTGATACAGCACCCAATCCTATTTTCAGAGAACCAAACACGTGTGTGAATTGCAATAATTTTGCAGTGACACAAAAACATAAAAAGTGGTGGGAAGATAGAGTTATTCGAGATGAAGAGTTTCTCAAACAGCAAGATTTGCCGATACAAACCATCACAATAGTCAAATCCAGATTGGATAAAAGCATAAATGTCCTTCAGAAGTTAACTCCAGATTTCTCCAATAAATCATGAATGATGCTATCGCCTCTGAAATTGAGATTAGAATTAGATCAACAATCGATTACTTTTTGCGCGAAAATATTCCGATTTCCGTATCAAGAATATGCACATATGCGGAGGTAAGTAGAGCTAATCTATATACAACCTATCCTCATCTCATAAAAAATATAAAATCTTTCAAAACTGTTCGTAGCAAGCCTAGAGCCTTTTCCAGCCAATCGAATTTAGATTCATTAAAGCTGGAAAATAAAAAATTGAAATCACATGTGAAGTTATTAAGTTACACCTGTATAGAATTGAAAACTGCTTTGGATGAAGAAATCGAAAAAACAAGAATTCTTCAGTCTGAGTTGAACAGACTTTCTGACAAAAGAATCCGTAAAAATTAACCAGAACTAAAATATTTGTTATGGAAACGCTACTTTTTCCGAGTATTACACCTCAACCACTAGTTGTAACTGATTACTCAGTGGCAAACTTCGGCCCAAAGCTGACATCTGGAAATTTTAACTAATGTTTAAAGGGGTCGTTGAATTATTAGCAGAAAAAATAGATATTAAACCGTCAAATCCCAGCGAACAAAGATTTTCTGCAACCTCCCATTTATTCCCATCATATGCCTGTGTCCAAAAAATGACTGAGAAAATTCCGTCAATAAGAGACAGTATATAAAGCGTAGTCAACGTGATATCAATATTCTGATCAAACTCACCATTAATAATAGCATCTCTTATACATCCTTCTATCAACTCTGCTCTGCTTTTTTCTAACGTTTGCCTAATCTTGATTAGCTCGGGCGTGTCATCGGCTCGTACATACAAAATGAGATAGACACGCTGCAAGGAACTAGGATCCGCATAGCAATGGAGCTCATTCAGGCAGTATCTTTTAAGATAAGTTAATGCAGATTCGCCGTGCTCTTTTTGAGTTAAGGTAGTACTTTCCATAGCGCGGTTAACCATAGCAATAGCCAAATCAACCTTGCTTTTATAATGCCCGTAAACTGCGCCTCTGGACAAATCGCATGCTTCTGCAATATTAGCTATTGTTGTATGGCTCATGCCTTTTTCAACAATGACGTGTTCTGCGGCGTCTAATATTAAATCTCGTGTTAACTGAGAGTCTTCTTTTGTTTTGCGAGCCAAAATAATTTCCTAATAGCAACAAAGTAAATATTATATACCCAATTAATTAATCAGTCATGATTGATTAATTAATTAAAAGCGGTTATTATTTACGACTCAGCACCTTTGGAATCTTTTTATGATGCGTTTCAATTTGAAATTTTCACCATCCGTTATCTTAATCACTCTGGGTATATTATTAACCGCATGTAATAAACAACCATCAGCAGACTCTAGTCAGCAAGGTGCTCAGCTTATGGAAGTGCAAGTGATTACAACGGAAGAAACGCCTACTTCGATACAGATTGAAATTCCTGGTCGACTAGAGGCGTATCGCCAAGCAGAGGTGCGCGCCCGAGTAGCAGGTATTGTCACGGAAAGACTGTATCAAGAAGGTCAAGATGTTAAAAAAGGCACGCCACTGTTTTTGATTAACCCTGAGTTATTGGCTGCGGCTAAAGATGAAATGGCGGGGGCTTTAGCACTTGCAGAAGCTAATCATCTTAATGCTGTAGATAAGCTAGATCGATATAAAGATTTAGTCTCTGACCAGTCGGTGAGTCAGCGTGATTATCGTTCAGCCGCATCAGAAGAGTTAGCAGCAAAAGCAGCTGTACTTTCCGCAAAGGCTAAGCTCGACAAAGCCAAACTCGATTTAGGCTATGCAAAGGTAACTGCACCGATTAATGGCGTGGCAAGACGCGCGCTGGTAACGGAAGGTGCGCTTGTGGGGCAGGATGCACCGACGCCGCTCACAACCATAGAGCAAATTGACCCTATCTACGTTAATTTTTCTCAACCAGCGGCCAATGTGATGGCGCTACAGAAGCAAATTAAATCAGGTCAGGTAAAAGAGATCAGTAGAGAACACGTGAAAGTGAAACTGATATTGCCGGATGGGAATGCATATCAACAGACAGGAAAGCTCTCGTTTTCTGACCTTGCAGTGAATGCGAATACCGATGCAGTGGAGATGCGTGCAATATTTAGCAACCCAAATAAAGAGTTGTTCCCGGGGGCATATGTTCAGGTAGTTTTAGAGCAGGCGATTGTTTCGAATGCGATTTTGATCCCAAGAGATGCGTTAATTAGAACATCAAAATCTGCACAGGTAATGACGGTTGACCGTGAAGACAAGATAACAGTAGCCAATGTTGAAACAAAAGGAATGAAAGGTAAGGAGTGGATAGTCACCAAAGGTTTGGCTGCTGGTGACCGTGTCATCATCAGTAATCTATCTACTTTGGTACCTGGTACCAAAGTAAAGCCCGTTACATCTACTAAATAAGCAGAATTAAACTTAAGGAAATTTATGGCACGTTTTTTCATTGATCGTCCTGTATTTGCATGGGTGATTTCACTGCTCATCATACTTTCTGGCTTAATTTCCATTAAAGGTTTGCCTATTGCACAGTATCCTGATATCGCACCTCCTGTTGTAAATGTCACAGCCAGTTACCCTGGGGCATCAGCACGCGTGGTAGAAGAAACGGTCACTTCCATCATTGAACGGGAGATGAATGGTGTTGCAGGATTAATCTATACATCAGCAAGCAGTAGCCAAGGCTCCGCATCCATTAGTATGACTTTTAAACAAGGTGTAAATCCAGACTTGGCCGCTGTTGACGTGCAAAACAGATTGAAAGTCGTGGAAGTAAGATTGCCTGAGGTGGTACGTCGAAATGGTATTTCAATAGAAAAGTCGGCAGATAGTTTTCAACTGATTGTTTCCGTTACCTCTGACAATGGTCAATTAAGCGAAATTGATCTGGGTGAACTGGCATCTGCACAAGTGTTACAAACTTTACGACGCGTTGAAGGTGTCGGAAAAGTGCAAGCATTTAGTCCAGAATATGCTATGCGAATTTGGCCAGATCCGCAAAAGATGGCGGCATTAAATGTCACCCCCTCGGATATCGCTACGGCCTTACGTAGCTATAACGCACGGATTACTATTGGAGAAATCGGCGCAGGTAGTGTGCCTGAAGGTGCACCAATCAGCGCTTCAATCGTGTCAGATTCTAACCTCACTACTCCTGAAGAGTTTGGCGGTATTCCACTTCGCACAAACAAGGACGGTTCTTCACTTTTCATTAGAGATGTAGCAAAAGTTGAATTAGGCAACAGTGATTATTCGTTTGCTACCAAGATAAATGGTAAGAGCGCAGCTGCCATGGCCATTAAGATGGCACCAGGTTCTAATGCTGTTGCCACTGTTAAGCGAATAAGGGCATCATTAGACGAGCTGCAACAATACTTCCCAAAAGGTGTGAGTTATCAGATCTCATACGATAGCTCTGCATTTGTGTCTATTTCAATTAAAAAGGTCATTCATACTTTAATCGAGGCGATTGTATTGGTGTTTTTGGTGATGTATTTATTCATGCAAAACCTGCGCGCAACGCTTATCCCTACTATCGTTGTGCCAATTGCACTACTGGGCACATTCACCGTCATGTATGCCTTAGGTTATTCCATTAACGTACTTACTATGTTCGGCATGGTACTGGCGATCGGTATCGTGGTGGATGATGCAATTGTCGTCGTTGAAAACGTTGAACGCATCATGGCCGAGGAAGGCTTAAGCCCTTATCAAGCCACTGTTAAAGCGATGCAGCAAATTAGCGGTGCTATTGTAGGCATCACGGTGGTACTTGTGTCAGTGTTTATTCCAATGGCATTTTTTAGTGGCGCAGTCGGTAACATCTACAGACAGTTTGCACTGGCATTATCAGTATCCATCGCATTTTCTGCGCTACTGGCGCTATCACTTACTCCTGCACTATGCGCGACTTTATTGAAACCTATCAATAATCATGCCCATGAACAATGGAAATTCTTTAAATGGTTTAATCAAAAATTTACCTGGCTCACGCGTCATTATCAAAATAGGACCGGAAAAATATTACGTAGCCCAATACGCTGGGTGATGGTGTATGGCGGGATTGTAGCGGTAGTGGGTTATATTTTTATTAATTTACCAACGGCTTTTCTCCCTGATGAAGATCAAGGGAACTTCATGGTAATCGTCACACTTCCACAAGGCTCCACCATGAGCGAGACCATGAGTAAACTGAGTGAAGTAAGTGCCTATCTTCAAAAAAACGAGCCGGTCGAATATGTATTCGAAGTAGGCGGATTTAGTATATTTGGTAGTGGATCTAGTAGCGGCATGTTGTTTGTAACGCTTAAGGACTGGGAAGACAGAACAGCTAAAAATCAAAATGTTCAAGCAATTGTTGAGCATGTAAATACCCAGTTCTATGGCAGACCTAATCTATCAGTTTTTGCCATGAACTCACCACCACTGCCTGAATTGGGATCAACCAATGGCTTTGATTTAAGGTTGCAAGATCGCGGCAACGTTGGAATAGATGCACTCGTCAAAGCAAGAAATACTTTGCTATCAGAAAGTGCGAAAAACCCAACATTGACCAACACCATCTTCGCAGGCTTACCTGAAGCACCGATGATTAAACTCGACATCGACCGCCGTAAAGCCAGCACGCTTGGTGTAAGCATGGATGAAATCAACAATACTTTAGCCACCATGTTTGGATCGGATTACATTGGTGACTTTGTATATCAAAACCAAACTCGGCGTGTCATTGTGCAGGCACAAGGGAAAAGTCGACAGTCTTTAGATGACTTGAAAGACTTAAAAGTACGGAGTAGCGGTGGCAATTTAGTCACGCTCTCCTCTTTTGTTGAAATGGAGTGGACTACTGGAGCGCCGCAACTTTCTAGATTCAATGGCTATCCAGCTTTTACCATTAACGGCAACGCAGCATCAGGAAAAAGCAGCGGTGAAGCGATGAACGAAATTCAACGCTTGGCAAAGCAATTGGGTAGTGGTATCGGCTTTCAATGGGCAGGCCAATCATATGAAGAGCAACAGTCGGGTAGTCAAGCATCCATGCTGTTTGCTGTTTCAATTTTGATTGTATTCTTGGCTCTAGCCGCATTGTATGAAAGTTGGCTAATCCCATTAGCCGTCATTCTGGTCGTGCCTTTAGGTGTGCTTGGTGCGCTACTTGGCGTCACGTTGAGGGACATGCCTAATGATATTTATTTTAAAGTAGGTTTGATCGCAACGATTGGGCTATCGGCTAAAAATGCTATTTTGATTGTGGAATTTGCCAAAGATCTTTATGCAGGAGGAATGGATATTGTTGAAGCAACTTTAGAGGCTTCAAGACAGCGTTTACGTCCTATCATCATGACATCACTGGCTTTCGGCGTTGGTGTACTGCCCTTAGCTATGGCAACTGGCGCTGCTTCGGGAGCACAGTCTGCTATTGGCACAAGTGTATTAGGTGGCATCATTACAGCGACAGTGCTGGCCATTTTCTTTGTCCCGCTGTTCTTTGTCATAATTGGACGCTATATCAAACGCGAAGTAAAACCTATCTTGAAGGATGTAAAAGCATGAGCAAGCATCTTAATCACAGCATCATCAGTCTTGCACTATTGGGCTTGAGTGCCTGTAGCTTGATTCCTGAATATATGCGACCAACTCCACCATTGCCAGAACAATACGTCCACACAGCGGAAGGTGAGGACTTGAGCTCATTAAGCGATTGGCGTGAATATTTTACAGATCCTGACTTACAGTCTTTGATAGACCTAGCATTACGTAATAATCGCGATTTACGTGTCGCTATATTGCGTATTGAAGAAGCACGTTCTGTTTATGGTATTCAAAAAGCGGACCGCCTACCTACTATCAATGGCACACTAGGCTTCGAAAAAGGACAATCCGTATTTGCTAAAGGACAGAAATTTGAAACTGAATTTTACCGTGCGGGTTTAGGGATCAGTGATTTTGAACTGGACTTTTTTGGCCGCGTAAAAAGCCTATCCAGCGCCGCACTTGAGGAATTTCTTTCTACAGAAGAAGCTCAAAATAACGTAAAAATTAGTTTGATTTCAGAGTTGGCAAATGCTTATGTCAATGTACTTGCTCTCAATGAAAGAAAACAACTGACACTAGAAACGTTAACTTCACGCCGCGAATCATTTAATCGGACGAAGCGAAGATTTGAAGCTGGATTGGATAGCGCGCTAGAATTCAAAACTGCGGAAATGCAGGTTGATGCATCATTGGTAAACTTATCAGCACTCGTAAGAGAATATGAACAAGCACTCAACGGACTCAAACTGCTCACTGGAGACCAATCTAAAGAAATTTCTATAGTGAAAAATATTAGCAGCATAAAGATAAACTCTGCACATGTAGGAATGCCATCCGACTTATTGCAAATGCGCCCAGACATCAAAGCATCTGAACATAGACTCAAAGCTGCAAATGCCAATATTGGTGCAGCCCGCGCAGCATTTTTTCCACGCATTCAGTTGACCACCAGCGTTGGGTTAGTGAATAAAGACCTCCTCAATTTATTCGCCGGAGGCAGTGACAAAGCATGGAACTTTAATCCACAGCTTATTTTGCCAATATTTAATCATGGGCGGAATCAAGCTAATTTAGACTTAACTAAAGTGCGCAAAGAAGTAGCGGTTGCTGAATACGAAAAAACAATTCAAATCGCATTCCGTGAAGTAACCGATGTTTTAGTTGTGAAAGGTCGAATTGAAAATGAAGTCGCTTTACAAACGAAGCTTGTTGACTCTGAGCATGAGAGACTTAGATTAGTGACCAGACGTTATAATCTTGGCGTTGCAAACTATTTAGAACTTTTGGATGCACAGCGGAATGTTTACGCAGTTGACCAGCAACTTATTCAACTCAAGCAATTGAACATTGTTAGCAACATTAATTTGTATAAATCATTGGGTGGCACTTAGATTCTTACTTTTATAACAGGTATTCACAATTAAGTTAGAAGTTCAAGTCTGCTACCTGATCTAAAGTAGGATGGTATTAACAATCAAAATCATTGGAGACACGCATGAAAAATTTGCTATTTTTAGGTATTGCAATTCTTGGGGAGGTTATCGCAACCTCTGCACTCAAATCCAGTGAGGGTTTCACCAAAATTTTACCATCATGTATAGTTGTGATTGGTTATGGTGTAGCTTTTTACTTTCTTTCCCTTTCACTAAAATCCATACCCATAGGAGTAGCCTATGCTATTTGGGCGGGCCTTGGTATCGTTCTAATGGGTGCAATTGGTTGGATTTTCTACGGGCAGAAGCTTGATTCATGGGGCTTTATAGGAATGGGCCTTATAGTCAGCGGCGTAGTAATCCTTAACGTGCTATCAAAATCTAGCACACACTGAACATAGTTGGCATAACCTACAATACTTGCCATAATTATTGACATCACAGGTAGTAGCACCGCAGGGATGAGTATTAGATTCCACTTGCTCTTTCTGCGGGTAGCTCGCTGCTTGGCACGCTCAATATAGTTCACCGTCGATAACGACTAACGTTTGACATAAGGGGCGCGCTTTAGTACGTCCCGCTTGATGGATGGGTTAGGAAAGCAAAATTACTTTTCTCGAACAACTTTGCCTTCAAGCACGTAACGTTCTTTACCATCAATGATAGTTGAATAAATCCTCATCGTTTTTAAGTTGATCACTTGAGAAACGTTGATACCAGTTTTTTCTACCCATGTAACAAAATAAACTTTGTCAGCAACCTTAAAACGTTCAGGTTTTTCTATTCCATTAGCTCCCTTTTCTGAACCATCTATGCACAACCATGACATTGATTTAGCATCTTCAACCGTAACACGGTATGTGTTACCTCCTTCGTATTTATAAAGAAACCGTCCCGTATACGCTTCAGTAGCGTGAGCTGCAGAAGTAAAAACTAAGAACAATAAACTGGCAATTAATAGCTGCATCTGTTTCATATATATTCTTCCTAACAGTAATTACAGAGACGCATAGGTCTCTATATTGATAAATGCATATTTAAATTGCATGATTTGAATCTCCTGTCTTTCTTAGCTTTACTGTATCTGCATCTCGACATTAAATTATTAGCTTAGAGATAGAGCATCATCGCAAAATTATTCTAGTCGAAGTTGCTTTAAATGGGAAATCGGGGAGTCTTAAATGTCTGCTTTGGGCCGTTAATGTCGGAGCCTTCGATCCAAATCGGACATTACTGAATCAAGTACACAGCATTTTTATTCTTATGAAGTTGTAACCAAATTCTTTGGATGAGCCTCACGAATAGGCAGGTTAACCAGTGCGGCAGCGCTAGCAAGTATAATATCTGCGTACCACATCCACTGATAGCTACCACTTTGCACAAGAGTGATACCTCCTAACCAAGCACCAAAAAACCCGCCAATTTGGTGACTCAGCAAGGCAAAGCCAAACAAGGTGCCTAAATAGCGAGGGCCAAATAACTTGCCAACTAGCCCCGCCGTTGGTGGTACCGTAGCTAGCCAAGTAAACCCAAGTACTGCCGCAAAAATATAGAAGGTTAGTTCTGTCTTAGGTGCTACTAAATATATAGCTATTGCAATAGCACGCGAGGCATACATCCAAAATAGAATCATTTTCATGCGCTTAGTTTGCCCAAGCCAACCAGCGTAGATGCTGCCAACTATGTTGGCAAGGCCAATAATAGCTAATGAAGTCGCGCCCACTGAGGCTGATAATCCACATAGATTTACTTCGCCTGGGAGATGCGTGATTAAAAAGGCTATGTGGAATCCGCAGGTAAAGAATCCTGCATGTAAACAAAGATAACTGCGGTCTTTGAAGGCGATATGAAGTTGCTCGCTCAAAGTTACCCCACCGGCTTGTGCTACGCTACGTTTCTCAGCAATCCCTCTTTTTTCACGTAACGGCAGCGCTAAAAGAATAGTGCTTAATGATGCAACGGCCAGCGCTAATATTGCTACGACCCAGTTAAATGAACTGATTAACGCCTGCGTGAGGGGCGCAAATATAAATTGCCCAAATGAGCCGCCAGCATTAATAAATCCGGCAGCCGTAGAGCGGCGTTCGGCAGGTAGTCTTTGAGCAGCAGCTCCAATCAATATTGAGAAACTGCCTGCACCGGCTCCTGCTGCTGTAAGAATACCTATAGCAAACATTAAACCGAAGCCAGAATTCATGAATGGGGTGATGGCTAAGCCAAGCGCCAACATTAAAGTGCCAAGTACAATCACCTTAAAGGAACCAACTCTATCAGCAAGCATACCAAAGAGAGGCTGTGCTACACCCCATGTGAGTTGGGCAACTGCCATGGCAAAGCTCACCGTTACAATCCCTAGTCCAGTAGAGGTATTTAATGGCGATACAAACAACCCCATGGATTGGCGTATTCCCATAGTGACAGTCATAATTGCTGCGGCTGAAATTACGAGTGTCCAAAATGTACGTTGAGGGGTCATAAAGTCTTATTTAAAAAAAGTTGGAGGGTTAAGTGAGTGCTATTTGTCGCATGAGAATTGTAACTTAAAGCGAAAGAATGCTTTTTAGTAAATATTTTATGATGAAATGAATGGCCGCTTTGGGCCGAAACTCACGACATTAAGCGGCCCCAAGCAGACATTGGGGAAGAAAAGACACTAAATACACCAAGTGACTTAATAGATTAGGCGCTGCTCCGGAAAACTTTTGGTGTTCCTCACGAATGGGTAGATTCACGAGAGCAGCAATGCTAGCAAGTGCAATATCTGCATACCACAGTTAAATTGGCAGACTTTCCAACAAACTCATCAGCATCATTAAAATAAAAACCTGTTGTCTCTATGTTATATGGGTTGGTATAAAGTGTATTCATGGTTGAATCTCCTAAAGAAAAGCAGCCGCAGTTAAAAATCTGCTCTTTGCTCGTCTTCCCCATGGGGAACGGAAAGGTGGATTGTTTTTGGTGCAATGACTTAGAGCAGACTGATTTGCCTACTCCTGAATATTTCGTTTACCGCTCACTACGACTGGCGGGGCTGAAAACGAAAATCAGTAGTATGGTTGCCTGCTAATTGCTTGAGGTTTGGCTTTAAGTGCTGACGGTATTTGCAGCAGGAATGACAACGGGGTTGGCTGGCGTGATGGGGCTAGGCAGCACTATTCGATCAGAAATATAGGTAAAAAACTTTCCTTGCAGTTTTTTTTAAAAATAGATAATCTACGCATCTCAGTTACGCGTATTGTGGTTGTTAGTAATCTAACGTTACCATTGTTGGGCGAATCGCCAGACAGTAAATGATTGAGTGCCTGTAATTTAGGTAGCTGAGTCCAAAAAATGACATTAAAAACAATAGACTCATTCTTAACGACAGTTGATCCTAACAAGGCAACTGTCGTTTCTTTTCCTGAGTTCATTGCAATTTTCGGTAGTGACATTTCGATTACGGAACAAAAATCACCTCCCTTATCAAAGCGGGATGCATTTTATTGGTGGTTTAAAGATAATCGAAGTGATTTGAATGAGCTAATACTACTACCTGAAAGCTACAATGACTGGGGGGAGTTCACAGTTTATAGTGACTTACTGTTATTTGAAAAAGATTTAGGGTATTTAACAAGTGCGGTAATAATTTTTCTAGAGTCACCTGGTTCAATTGCTGAACTAGGTGCTTTTTCCCAAATTGACTCACTGAGTGAGCGGTTAATTGTAGTGGTTTCAGACAATCATCATCCACAAAGATCATTTATTAGTCTTGGCCCAATTCGCAATATTACTGAAACAAAAAAACATCCCCATAGCCTTTGTGTTATTCCTGATGTTACAGCACACGAACTAATTAAGCACATGGATGTAATTAATAACTGCTTAACAAAGAAAATAGAACCTAAAACCCAAACAATTCACTTTGATCAGAATAATTTGCAACACCAAATTCTGCTGTGTTTAGACTTCATTAATTTGTTTTTAGTAATTCAAAAAACAGAATTAATGACACTATTAAAACATTTTGACGTTGAAATAAATACACCAAGACTAAATCAAATATTGTTTCTGCTTGATAAAACAAAACTAATTTTTTGTAAGCATTACGGAGACAACCAATACTATGCTCCTTTAAAGTTTAAAAAAACTTATATAGATTACACTTCAAAATCATCAGAGCCATCATTTAAGAGAGATAGAACAAAAGCATTGGTTTGGGAAGAAATTCAAAAGGATGTCTATCTAAAATACGTATATGACTCAGTAAAAAAACTTGGGGATACGAAATGAGCATCTTCAATAGAATGTTAACTGAACTGCCATACTCTAAAGATGAGCTACTTAACTTGATTGCTACTGCGCAGTTTAGGTACAAGGTGTATAAAATACCTAAAAGAAAGCCTAATCAGTTCCGCACTATAGCTCAGCCTTCTCCAGAGATTAAGTTAATCCAGCGTTGGCTAGTTAAGAGTGTTTTAGCTGATCTTCCTTTACATAAAGTAGCTACCGCGTATCGCAAAGGCAAGTCAATTGCTGATCATGCGAATTTGCATAAAAAATATCAATTTCTCTTGAAAATGGATTTTAAAGACTTTTTCCCATCCATTAATGTCTTAGATGTACGTAACTATCTAATTGAAACTGCAAACATGTCAGAGGATGATGCACGCTTAGTCAGTTCGCTTGTTTGCTGGAAAGATAAAGAAAAAAATAGACTTTGCCTTTCAATTGGAGCGCCAAGCTCACCCCATTTATCGAATATTATTATGTATGAGTTTGATGAGCAGGTGAGTATTATGTGTAAAGAACTTAATGTTTCTTACTCACGTTATGCTGATGACCTCGCATTCTCAACTAGTCAAAAAAACGTTTTAGAAAAAATACCCAATATTATTAAGAACATTTGCCTAGCGCTTGAATATCCAAAACTCATAATTAATGACTCAAAAACTGTTTCAACTTCACGCGCTAAAGGGAGAGTTGTTGTTGGTCTGGTTTTAACTTCCGAAGGTAATATTTCACTTGGTAGGGAGAAAAAACGCCAATTGCGATATGAGCTTTACAAATTTTCTAAAGGTGTCCTTGATCATGAAAGTATCTCTAAACTACGAGGCGACTTAGCTTTTGTTTGGTCAGTAGAAGAAAGATTTATCCATACATTATTGAGGCAGTTTGGAAACGAAGTCTTTACCAACTTAGAATTGCCATTTCAAAAAGCAGATTAAATTTTTTTATACTAAATGTCGGAAATTTATGCCATATAGCCACGAATCAATTAGTGAATACATCGACAAACTAAGTTTACATAAGAGAAATATAACCACGGAAGCAAATGAAGCATGGGGAAGGTGTAACTTTTCGCTCAGTGAGCCTGAAATTATTGAAGACTTTGTTAAGACGTCTGGAATGGGTATTAGTCATCTTAACAGCACAATTGCAGCTACCTTTAATGCATCACAAAAAAGATTTTCTCTCAAATTTGGTGGTATTTTTGCGCACCAAAGGCCTTATGTTCAGAGGCTAAAGCCCTATACTTCCGACCGAAAAGGAACTAACCCTACGGAAAAATGCGAATTGGCAGATTTGGCTTTAATTAATATTTTTTTAGATAAAAATAGAAACGTAATTTATTCAAGTGCCTCATTGTTTCAAGCAAAGAAGGATGAAACAGTGGTAAAAAATCTGACACAAGCCTTTTTATATGATTATGACGAAAAATTTGAATATGATTCATCAGCTTTCGCCTCAAAAACACCATGTGCTCATGGACAAAGAGAGCTGCCAAGATGGGATAAAAATAGAAGTTCAGCACTCCAGTACCTTTTGTTGAGCTCATCAAATCCTTTAGCAACAAAAGTACGTCAATCACCATGGGTTATTGATCACAAACATGATTTCGGATTTTTTCTTTATCGCATGCTAACTTTCAGTGCAGGAAAATCGTTTAAATATAACCTAAGGAAAATTGGAAAGTGGTCGTCTATTGTATATGATTTACTTACCATGGCTGCTGGAGGCATGAGAGGGAAAGCTAGAGGTTCTGGTGATTTAGATATTGTAATTGAACGAATTATGGAGTCGAATGAGTCGTCTCTTAACTTCCAAGTCAATGATCAGCTGGGTGTTTCCTTATTGCTAGCAATTACACAAGATACAGAAATTGCTCTAGACACGATTGATAGTTAATGTTGTGGGCAGGCGACTCACCCCAAGGTGAGTGAAGCTATTTTTCTGCCCAAGCATAAAATATGCTGCTGATTTTTGTGAGGTGGTGTTTAATCACTTCAATGTATGGTGAGCCATACCTTAAATTACTTCTGGGACTGAAATCTTCGTCTTCTTTCCAGAGCCTTAAGTACTGGAGGAGCAGTTTCACCTGCTGGAATAATGGGATCATCATCAAGTTGTAATACGCAGGAGTCTTCGTCATTCTCGCCAATCTGCCACGCAGGCTTAATTGTTAAAGCTTTCTTAAAAATAAATAGATCCCGGATTACTTTTGGTTCACTTGAGCCTAGAATAAAGACTGCAGGAATTAAGCAGAATATATTAAAGCTCTTATAAGCATTTAAAAACCTAGAAAGATTTTCATGAGTATCTGGAGTCATGGTTTGGATTCGAGATACTGCCATGAACTGCCCTCTCTCACCACGTGACTCATATGCATTAAGATTAGTACCAACTCTTAAACGATAGTGCGGAGGAAAATTCTTATCCACTCCAGTGATAATATTAATACTAATTTCTTCTTTTATATCTTTATCGCTTAACTTACTTCTCCATTGGGTGAATATTTGTCGCGCTGCTTCCTCATTTTTGAATATTAAGCCAATGCATGGGGGAAATTGCCCTTCTGGATAAACCATAAAAAATATACCTGACCATTTTGCTTTATCCCATACAGGGATATCGATCAAAGAAAAAACCTTTCTTTCACCATGCTTAAAATTATGAACATTTTTAATGTCATCCGGCACCTCACCTTCACCTGGTGTTAAAGGCTCTTGAGGTTTTTTTTCTTGAGCTATTGGCTGCCAAGAGGTCTGCCGTTTAAGTTTGTACCCATCTTGCTTAATTGAGTCAGACAATTTAGAAATTTCTAACCAATCTAAGCTTCCAAATATGTTTTTGCTCAAGGTCATAACATCAGAAAAGGTAAAAGACCTACAAAATATCTTTTCTTCCTTAACAAGCCGTTCTATATGATTTTCATCATTGACTAGTAAAACATTGGGTAAAAGAGTGGCTATAAAATCAGTAATAAATTCTCTAAACTTAAAGATTGTCTCTGCAGAGTTAATCTCAAAATCAGGTCTATGCAACACCTCCATTACACAGTTCTGGTTTTCGGTATTAAACTTTATCCCAAATGACTCTTTAATATCTTTGGACACTCTAACAATAATTCTCGGGTCTTGTTTGTAAGGGAAAAATCCTTCTAGACTAGTTGCAAGAAAAGCCTCTAAAGAACCCAGGAGAGATTCTGCAATTAAAATTGAAATCTCATTTGCATCCACTTGCATTATTAGTGACATGCCAAGAACATCACTTTTCAAAGATAATATTTCGCCGTTACAAAGCTCTGGGACTAAAGGCAAATCCTCTCTTGCAGGCTGAGAGTATAGAAGATTAAAGAACTGCTCAATTTTTTCTTCGCTATCCTCAAACTTTAGATCGTTTATTAAGGCTTCCAAATCTCCTAAAGCGAATACTAAAGTTGCTTCCGAACAGAATAAATGCAGTTGATCGAGTACATGAGGAATTTTCTCAAGATCTTTCAATTGATCAAGATTTGTACTCAAAAGTAAGATTGAAAACACACCATCAATATGTTGAATAAAGTCTTCATAACTTTTCTTTTTTTCATCTTCTAGATCTGTATGATTCGCAATATAAGCTACAAGCATAAAAGAAAATAAAACATGCGGGACTCTACCTAATTTTACTTCAATCCACGAAAGCTCTTTCGCAGCCAGAAGAGCCAAATCATGCATCGAGCCTGATGCATGGTGCTCTGATATACATATTGAAAGTGCTGCAAGTAGTGATGTTCTAGCTGCCCAATTCAATCCGGCTGCTTTGTAAGTTCCACCACATGCAATTAAGCATTTCACTAAGTCATCTTGATACTCTTCTTTTATAAGTTTCTCTTGAGCTTGTCCAAATAGCTTAATTGATTCATATATCAATCCCGCCTTAAATTTTTGAATCCCTCGATTGGTAATCGCTCTTCCAGCACTTCCTTCAGAGGTTCTTTCTTGCTCTATTTCAACAACAGTATCAAGCAATTTGTCATACGCGGCACTATTCGCAAATATTTCCCCTAATTCATAAATTACTTTTTTGAATGCGTCGAATGGATATAAGCCCAAACCTTTGGAGTTCTGAAAAATCTGATTGAGTTCATCAAAATATGGCTCAAATTTCGAAATGTCACTGCCCTGATGTTGTGCATCCAAAAGTTTATGAAAACTCAGCATAGTTTTTGCGTGTAGTGCATTATTAGGCCTATGCTCTTCAGATGATAGGCTCTCTAGGCTGGCTCTTAATGAATTACGCCTTTCATCAATTTTGTAGTACTTATCTTGGCATAAACCTAATTTAAAGTTAGCAACTAAAACATTCCAGAGGTTATTTGCCAACTCTACATCTTCAGCAAAGGTACTTGAAAGCGCTAATTCCTCGACCTTATCGTAAAGTCGTGACATCTCTTCGAGGTCATCATACACAAAGCAAGTAACCCAAGCTTGACGATAAGTTATACGCAAAATCTGTCTTTTATCACCAACTTTTTCCGCTATTCTAAGAGCTGATGCAAATCGTCCTATAACCTCGTTCCTATCGCGTTCAAGCTCACTTGCAATCACTGCGGCTTGATGACAATCTTCAGCTAATTGATAAGCGATGCCAGTGTATCGATCATGGTCTTTAATATTTTTATCTAGATCTGTTAGCTCAATTTCTCTTTGAGCATCATTAGGCCCAATTTTTTTTAGGGATGTAAGCTGAAGGCTTCCAATAGATAAAGTTTGAGCTGCAATATCAATGTTATCGTGATTAATAACTCTATCAACAATCCAACTACGGTCTAATATTCTTAGTTCTATCCCAAACTCAACTTTAAGAAGATCCTCAACCTCAGCTCTAGATTTATCGCGAACGAATTGGTTAGTAATGAAGTAGATTAATTTATAACCGCGATCAGTCTCAGCAATTTTTTTTACATCACTTTTAACTTTTGCTCGCCAATCTTTTTTTGCGCTGATTGCAAATGCCCAACGATTGTCAGCTGAAGCAGTACCTGTATACCATCTAAGAGAAATTTCCTCCGCAACAGGATATGTCTCGGTGTCTACTTTGCTATCCCCACCACCAGTAGGTCCAGTCTGCGGTAATAGATTTGGGCAAAGCTCTTTTTCAGCAAGACGTCTTGCAAAATGCTCAAATTCTTTATCTTGTCCACGATTTGTAAGAGTTTCTAAGTGATATTCCAATAAATCTTTAGTAAGTTGAGGCTCTTGGAGAGTTATTGAGTCCGAATAACGTTCAGGTCTTCGTTCTCGTAAGTATTCGGATGGTTTGTAAGGCTGATCCATGTGTTTTATTCCTCAATTAGAATTGTTCTACAATTAACTTTCGGATTTATTGCTTAGATAAACCAACCTTATTCAGTAGGAACAATAGTAAGTTCTAGCATTGCTTTATAGTGCATCGGATCGTTAACTTGGATTAACTCTAAAATTTCTTTTAATACAGTCGGCGCCTCGGATAATAATGACAAATCATGCTCGGGCTCTGCTATACGGTCAGCATGCGAATAAGTATGGAGGAATCGGACTATTCGAGCTTTTTTTGCAACATCACCATTTAATAGCTCAACTTGTTGGCGCAACTCTCCTGCCTTCCCAGGTATACGAAATGCCAGGAAAGACTCGAGAAGACGTCGTGCAATATTAGGCATTCCGTAGACTTCATTTAATTTTTTGGGATGTTCTTTAGCAGATCCTTCTTGTACACAGCTAAACAAATAATGATATTCAGATTCATGAGCGTGTAAAAGAGGATCTAGAGTTTCCAACTTAGCATTTCTTCCTTTTTCATTTATTTCGCAATTAAGCATATAAAAATGAACATCTGTAGACTTAGCTGGGTTATATGGTTTATGGAGGAATCTCCCTTCTGCGTTGAACCAATTCTTTACTTGGCGGAAAAATGCAAAATTGTGAGTAAGGACAAATAATTGTGCTGCATCACGTGTGTATGCTTTCATATGTCCGAAAGCACAGTAGAGCGAATTCGCGTCTAAGCTAGACACAGGATCATCTATAACAACTATGCCATTTTTAATGTCGAATCCAGTATCTTTTAATGATTTAAGAAAATACATAAAGGCGATTGAAGTTCGTTCCCCCTCACTCAGATGCACTGCAGGCTGGTCACCTCTAGAGATGGTATAACCATTATCTTTTACAACGAATCTAAGCTCGTCACGGCCAAGGTATGAAGCCAATTCTACGTTCAGTTCTTCAGCTGGCTTGCGATGCTGTCTAATATCCTTCTCTAGTGCAATAATTTCCTTTCTAAGAGACTTTAATTCGGACATTGTTTTTTCTAAGTCCTCGGTTGTTGAATTGGATTTTCCCTGAAGTTTTTCCCACGCATTGAATGTTCTAAGTACTTCATCCTGTTCAAGCTCTCTACGAGCGCTTTTTGCTTCCTTATCAAAGTTATCAGTATGGCTGTTGTGAGCTTTGATAATCTTGACTACCTCTTCTAAAGCATTTGCTCCAAGCAAAGCCCCCCAAGCACTAAAACCAACCAAAACTGCTTCTAATACTTTTATTAGAGTCGGAGTCTCGCCGCCAGCAGGTTCATAACCTCGCATCAAAGAAAAGGTGCTTAACTTTTTAAATGGTTCAGCACGTTTAGTGAAGAGTGTCTGCTTTAAATTATTTAAATAAGTGAGCAGCAGTGCGGATTGTTGATTTGAGGTTAATAGAGCTTTTTCGTAAGTAGGTTGAAGATGCTCGTAAAGCTGAGCCTTTGTAGGTAGCTGACGAGATTTGACTGTCGTTTCCAACTCTTCTACTTCACCTATTAGTTCGGCAATGTTGGTTTGAAGTATTTTAAATTGATCGTTGAAGTGAGCTTCTAAGCTCGCTATCCGTGAAGCTGGTATTGTTTGATCACAAAAATGGCATATCTCTGAACTTTCGTGTAAATCAAGACCATGTTGCACCCACCCTGCGAGTTCAGTGTTCTCAACTAATGTAGAGATACTGCTAGCTACAACAGTTTGTTCGAGAGCAGTCTGAATTCTTTGGGTTAATCCAGTTAAGTTCAAATCCCCGAAAACAGGCTCCGGGATTTTTTCCATCAACTTAGCTTTAATAGTACTTTCGAGTTTGCTTCTCTCTAATGAAGGTAATTGAGCTGGCAATGAATCCAAATCATTTAGACGTAATAACTGTTCTTTATATCTAGGTGCTTCATAATTATTATAACGAGGATCACCAAGTAGGAGATTGCGAATACTGCGGGCTTGCGCAGTGCAGTAAGTATTTAACTCGGAGCTAATATTTTTGCTCGACTTATCCAGTTCGGAAATTTCAGTGACTGTAACTTGCTCTAGTAACTTCAGTTCAGATAGCTGCTTTTGTTTATCTGCACTATCTTCACCTAAAAAATACACGGGAGGAAATTCTTCCTCCCCAGGCTTTTCGAAAATATTACTATTTACAAAATCCCTATTAAATACACGTAATGCCGATAATGTTTCTGATGACTCAAATGCATTTCCACTGAATGTAGCCCCATCAACCACAAACTGTATATCATCCCCATCAGGTGTGGTTTTTTTTTGCATACATCTGAACAAAGTTGATAACGAAGTTTTTCCCGCTCCATTCCAACCATATATCAAATTGAACCTACCAAATTCTGGCAAGGTTGCCGGCCATGAAAAATCTTTGAAAATACGATATCCCTTGAGTCTTTGTATTTTATTAATCTTCATGACTACCATCCCTCATCTTTTTATTTTTAGGAAAATTTTCGCATATGAGAAAATCTTAAAGCGTGCTATCCAGTTTCAAATGTGGACCTTTGTCATATGCATTTTGACACGTTGCGTAGCAAAAGTGTAAACATGCCCATGAACTTGTATGACCGTAAAAAAGGGTAGGCCATGCGCTGAAATAGCGCTGGAAACTAAGAAGAAGCATAGTAACAATACTATGGCACCACTTCCTCACCACTTTTTATTACTCAGTGCGTTAGAATAGGTTTTTCGCGCATGCGAAATATTTAATAACTAAATCTGCTATTCATGGCTTATGGATGGACGAGGGTAAAATAAAATTAGTCAGAACTCCTCACTCTCCTGGGGTCCATCTTCAATTGGTAAATTCTTTACCCCCACTCCTGATTGGTCTTTAACTCTTAAAGAACAAAAATTTTTGCTCTCAGAAGGAAGTAACAGACATCAGGGAGATGTATTTACTTTAGAAGCTCTTCAAATCATTCCTGGAGCATTTTGGGCAACGGTAGTTTTCCCTGTCGGCAAACGAGGCTCTGTTACTCTCGACGGAATTCCCAATGATACTGCCAGAGCTATGCGTAACTCAGTGCTACGTGTCATCAGTACGATTAGAGACCATCAACGTAAAGAAGCTTTACTTAAATATCTTCCAACACTAATAAAACCAGTTCTGGAATGGAGCAGTAAAGTTTTTACTGCATGCAATGCACAACTTAAAGTTAAAGGATGGCTAACGCATGAATTCAAAATTAAAGTTATTCAATCAAAACCTCGCGAACTAGAGGCAATAATTGATGAAGCGATAATTCTCAATTATCTTGAAGCGCAGCCCGAAAACATTCAAAACGCTATCAAATTTTGGAAATTAAATTTTGATGAGTATGCCGACTCACAAAATCAAGCTCATCTCAAAAATGAGATGAAAGTACATAAGGAATTTTTTGATCGGGTTGAAAAATCACCATTAACAGAAGAACAAATCAAAGCCGTAGTATGCTTTGATAACCGAGTATTACTAGTTGCATCTGCCGGTTCAGGCAAAACATCCACTATGGTAGCTAAGGCAGGCTACGCCTTAAAAAAAGGCTACTTTTCGGCAGAAAAAATGCTTTTGTTAGCATTCAACAACGATGCTGCAGCGGAACTGCGCGATCGCATCAAAGCTAGACTTGAGCCATTGGGGCTACCAGCAGATCAAATTGTCGCGAAAACATTCCATGCATTCGGTCTTGATGTCATAGGTCAGGCAACAGGCAAACGCCCCTCATTAGCACCTTGGGTAGAAGGTGGGCGAGACATTGACACCCTGTTAGAGATTGTAGACGGCCTCAAGGATCAGAATCCACTGTTCCGGATGCAGTGGGATATTTTTAGAGTCGTAATAGGCCAGGATCTTCCCGCTTTTGGGAAAGAAGCCGAGTCTCCTGACTCATGGAATAACGCATCTAAGAGCGAAGGCTTCTGGACTTTAAATAATGATGTGGTCAAAAGTCGCGGAGAACTATTAATCGCCAATTGGTTGTTCTATAACGGGGTCAATTATCGTTATGAAGAACCATATAAGATTGAGACGGCTGATTCTTCTCATCGGCAATACCGCCCTGATTTTTATTTCCCCGATATAGATGTTTATTTAGAGCATTGGGCACTAGATCAAAATGGAAGGCCTCCAAAAGAATTTAAAGGCTATCAAGAGGGCATTATTTGGAAGAAAGAGGTGCATGCAAAGAATGGCACCAAACTTTTAGAGACCACAACGGCAGGCCTTTGGTCTGGGCAAGCTTTTATCTATTTGGCCCAAGAACTCACTAAGCTAGGCATTGTCCTCGATCCGAATCCAGACCGTAATGTTCCAGGGAGAAAACCTATTGAAAGTCCGAGGCTAGCCAAGACATTCAGAACATTTTTGACTCATACCAAAAGCAATCGTCTAACTCTTCAATCATTGAAAGATCGCGTCAATAACGGAGTGGCAGGGCAATTTCAGTACCGCCATACAATGTTCCTGAGTCTTTTTGAGAGTATGTGGGAAGCTTGGGAAGGAAAATTAAGAAATGACAAATGTATCGACTTTGAAGACATGTTGAATCTGGCTGGCGATTGCATTGAACAAGGCAAATGGTCGAGCCCTTTCAGTTTAGTAATGGTAGATGAATTCCAAGATGTAAGCCATGCACGTGCTAGGCTTGCAGCTGGTCTCATTAATAAACCTGGTAGATGTTTGTTCGCCGTAGGAGATGACTGGCAAAGCATTAATCGATTCGCCGGAGCAGATCTTGGAGTAATGACTCAATTCGAAGAACGATTTGGCAGTGCCAATATTCTAAAGTTGGAGACCACCTTCCGTTGCCCACAATCTCTCTGTGACATCAGCAGTAAATTTGTACAGAAAAACCCTAAGCAAATCACCAAAAAAGTACGCTCCACAAAAAATGATATTGCTGAGCCACTACGTATTTTAAGAGTGGATAAAGATGAAAAAATCCGTATTGCTATAGACAAGCGTATTGAAGAAATTGCATCAACCCTTACAAATGAGCACAGGGTAACTGTCTACGTTCTTGGCCGGTATAACCAAGATAGGCAATATATGCCTATCAAATCTGTCGATAGCCGAGTTTCAGTTGAATTTGTTACAGTGCACTCATCGAAAGGTCTTGAAGCTGACCATATTATCATTCCGAAAATGACTTCAGAAACATTAGGGTTTCCAAGTCGAATCGAAGATGATCCGGTCTTACAATTAGCGATGCCTTTTGGTGATACATACGTATATGCTGAGGAACGTAGACTTTTTTATGTAGGCTTAACACGATCCAGAGGTACTGTTACTTTAATCACTTTAGCTCATCAAGAGTCGTCATTCATTTTTGAGTTGATCAAAGATTTCGGCATCCAACTACACACAATCAATGGCGATGTAGATTCGAGTGAAGTATGCCCTAAATGCAATCAAGGTATTCTTGTTCGGAGAACTGGGCCATACGGTTCCTTTTTGAGTTGCAATCGATACCCTAAATGCGACCACAAGAAAAATATAAAAAATGCCATATCGAAATACTAATGGAATAAATTTTTGCTTAATTTAAAAGCGATATATGTGCATGAATGAAGACGGGCTCCTTATGTTTTCATCTTATAGCAACTATCACAAAGAGTTTTAATTAATTTAACTGTTCTTAAATACCCAGCTTCACCACACTCTTCACAAATTTCTTTAGAGTCTTTCTCTGCGATCGAAATCAAGTCTGCCATGTATGCATTAGAAGGTAACGGACGAACACTTATGACTTCACCAAACTGTTCTACCACAAAATTTTGCTCTTCTTTTTTTCCAGTACGGCAGTAAAATTTCAGTGAGCCAAATTTTGACTTCACCTGCATAGCAGCAGGCCATGATTCTGAATGTGGATCAATATCTTCTGATTCAGCAGTATTCTCCAAACTTCCAGATAATCGATATAGTAGATCGTACCAACCATCACCTACATAGAGTGCTGAGTTCATTAAGCTTAGGTCGTTGGGATTAAATTTACGGTATAACTTAGGGAAATTCAGAATTAGATTTTTTTGTTTATCTGGGCTCATTGAAATTCTTACAATTGCTTAAATGTGGTTTACGTACTTTTAAATAGCACTCTCGATACTTTCAATTTTTCATAATTAAAATTATCAACTGAATATAATTGCTTCCCATTTTTCAACTTATAAATATCTACTTGTAAATCTGAGTCATTTATTTCTGCCCTACTAATTTCAAGCAATTGATTCATTTCCCATGATTGGGATTCATTTATGAAGGGAGGGGAAACTAAATATGCTTTCTGAACTTCGATGCCCTGATTTTCCACTAAATTCATGAGCTGAATAGGATTAGACAAAAAATACGATGTTGCTATATTCAATCCATTTTCCTGCACTATGCATTCAGCAAAGAACCATTCAGCATGTATAGATAATTCACAGTAAGCCCAAATACTTTCCCCATTTTCAACAAATGGAGAACAAATTTTCGCATGATCTAGAGTTTGAAACATGTGTAATTAGTAAATAAATGAACAGTATACATTGTAGTTATATATTGTTCAATTTGGCTAGATGGTGCTTCCACTAAGGAAGTACAAATGGACATTAAAAAATCGCTAGGAATTGCTTTAAAGCAGGCAAGAAAAACGAAAAATCTATCTCAAGAAGAATTTTCTGTGGTTTCAAGTCGCACTTACGTTAGCACACTTGAGAGAGGCCTTTATTCACCTACGGTTGAAAAACTGGAAGATTTGGCGAAGGTTTTAGATATACACCCGCTGACACTTTTGGCATTAGCTTATTTAAAGAATGAAAAATCTTTGAATACAACACTTTTATTGAAAAGAATAAAAGACGAACTTGAAGTTTTGCATACAGACAACTAAGTAAAAACCTAACCTGGCATTCATCCAAAAATAATACGCCATGATGCGCAAGTGAGATTTCACCCGGCCTTGGAATGCCGCCGCCGCCCACCAACGCAACGCCCGAAGCCGTATGATGCGGCGATCTAAATGGCCTGCGTTTCCAATTGTCCAGTTTGTAACCACCGTTAAGCGATTGTATAGCAGCACTTTCTAAAGCTTCTTGCTCGGTCATGCTAGGCAATATTCCAGCAAATCGATTCGCCAACATGCTCTTGCCTGTGCCTGGCGGCCCGCTCATTAACATGATGTATACTTGAAGACCAATAATCTTAATTACACGATGTCAATATTATGAAGAACTATTCAAATACAAGAGCTTATAGTTATTTAAGGTTCAGCACACCCGAACAACAACGAGGAGATTCTTTTCGTAGACAAACTGCACTTGCAGATAAATATGCCCTTAAAAATAATTTAATACTTGATACTAACCTTAACTTTAAAGATGCAGGCATATCTGCATTCCGTGGAAGAAATGCCTCTGATGGGCAACTTGGTGCATTTGTCATAGCTCTTGAAGAGGGAATTGTACCCAAAGGTAGTTATCTTTTAGTTGAGTCCTTGGATCGTATTAGCAGACAGACGCCATACAAAGCGCAAAATTTGCTTCAAAGTGTCATCTTAGCTGGCGCTGTTGTAGTCACATTATCCGATAATAGGAAATATGATCTAGAAGCTTTAGAAAAAGACCCAACTTCCTTAATTATGAGCGTCCTTATTTTTATGAGGGCACATGATGAAAGTGAAATGAAATCTAAAAGACTTAAAGCAGTATGGTCTGAAAAAAGATCAAAAGCTTTGATAAGTAAAACACCTATGACATCTTCATCACCAGGATGGATGGAGCTTGATTTAATCACAAAATCTTTCCGCTTAATCCCTGATAGAGTTTTAGTTGTACAGAGAATTTTCAATTTAACTATTGATGGCATAGGGCAAGGAATTATCGCACAAACATTAAATAAAGAGGGTGTTCCTACTTTCGGTAGGGGGAAATTTTGGTATAGGACATATATATCTAAAATTCTTGAAAACCCTGCAGTAACAGGAGTTTTTGTACCCCATGTTAATTCGTATACATCTGGTAAGTTAGAACGAATTCCACTCGATCCCATTGAAAACTATTTCCCAGCGATTATTAAACCTGACGTTATGAAGCAAGTTGAGGCAATGAGTTTTTCAAAACAATCTAGAAGGGGAAGACATTCAGCAAAACCACTAAATAATATATTTGGAGGATTAGGTAAATGTGATCTATGTGGAAGCACAATGACTATGACTAATAAAGGTTCGGGAAACATTTATTTTGTTTGTACACGGGCAAAGGCAGGTGCAAATTGTAGCTACAAAACTATTCATTACAATAAAGTTGAGACGTACTTTAAATTGGGATATCAAGAATTATTTAATAACATGCCAGATACCTCAGAAGCCTTAACCAGATCGCTTCACAATTTAGAGGTTATAAAAGCTCATCTCGAATGGTTAAATGAGTCAATTTCTAATTTAGTTGATGCAATTGAAAATAGGATAGGTGTAACTATTTCAACAACTTTGCTTGAGCGCCTAGGGGTTTTAGAGGAAGAGAAAGTTAAAACTCTAGCTTTAGAGACGGAAGAAAATGGCAAACTTGAACTTGTAGAAAGAAACATGGTTAAGCTACGTAAAGATACATTGCTTAAATTGCTTTCACAAGATTCATTGGAGAAAGAAAAAGTGAATGCTACTTTAAGGCAGATATTCAAAGCAATTCACATTTCTATCGAAAAGAAAACTTTAGAATTTGAATGGCTACATAGTCCAACTAGAACATGTATTAATTTTTCGAAAGATCCTGTAATCACAATTCATAAAGGTACTGCGAATGTAGAGAGGATAATTCCTGCCCCACTACCAAATTCAGCAGTATCAATTAAGGATTTAGCGGCTAGAGCTCTACAGGCTAAGCGTGAAAAAGATGATTTATTAAGTTAAATAGTTAATTCTAAAAGTTAAAGAATTTGGTTTTAATTACAATAAATCAATGTTCAGGTGTGTTTTATTAAGATTACAAACAGTTGGCATTGTTATAAATCTATACGCATAAGCATTTAAAGCTCTATAAGGGCATATTCTAAATTTGTGAGCTACTGGTATAGGTAACAAATTATTATGTGTGTAGCAACCCAAAACATTGCTTGTTTGACTATTTTAATTCACTGAAAATGATAATTGCTACAAAGAACGGTATGTGTCTTATTTAAGAAAAGGATTTTAGATTAATGATTGATTATGTAGTTTATAAATTAACTTTTCCTAACGGTAAGATTTACATAGGTAAAGATATTGGCGCAAATGGCCATTCATTAAGGTACTTTGGTTCATGGTTTAACACCTATGTAGAATCGGATTTCACAGAAGCGGAATTAAGAGATTTTACAATTCGTAAAGAAATTATATTTGAATCAAAAGACAAGGCTGAAGTTAGTAGAAAAGAAAGTGAATACATAGTTTCAATGAATAGTAATGATCCAGCAATTGGATACAATCAGACGCATCGCCGCAGTAAGATAACCATGTGAGAAGAGAATATTAATTCCCTTAACTAATGATTTGTTATATAGCTGTTTGAACGAGATATCTGTTTCTTTTGGTTAAGCAAAATTATTGTAAAGAACAAGCTGTATTCGCAAATGTTCAAAGTTTATACATAACAATTTAATACTATTTTAAAGATAAATATAACATCGATTAATAAACTATTAATTGAAAAATAATCGTGAATACTCTATGTAATCTATTCACTCTGAAATACATAGTATTGAATTACTGATAACTATTTAACCAGATTTATCGATTAATAGAGTCACACGTTATGGATAAAATGATGGGAAAAATACTCAATCATAACTCCTTGATATATATAATTAAAACTTAGAGTCACCCTAGATGGAATAATCTAAACATCGCCAGATGATTAATAATTACTATCTAGGCTTGCCCATGACCCTCAGTTCTCGCGATTCATAATAACTATCTAATTAATCTTCTGAGATAACAATAATGAATTGCCGAAAACTAATTAACTTAGAGTTATTAATTTTCAATGCTAATATCAAATCCAAAAGTTGAATATCCATAAAAGAGATACGAGGATTTAATGGCAAATATTATAAATTTAAATGATCCAGAGGGGGACTTCCTAAAATCCCTTACAAGATGCTTCCAATCAGGAAATTTAAATTTCCTATTAGGTTCAGGTGCATCATCACCAGCCATTTCAATTGCGGGAAATATAGAGCTTGAGATTGCTAAACTTCAAAATAGTGGCGAAGAAAAAGATGCTTTGACTACACTGTATGAGTTTATTCGTGATCTGATTATTCCTAATCAATCATTAGCTACTGATACCCCTATGATGATTCAAGATGGTGAAGAAGAAGATCAGCATAAAAAGAGATTAAAAAACCTTCGTAACACTTTAAACAACTATACAAATTTTATTGGCGTCATTGAAAATATCTTAAATGAAAGAAAAACAAGTCTAATTAGTAAACAGGCAAATGTTTTCACATCAAATTATGATTTATTCTTTGAAAGTGCTGCCGACAGATTCCAAACTATCAAGCTGAATGACGGCTTTGTCAGAACATGCAATTTAAAGTGTGAATATAACTACTCTCCTCAAAGTTTTTTTAATTCAACCTTTAACACAGGCAATTTGTATAACTACAAAGTTGAAATTCCAGCAATAAATTTAATTAAATTACATGGCTCACTCACTTGGAAAAGAAGTAAATCAGCAATAACTTTTTCTGTTGGATTTCCTGAACCTATCATAGGACTCAAAACACTTAGCAAGCTTAAAGAATATCTAGATAACTTTTCAATAATTCTTCCACAAATAAGTAAGTTTAAAGAAACAATAATGGATCGAACTTATTATGAGTTATTAAGATTATTTGCTAATGAGCTAGATAAAGAAAATACTTTTTTAATTGCATTTGGTTTTTCATTTGAAGATGAACATATCCTTGAAATTACTAGAAGAGCATTGAAAAATCCAACATTAAAATTAATGATTATTGCTTATGATCAAGATGCCGTTCAAAGTTATGAAGAGAAATTTAAAGGTTTTTATAATGTAGATATTGTCGCGCCATTAGAGGGAGAAGTGACATCATTCGATAAGCTAAATCAATTAATGGATTCAGTCACATCCGTGCCTGTACTAACATTATGAATACATTAGATCTAGTCAAGGATGCAGTTTTACGTGTAGGTGAAGTAACTCAAGTTGATGGACGTAAAATATTTATAACTGTAGATAAAAACAAAAATCTTTCAGACATATTTTTCAATGGGGATATTTTAAAAAACATATCTGTTAATAGTTACATAGAGATTAGAAAAGGTTTCTTAAGCATCATTGGTAAAGTTGATGGTGAGAAGGTAGAACCGCTTAAGTTTTCAGATACTGATTACGTAGCAACGAATCGCAATTCAAGAATTCTTAGTGTTACTTTGACTGGATATATTAATCAACTAAATAAATTTATTGGTGGTACGAAAGAGCTTCCCTTGATTGGTAATGAAGCTTACATAGTTACAAAACAACGAACACATCAAATACATAACTTCGTATCATCAAATGAGCCCAGTATTAAAATCGCCACTACAGAAGGAGATGACATTGATATTGAATTGCCTATCGATGGATTGTTTAATACACATATTGCAATATTTGGTAATACAGGCAGTGGAAAATCAAATACATTAGCCATTCTCTATAAAGAGTTATATAAAACCTTAAGAGCTAGAAATGAAGAAGCATTCAATGCTAACTCGCATTTTGTATTATTTGATTTTAACGGTGAATATATTAAAAGTAATTGCATTACACCACATAAAAAAGTTTACAAACTTTCAACTGAATCAAATAGTGGAGACAAGATACCTCTGGACGCCGAGAGCTTGCTTAGTTTAGAAGTTTTATCTTTGTTATCGGATGCAACAGAGAAAACCCAAAAACCGTTCATAAGTAGGGCTATGGCTTTATATGCCTCCGTTAACAAAGCTGATGATCCCGATGAATATTTACGTAACATAATTAGAAAACAAATAAAATCTGTATTACAGATGGCCGATAAAGTTAGAGCGTATTTGCTAATAGATTACTTAAAAGATTTATTACCAAGTGTAGATTCAAAGGGTGTTGAAGTGGAGATAGAAAGTGACCTTGAATGGTTGAATAAATCTGAGCAGTTTGTTATTAATGGAAGTATATATCCTCAAACTACTCCAAACGAAATTGAGAAGAGTATTGTCTATAAACATGTCAAAGAATATAAACAGCCTGAAGAAATATTAGCCCGTGTAATCGATTTTCTATATATTCAGCTTATTAAAGATGTGCTTACTAATAGAGCTCAAAATGAACATATAGCCCCAGCAATTAATAAATTAAAAAGTAAAAGAAAAGATATACACAAGCTCTTTGATACATCAGGCGTTCATACATTTTGGGAGAGCAACTTTGTTGTTGTGAACTTAAATAAAGTAAATCTGGATATGAAAAAAACCATACCTCTATTACTTTCTAAGATGCTTTATTCCGAACAAAAGAAATTCAATAATTCAAAGTCATTAAATATAATTATTGATGAAGCTCACAACATTCTTTCAACAGTCTCATCTCGCGAGTCAGAAAGCTGGAAAGATTATCGATTAGAAACTTTTGAAGAAATTATAAAAGAAGGTAGAAAGTTTGGAGTTTTTATTACAATTTCTAGCCAAAGGCCCAATGACATATCAGCAACTATAACGTCTCAAGCACATAATTATTTCATACACAGATTAATTAATCAGAAAGATCTCGCAACGATATCTAGTGCAGTTTCATATATTGACAAATTTACAGAAGAATCAATACCGACACTCCCAATCGGAACATGTATATTTAGTGGTATCGCCAGTCAGATGCCGTTAAAAATAAATATTAAAGAGCTACCCAAAATATACCAACCTAAAAGTGAAACTCTTAAATATAGAACGATAGTACCAATATAAACCACTGATGAGACTCAAATTTAATACCCTGTACTAACAACAATTTTTTTTATTTTTATACGCGAGACCCTCTAACCTATATTGGTTAATGAATCCCCCCCCCTGTACCTGTGAATAATTACTTAGATCGAAACTCTCGTAATCATTAAGGTAATTTCGAGCTTTAGATTCATTTATTTAATTAATAATAAAATGACATCTAAATTTATTGGTCTCTAAGCATTCAACATGAATACGCTATGCCCGCCAGCGGCTGCGATTTCTAGCGCACGCTTAGCCTGCGATTGACCTTTTACCTCATTGAAATCGGCATAATGATTTTTATGTTGCAGCGCATTTGATTGATATTGCGGAATAATGGTGTGACCGCTGAGATGTGCACACACTTCTAACAGCGAGTTTGCGGCATAAATAATGGCATCTTTTACCAAACTGGCTTCTTCTGCACTGGCTTGGGGCAAAATAAAAGCACGCTTGGTTTTGGTGCTATTTTTGACCATTTGATACGTCATGGCTAACGCACCGCGAATAGGTCGTAACTCACCAGTTAACGCTAATTCTCCAGCAATTTCGTAACGACTTAATGCGTCTTTAGGAATCTGCCCGCTTGCCGCCAAAATGCCCAAAGCAATCGGCAAATCATAACGTCCGCTTTCTTTAGGTAAATCTGCAGGGGCAAGATTAACTGTAATGCGTCGCGCAGGAAATTCGAATTGCGCCGTCTGAATAGCCGCACGCACGCGGTCTTTACTTTCTTTCACCTCAGCTTCTGGAAGACCTACGATAGTAAAGCTAGGCAGCCCATTTGCAAGATGCACTTCTACGATGACTTCGGGTGCTTCCATACCATTTAAGGCACGGCTATGTAGCACGGCTAAACTCATTGTTGCTTAATCTGCTCTGATGATATTGATTCTTTTAGTATCTGCTTTTCTAGCCCGGCAAGTTTTGTTTCTAAGCTTTCAAGTTGTTCGCGAGCGTGTCGTAATACCTCTGTTTGCACATCGAACTCTTCACGCGTGACTAGCTCCATTTTGGTGAGTGCGCCCTTAATTAGTGCATGAATGTTTTTGTCGACATCTGCTAAAGGCGATGTTTTTACTATGTCTTTGATTTTATTTGATAAATCTTGAAATTGAGATGAATTAAACATAATATTTCCTCGCTATTTTGGTGCAGTTTAACAGATTTTCACCGTTAGTTAATAACTACAGCTTACAAACATAAAACATAACGCATTGATTTTAATCACTTTTATTTTGGCACGCGCTTTGCTAGTCAATATCGTGGTTAAAACTACTTAATATTTTTACAACAACGTTAGGGGATACACAATGCGTAATTCATTATTATCAATCGCAGTACTAAGCGCTCTCGCAGTACCGACATTATCTTACGCTGAAGATGCGGTTGCACCAGCTGCTGAAGCAGCACCAGTATCAAATTTTACAGTAACATCAAACGTGGGTTTTGTTTCTGATTACTACACACGTGGTATTTCACAATCATGGCACAAGCCAGCGCTTCAAGGCGGCTTTGATATTGCGCATTCAAGCGGTTTGTTTGTTGGTGTATGGGGTTCAACTATTTCGCCAAACACATTTCCAGATGCTCCCGTTGAGTTAGATCTTTATGGTGGTTACAACGGTACGATTGATGCAGTTGAAGGTTTAGGTTACTCAATTGGCGCGATTGGTTATTTCTATCCGGGCGGAAGCTGGAAAAAATATTATGTTGCAGGAACACAGCAAACACCTAATGGCGGTCGCTGGGACACTTATGAAGGCAACGTTGGTTTATCTTACAAATGGATCAGTGCAAAAGCATCTGTTACTTTAGGTGACTGGTTTGGTGCTGAGAAAAAAACAGGTTGGGACGGCGGCACTAGCGGTACAACTTATATAGAGTTAAATGCTGCTTATCCATTGCCTTGGTACGGCTTGACATTGATTGGTCACGTTGGTCATTTAAATGTATCAGGCAAACTTGATTTGACACAAGGTAGCAGTGCTAACGCACTGAATGAAGATGATCCTGACTACACAGACTATAAAATCGGTTTGAGTAAATCATTTAAAGTGGCTAGCTCAGAAGGCTGGAACGCTGGTGTGTATTACACAGGCGCATCTGATACAGGTTACTGGAGCACCCGTGGCTTTGGTGGTGCAAGTTTCAACAATCGCTCAGAAGTTAAAGATCTAGCGGATGCTCGTTGGATTGTAACGATTGGCCGTGTATTTTAATTTTTAAGTTATATTAGAATGGTAAGCCAACGCAAATGCCTGGCTTGCCCATTACCTACCAACTGGAGAACAACATGAAATTTGTATCCGCAATTATCAAGCCTTTTAAGCTTGATGAAGTGCGTGAAGCCTTGTCGAATATAGGTGTACAAGGCATCACTGTCACAGAAGTGAAAGGGTTTGGTCGTCAAAAAGGCCATACTGAGCTATACCGTGGTGCAGAATATGTAGTCGATTTTTTACCGAAAGTAAAACTCGAAATCGCCATTAAAGATGACATGCTAGACCAAGTGGTGGATGCGATTGAAAAAGCTGCTGCAACGGGCAAAATTGGCGATGGCAAGATTTTTGTCTTCAATTTAGAACAAGTTTATCGCATCCGTACCGGTGAAACCGGGCCAGAAGCGCTATAAGGGGCATATAAAATGAAAAAATTATTATCTGTTTTATCGCTAGTTGCCCTGATGAGCATTGGTGCAGTGAGCACGAATAGTTTTGCAGAAGATTTACCAGAAGCAGCTGCAGCGACTGTTGAAACGGTAACTGATGGTGCAACTACTGTAGAGACCACAACCGTAGAAACGGTGACGGAAAATGCAGCCGCGGCCGCACCTGCAGAAGCTGTTCCAGCAGCGGCACCAGCTACATTGGACTCTGGCAGTACGAGTTGGATGATTGTGGCAACAGTATTAGTGTTGCTAATGATTATTCCTGGCCTGGCATTATTTTATGGCGGATTAGTACGTGCTAAAAATATGCTATCAGTACTCATGCAAGTATTTGCAATTACTGCGGTGGTTTCTGTAATTTGGGTTGTATATGGTTATAGCCTGGCATTTACAGATGGCGGTAGTTTAAATGGCTACATTGGCGGGTTTAGTAAAGCATTTTTATTAGGTGTTACTCCAAGCTCTCTTAATGGCGTGATTCCTGAATATGTCTTTATCACATTCCAATTAACATTCGCATGTATTACACCAGCGTTGATTGTGGGTGGTTTTGCTGAGCGCATCAAGTTCTCTGCGGTGCTATTGTTTGTCGCATTATGGGTAACTTTTGTATATCTCCCAGTAGCACATATGGTTTGGGGCGGCGGCGTCTTGGCAGCACTTGGTGCTAAAGACTTTGCAGGCGGTACCGTTGTTCACATTAATGCAGGTATTGCTGCATTGATTGGTGCAATACTAATAGGCAAGCGTATTGGCTATGGCAAAGAAGCAATGACCCCTCACAGCATGGTGATGACAATGATTGGTGCTGCATTACTGTGGGTGGGATGGTTCGGCTTTAACGTCGGTAGTGAGTTGGCTGCTGATGGAGTCGCTGCATTGGCTTTAATTAATACACAAGTTGCAACAGCAGCGGCAGTATTAGCTTGGATGTTCGTAGAATGGTTTGCAAAAGGTAAGCCTTCAATGTTGGGTGCGGCTTCAGGTGCAGTCTCTGGTTTGGTTGCCATTACACCAGCATGTGGTTTTGTAGGTCCAATGGGTGCAATCGTCTTAGGTGCTATCGCAAGTATTGTCAGTTTCTGGGCTGTTACTAGCCTAAAAAGCAAGCTTGGTTACGACGATTCTTTAGATGTATTTGGTATACATGGTGTTGCAGGCATTATCGGTGCTATCGGTACTGGCGTGTTTATGAGCGCTGGTTTAGGTGGTGTTGGTTATGCAGAAGGCATCACGATGTCTAGCCAAGTAACGACACAAGCAATTGCAGTAGGTGTGACAATTGCTTGGGCAACTGTGGTTAGCTATATCATCTATAAAATCGTAGATATTGTAGTTGGCTTACGTGTATCAGAAGAATCAGAGCGTGAAGGCTTAGATACAACTGAACATGGTGAACGTGCTTATCATTACTAATAAGCATCATCAGTGACTTGATTATTTAAATCACTGATCATCATAAAAACGGACACTTAAGTGTCCGTTTTTTATTTGTAGCTAGCTATTCGATAATCGGAGCACCGACTTTTCAATCCAACTTAATTCCAATAATATTTACTCAATTGAATAAAACCCTAACCATTCCAAATGAATGGCAAAATATAGCCCAGCTATTGATAAAAAATATAAAAATAATGTGTTATTAAAATAGAAAAATTGGGAGAAAAAATGCTCGCAACATTACTAAGATTTGTTTGCAAAATACTATTTCGCGTCAAAGTACGCGGTTTAGAAAATATGCCGCAAACCAATCGACTATTGATTGTGGCTAACCATGAGTCGTTTTTAGACGGTTTTTTGCTGGGTTTGTTTTTACCGGTTAAAGCGACTTTTGTCGTACACACCACAGTATTAAAAAATTGGTGGTTCAGACAATTTTTACGCTTAACGCCTTATTTAGCAGTAGATCCCGCTTCGCCATTGGCTATGAAAAAAGTCATTAAATTATTAGATGACGGCCAAAACGTAGTTATTTTCCCAGAAGGTCGTATCACCTTAACCGGCGCTCTAATGAAAGTGTACGACGGCCCTGGTTTTGTTGCCGCAAAGACAAGCGCGACCATTTTACCAGTACGGGTCGATGGCGCTGCCGAGTCCTATTTCGGTCGACTATCTAGCGACCATCCACGTAAAATCTTCCCAAAAGTCACGCTGACCATTTTACCGACTACTCATATCGACGTTCCAACAACACACCATCACAACGCTTTATCATCTAAACAGCGTCGCCGTATTGCGGGCGAAGGCATGCGTACTGTAATGCAAAATATGCTGTTTCAGTCACAAAAAAGCCGCACGCTTTTTGAGGCGTTTTTGGATGCGATGGATAAGTTTGATGGCAACTATAAGCTCATTGAGGACATGAACGAAGTTGAAGAAACCTATCAAGCTTTACTTAAAAAAAGTCTGGCGCTAGGTCGAATCGCTTGTAAAGTCAGCGCGCCAAATGAAGCAGTTGGCGTATTAATGCCAAATGTCACCAATACCGTTGCACTTATTTTAGGCATGAGTGCATTTAATCGTATTCCGGCGTTGCTGAATTACACATCTGGCAGCGCTGGTATGCAAAATGCCTGTATTGCTGCTAACGTTAAAACCGTTATTAGCTCACGCAAATTTATAGAAGCCGCTAAATTAGAAAATGAAATCGCACATCTAGAAAACTTAAACATTGTCTATTTAGAAGACTTGCGCGCTCAATTCAATGTGCTGGATCGTGCATGGTTAATGGGTTATGCACTACATTATCCGCGCGTGGCAATGGAAATTGGCCAGCCAGACCAACCGGCAGTCATTTTGTTTACATCTGGCAGTGAAGGCAAGCCTAAAGGCGTCGTACACTCGCACCAAACTATTTTGGCCAATATCGCACAGATCATGGCTATACTTGATTTTAACCCGAGCGACAAATTTATGATGGTGCTGCCATTTTTTCACGCATTTGGATTCACAGGTACACTTTTGCCGATTTTTAATGGCATTAAAACATTAGTATTTCCATCGCCATTACAATATAAGGTGATTCCAGAAGTCATCTACGACCGCGGTTGTACTGTGTTATTTTCAACCAGCACTTTTTTAGGCAATTACGCCAAATTTGCCCATCCATACGATTTTTATAAATTGCGTCTTGTGATTGCCGGTGCTGAAAAACTCAATGAGGAAGTGCGCAAAACTTACGCTGATAAATTTGGCATTCGCATATTGGAAGGCTACGGCACAACAGAATGCGCGCCCGTTGTTTCTGCCAACACGGCGATGGCTAACTTAAATGGCACTGTTGGGCAATTTGTACCCGGTTTAGAACACAAGCTAGAAACTGTGCCCGGCATAGAAGATGGTGGTTTATTACATGTGCGTGGTGAAAACGTGATGATGGGCTATTATTTATTTGATGCGCCTGCCGTTTTGCAACCGCCAAGCAGTGATTTCGGCACAGGCTGGTACAACACGGGTGATATCGTCAAAGTAGATGCTCAGGGCTTTATTCATATCAAAGGCCGCGTTAAACGTTTTGCCAAAATAGCTGGTGAAATGGTTTCGCTTGAAGTGGTGGAAAAAATCGCCAGCACTGCCGCGCCAGAACACCAACATGCGGCCAGCACCCAAACAGACGTGCAACGTGGCGAAACTATTATTTTATTCACCACCGACCCTGCATTAAAACGCGAAGACCTTCAAATGGTAGCTAAAAACTTAAAGCTGCCTGAAATTGCCGTTGCGCGCAAAATTGTACAAATAACAGAATTACCCGTATTAGGCACCGGTAAAACGGATTATGTAACGCTGAAACAGATGGCGGAATCGGCATAGTGAATATAGTTAATTAAATTTTTTAATGATATTTAAGTGTTAACTAATACAAGCTTGGTCTGTAAATCTCGTCAAATAAACTAGCCATAAGGTAAAACAAATGATGCAAGAAAGCACGCAATGAGCAATCAGTTTGAGCTGTTAAAGCAACAGCGTTTTCGTCCTTTTTTCTTTACGCAGTTTTTGGGTGCATTTAACGATAACGTCTTTAAAACGGCGCTTATCACCTTAGTCGCATTTCATACCGTTAGTTTAAGCAGCATCGACGGTGGCACGCTAACAACTTTGCTGCCAGGCGTGTTTATTTTGCCGTTTTTTTTGTTCTCTGCCACAGCAGGCCAAATCGCCGATAAATTTGAAAAATCTTCCATCATCCGCTTAGTTAAGTTATTTGAAATCGCCATTATGTTATTTGCCAGCAGCGGCTTTTATCTGCATAACATTTGGCTATTGTCCGCCGCTCTGTTCATGATGGGCATGCATTCCACCTTATTTGGCCCAGTCAAATACTCTTATTTACCGCAACATTTAAAAGAAAACGAGCTTGTCGGTGGCAATGGCATGGTGGAGATGGGCACCTTTATTGCCATTTTGCTTGGCCAAGTTTTAGGCGCATGGTTGGGCAGTTTGTCGGAGCATGAATTATTCACCAGCATCAGCATTTTGCTGATTGCAGCAATGGGTTATTGGACAAGTCGCGGCATACCAAAATCACCAGCGGCGGATGCCAACTTAAAAATTAACTGGAACCCAGTCACGGAAACTTACCGCAGCATAAAATTAATATGGTCGCAGCAAACCATTTGGCTAGGTATTGTTGCCATTTCATGGTTCTGGTTTTACGGCGCAACGTTACTGGCGCAATTTCCTAATTTAGCCAAAAATGTGCTGTACGGCGATGAAAGTGTGTTTATTTTATTGCTGAGTATATTTTCGCTTGGCATCGGCATCGGTTCACTATTATGCGAAAAACTGTCAAAAGGTCGCGTAGAGCTTGGGTTAGTCGTGTTTGGCGCAATTGGCTTAACGATTTTTGGCGCAGACTTATATTGCTCCAGTAGCAATATTCATCTAGCGGGAAGTGCATTTATACAAAACTATCAAAGCTTTTTTCGTACATTCAGCCACTGGCGTTTACTGGCTGACGTACTGTTAATCGGCTTATTCGGCGGCTTTTATATTGTGCCTTTATATGTGTTAATCCAAACGCGCGCGCAAAAAGGCTTTCAATCGCGTGTGATTGCCGCTAACAACATTATGAATGCTTTATTTATGGTGGTATCGGCTGGTTTTTCATTGCTGCTATTCAATCAAGGTTTAAATATTCCACAACTATTTTTAGTAACCGCCTTGTTGAACGCGATAGTGATCGTTTACTTATGCATTCGCCAACCCGAATATATTCGCACCTTTCAATCGTGGATTAAGCGATTATTTTGAGCATTTATTAGGCGTTAACTCTTTCACTTAATCACAACCTGTTTGCGCTTTCTAGCTATAATCATCTCTTTACTCGGCTCACTTTTAAAATCACCGCATGCCTACTCAATCACTCAACAATGTAGCCAAAAAATTTCAACACGCTATTTGGCACGCTTCTAATAAACTCGGTCCTTATGCGCCGTTAATCGCGATGCTTTTATTGGGATTAATCATCCTTTCATTATCGCGTTTAGGTTTGGTTTTATGGAAGTTTGACCGCGTGAGCGCAACAGGGAAATTAGCCGAAGTTTTGTTGCAAGGCATTCGCGTCGATATTATTCAGTTAAGTTTATTGAGCTTGGTTCCGCTGTTATTAGCGCCATTTTTGGCGATTAAACAATGTTTTAAAGCATGGCAAAAATTCACTTATGTGTGGGTAATATTCGCCATTGTTTTACTGGTTTTTTTAGAGGCTGCAACGCCTGGATTCATCGCAGAATATGACGTACGGCCTAATCGCTTATTTGTAGAATACCTAAAATATCCGCATGAAGTTATTGGCATGCTATGGGGCGGATTTAAAATTCATGTATTTGCCAGCATCGGTTTTGTGATTCTAACTATTTGGTTAATGCGCCGTTTTATGCAGCCTTGGTTACAAGCCACACCTAGTTGGTCTAACAAAAAAACATGGATAGTTTGGCCATTTATATTCTTATTAGCCGCATTTGCCATACGTTCTACCATCGGCCATCGCCCTGCAAACCCAGCATTATTCGCCATCACGCAAGACGGTATGGTGAATAGTCTGGTGTTAGATTCGGGCTATTCTGTGATTTACGCTATTTACGATTTGCAGCACGAAAGCAAATCTAGCCAGATTTACGGCAAAATGAATAGGGCCGAAATTTTCAAACTCACAGGTGCAACTGACAGTGAAATCCCAACGTTAAAAACCTTAGTTCCTTCTGCCAAGCGCGAAAAACCGCTTAACTTAGTCATCATTCTGCAAGAAAGTCTGGGCGCAGGTTTTGTAGAATCATTGGGCGGCAAACCAGTGACGCCTAATCTAGAGAAACTCAAAAATGAAGGCATGTGGTTTGAACAATTATATGCAACTGGTACGCGCTCAGTGCGCGGCATTGAGGCTGTGACAGCAGGTTTTCAACCAACGCCATCTGAAAGCACAGTTAAATTATCACTCAGCCAGAAAAACTTTTTCACCCTTGCCAGCCTGTTAACTAAACAGGGTTATAACGCGGAATTTATCTATGGCGGCGAATCACATTTCGATAATATGCGCAGCTTTTTCTTGGGCAATGGTTTTAACCAGATCACCGATCAAAAAGATTACAAAAACCCGATATTTATGGGCAGCTGGGGCGCATCTGATGAAGATTTGCTCAACAAAACGCATGAGCAATTAATGGCGCATCATGCCAGCGGAAAACCGTTTTTCACCTTGGCGTTTTCATCGTCTAACCATGCGCCATTTGAATTCCCAGATGGTCGAATCAAGTTGTATGAGCAACCAAAAGCGACTGACAATAACGCGGTTAAATATGCAGACTACGCGATTGGGCAGTTTTTTGAAAAGGCCAAAAAAAGCCCTTATTGGAAAGATACGCTATTTTTAATCGTGGCCGATCACGACATCCGTGTGCGCGGCAATACGCTGGTGCCGATTGAGCATTTCCATATTCCTGGCCTGATTTTAGGCGCCGATATTAAACCGCAAGTGATTAAAAGTATCACTAGCCAAATTGATTTACCGGTGACAGTTTTATCGTTAATGGGCATCAATGGCCAGCACCCAATGACAGGTCGTGATTTATCCAGCGAACCAGCTGACCATTTGGGTCGCGCGATGATGCAATATAACTACAATTTTGCCTGGATGCAGCAAACGGCTGACTCGAATAATGTGGTTGTGTTACGCGAAGGCAAAGCACCCGCGCATGGCGTGTATGATGCAAAAGCCAAACATTTGAATGAAACTGCGCCTCCAGCCAACGCGAAAGAAATCGAGCAGCGCGCACTCGCCAATGCGCTATTGCCAGCTTTATTGTATAGCGAGCAACGCTACCACTTGCCAAAATGAGTGCTAAACAAGCTTCAGTGCTCACCAGCCAAGTCATCCGCGACGGATTATTTTATATCCTGTGCGGCGGTTTGCGCATTAAAAACGGGCATTTACCTATTGAGCAACATGTTATTCCCAATCACTTTATTGGCGTATGTGTAGCTTCAAACGCTAACCCAGCAACCGATGATTATATTGTTGAACAACTGCAAAAACTGGGTATTAAGCGCGTACGTTTAGATTTTACTTATGGCGACTTAACCAGTTTTAACGCACGGTTTTTGCGGCGATTGATTGCTGAAAAACTTGAAATCACTTTGCACATTTTACAACCGTTTGCAGCGGCTAAAAATATGCAGAGCCCATCTGAACAAACTATTTGGCGACAGTTTTTAGTAGAAGTATTAAGCGCATTTGGTGACCAAATCCGCGCGATTGAAATCGGCAACACACTTAACCGTAAACGCTGGGCAGGCTATACATTAGATGGTTTTTTAAGCGTGTGGGCAATCGCACATGCTGAAATCAAAGCGCACGGCATCACGCTTATCGGCCCTAATATTCAAGATTTTGAGCCGTTATATAACATCAGCTTACTTAAAACGCTCAAAAATCTGCATCAATTACCTGACATCCACAGCGACAATTTATTCGTTGAACGCGTGACTGAGCCAGAGCGTTTTGATCACCGCATATTTAAATATCAATGGGCGCGCGTTTTTAAATATAACCTGATTAAGAAAGCGCGTTTACTGCAAAAAATTGGGCAAGATTTTGGTGTTAATCGCACTGTATCTTCTGTCGCATTTTGGGCAATTTATCGTATTCAACGCCTTTTACCAGATGGCTTACAAAAACAAGCGGATTATGCCGCGCGCTATTTTCTATTACTGGCGGCTTCTGGCAGCTTGACGCACAGCAATTGGGGCGCACTGATTTGTCAGCGGGAAGGCTTGGTAACTGATGGACTAACCGAAGCGGATTATCCCGATTTAGAGCGTGTTGCTTATTATAAAAATGCCGATGGCGAACTGAAAAACTATCAACATCACCCTAGTTTTAATGCCACAAAAACAGTGGCGAATCTCATACAAGGCGCGCAATATATCGCACCGATTGCGACTGCCAATGGCTTAGAGATTCACCATTTTAAAAAAAATGCTCAACATTTCCATGCTGCGTGGACAATTAACGGCAAAGCCGCATCTTTAAGTGAAATTTATCCTGCAGATGCTTTGCAAACCGCAAAAATAATCAGCCGCGATGGTGATGTATTGACGCAAAAACCAGACTTAATTACTGAGTCGCCAATCTATTTACTGTGGGAAAATGTTGCGCCTGCGACGTGTAACCCTACATTAGCGAAAGATGTGGCGATTCATGCGCACGTTGCGGATTTGCAATATGTTGAATTTAAAGACGGTGATTGGCAAGGTTTGGTATTAGCCAAAAATTGGGAAGATGCGCAATTAATCATACAAAAATTGCATCCAAATAGTTTGCAAGTACCCAATAAAGACGGTGCATTACGTCATGCGCGCAATGCTATTTGGGCTGTGGCTGATCCTAGATTTGACCCTGGAAATGCTAACACGCAAACAACGCCAAAACAGTTAACCATCAAACAACCCGTAAAAATGTATCCGCATAAAGCATTTTTAGATCGCTTTAAACCGAGCAAAGCCAAACGTAGCTGGAATGGCGCAATGGAATTAATGCGGCGCGGTATTAGTACGGCGCAACCAGTGGCTTATTTTGAAAAATTGGGCGATACCACATTGAAGCAAAACTTTTATCTGTGTGAGTTTGTGCCTGCCGATGCCAATATTGGACAGATTTTTGCTGCTTATTCTAGAGGTGAGTTTGATTTTCATGGCTTAAAGCCTGAAATGGTTTATACGCAGTTGGCTATTTATTGTCACGCCATGCACAGCCGTGGCGTGCATTTTAGAGATTTATCTGGCGGCAATATTCTGGTGAATATTGTCCAAAAAAATGGGTTAAGTCATCCACAGTTAAGTTTTTCATTAATCGATACCGCACGCATCCACAGCTATAACCATGGCATTGCGCTTAAATTGAGAATCGCCGACTTGACGCGTGCCTGTCACAAACTGCATTGGGCAGGACGTGTACGTTTTATGCAGATTTATCTAGGACTTTCTGGCATGCAATTTACTTGGCAGCATCGTTTACAATTTCAATTATACGATTTTAAAGTTTCATTAAAACGCACAATTGGGCGCAAAGGCATTAAACGCCTGATGAAGCGCATAAAGGGAAATACTTAAGCAATGGAATCTCATGATAATCATGAGATGCTTTTACGCGGTTTAGATAGCGTTTAATTTTTGGCTAAGCGTAATATAACTTTACGTTATGCAGTTGTGAAAGCAGACGAATTAGACTTAGAAATTTAAACCAAAGGAGAATTATTATGTGGACAACACCAGCTGCTACTGAAATGCGTTTCGGTTTCGAAGTAACAATGTACGTAATGAATAAATAATTTTTTGTTCAGATTATAAAAAGGGTGCTTTAAGCGCCCTTTTTTATTGCCTGCGCTTTATACAAAAAGAATTTTTCTTAGATTGATGTCGTTTATATTTCTGCTAGTAAAGTCAGCGCTAAAATGTAATGATGAATTTTTACAGTTATTATTGAATATTAAAACTAAGCAAATATCTAAACAAACATGACCACCTTATTATGACTACATTGTTTATTTCCCACGGCGCACCCACTTTAGCGATTGAGTCTGGTGAAACTGGCAAACTACTATCAACATTAGGCGTAACATTACCGCGTCCAGATGCTATTTTAGTAGTTTCTGCACATTGGGATACGCCGACTGCCAAAGTGAGTAACGCGATTAAACCCGAAACAATCCATGATTTCGGCGGCTTCCCAAAAGCCATGTATGACATTCAATATCCAGCTAACGGCTCGCCAATGTTGGCAGATAAAACAGCGCGTTTACTTGAGAATGCAGGCATCGTAATCCAGCAGGAGAGTCGCGGTTTAGACCACGGCGCTTGGGTGCCGCTGAAGTTAATGTTTCCAGATGCGGATATTCCAGTGGTGCAACTTTCCATTCAAAGTCAGCCCTCAAAAAACCTGACTAATCAAAACTTAGCAGAACAAAGATTACAAGCACCTAGCGCGCATTACGCTTTAGGTCGAACAATCAGCGCGCTGCAAAATGACAACATCATGATTATTTGCAGTGGCGCGATTACGCACAATTTACAGGATTTTTTTAGCACGAAAATTGATGTAGAAGCTTTAGATTACGTTGCAAAATTTGCCGATTGGATGGGCGAAAGAATTGCACTTAACGATATAGATAGCTTAATAAACTATCGCACTCAAAGCCAATTTGGCCAACAAGCGCATCCATCAGAAGACCATATTTTGCCGCTGTTTGTGGCATTAGGTGCTGCAAAAGGTAAGCCAATTCGCTATCAGCCAGAAATCACGTATGGCATTTTGGCGATGGATACTTATGTTTGGAGTTAACTGTGTGAAATTAAAATTTATTAGTCTTATTTGTTTAAACTAATCAATTATTTAGGCACTACAAAGCCTTTAGGTAAAAACACCCAAATCTTACCTGACTGCTTCATCGCACCAGCTTGCTTACCAGCATTATCGCCCGCGCCCCAAAAGTAATCAGCACGTACGCCACCTTTAATCGCGCCGCCTGTATCTTGTGCCATCATCAAACGTTTTAATGGTTTCACACTATTAGGTTGAGTTGCAGATAAGAATATTGGCGCACCCAAAGGCACGTATTTTGGATCTATCGCCACACTGCGTTCTGCCGTAATTGGCACGCCAAGCGCACCCAATGGACCTGGCAAGTTCGCGGGTAACTCTCTAAAAAAAACATAACTTGGATTACTATTAAGTAAATCACGTAACTTATCTAGATTATTGCGCGCCCAATTTTTAATACCTTGCATGGATGCTTGATCAGCCGTTAATTCACCGCGCTCAATCAATAAACGCCCAATCGAGTTATAAGGATGGCCATTTTGATCCGCATAGCCGACATGCACTTGTTTGCCGTTATCTAGATTAACCAAACCAGAACCTTGAATCTGCAAGAAAAACACATCAATAATATCGTTAATCCATATAATTTCGCTGCCTGCTAATGGCGATGGACTGGCCTCAATTTCTGCACGCGTCATATACGGTATTAGTTTTTTTCCGCCTTGTTTGGTTTCTACTAGTTTGCCACGTATGCGTTTGTACTTAAGTTCTGGATAGATATCGGCTAATTCTACCGTGACAATATCGTTTGGCTGTTTGTACAATGGATAAGGATATTGAGCGGATTGCTTGCGGCTACCTTGCAGCAAAGGTTCATAATAACCAGTCACCAAGCCTGTATTGCTGCCATCTAAATTAGTCGCCGTATAAACATCAAACTGCGCTGTTAAATATTCAATAATGCTTGCGCTATTGGGTTTTGAAAGTGTTTTGGCTGCATTGCAAGCTGATTGCCATTGCGGCTTATTCTTTAATGTACTGCAACTTTGCAGCCAAGCGCTCCAAGCTCCGCTTAAATCATCTTCCAGCAAACCATCAACATCTTCCCATTTTGCCGGTTTAAGCAGACTGTAATCTGGCACAGCCTTACTATCTGGCTTAACTTCTGGTGAGTTGTTATCGGGCAATTGTGTGCCTGACGGCAATTGAATTGGCACTTGACTTGGTATTTGTTCTGGCGCACTAGGTTTTACAACCGCTGGCTTAGTATTTTTTTGGCCACAAGAAACCGTTAACAAGGCCAATAAAATGATGATGAATAAGCGTTGCATCAACTTAATCTGCTTAATGAAGCACTCGTGGCTGAGATAATACGAATGGCTCAATAACCGCCTCAAACTGGGTGCCATCAACGGCTACCATCAAATAGGTACCGTGCATTTCACCTTCTTGCGTATTTAACATGGTGCCGCTGGTATATTCAAAACTTTCATTGGGTTTTAATAAGGGCTGCGCACCAATAACACCTAAACCTTTTACTTCCTGTACTGCTGCATTGGCATCGGTAATCACCCAATGGCGGCTAATTAACTGTGCTGCAACATTACCAACATTGGTAATCGTCACAGTGTAAGCAAAAGCAAATCGGCTTTCTTCGACACTCGATTGATCGGGCAAATAAGCCGTTTGTACAGAAACAGAAAATGCGTAATGGCTTTGTGTGGTCATATTTTTATTAACTAAGCCTGCTGAATCAAACCGGATGTAGGTGAACTTGGGCTAGCCGAATAGAGCTTTTTAGGCATTCTACCCGCAAGAAAAGATTCGCGACCTGCTTCAATCGCTTTCTTCATCGCGCCTGCCATCATCACAGGGTCGCGCGCCGCGGCAATTGCGGTATTCATTAAAACACCCGCACAACCAAGCTCCATCGCGATTGCAGCATCGGCAGCACTACCGACACCAGCATCTACTAATACAGGGATTTTGGCATTTTCAATGATAATCTGCAGATTCCATGGATTTAAAATGCCCATACCAGAACCGATTAATGAAGCCAACGGCATCACCGCGCAACAGCCGATATCCTCTAGTTGTTTGGCAATAATCGGGTCATCAGAAGTATAAACCATCACATCAAAACCATCTTTTACTAATACTTTTGCGGCGGAAATGGTTTCAATCACATTTGGGTATAGCGTATTAGGGTCACCTAACACTTCTAATTTCACCAATTTGTGACCATCTAATAACTCGCGCGCCAAACGCAAGGTGCGCACCGCATCGTCTGCTGAATAACAACCGGCAGTATTGGGCAAATAAGTAAATTCTTCTGGCGGCAAATACTCTAATAAAGATGGCTCGCCTACAGTTTGGCCAATATTGGTACGTCGAATCGCCACCGTGACGATTTGCGCACCACTCGCGTCAATCGCTGCACGCGTTTCGGTAAAATCTTTGTACTTACCCGTGCCAACCAACAAACGTGAGTGGTAAGGTTTACCTGCAATAATGAGTTGTTCTGTCATATTTAACTTAGTCTAATCTAACTTTATTGAATGTGAATTTATGCTGTGCGAATGTGCTAAAAATATAATCACTTGTTTACTTAACCGTATTTATTGTTAAGTTTTGAGTGTTAAGTATTGGATATTAAGCTGAAGTTAACCACCACCGACAGCACCAACGATTTCCAGCTTATCACCATCTTGCAAATGTACATCAGCAAATTGACTACGTGGCACGATTTCACCGTTTCGCTCTATCGCCAAACGCTTGCCTGTTAAATCTAACACGACAACCAATGATGCAACTGTCAATTCAGCAACGTCAAAAACCCTAGCATTACCATTAATCAAAATATTCATGATTACCCAATTTCAAACATTAACCTTAAATATATTCAATTTATATATTCAGCATGTCTTATTTCTGCAATATTTTTACGCTGTAATAGTGAAAAATTATTTTGTTATTCCGCAAAAACTTGTATTCCATAACAACTTTTGCGCGTTAACCACAAAATAGTCATGATTTTATTGATTTATTCACCCAATATACCAACTGAGTGAATTTTTTTGATAAATTGTTTTCATATGCAACAGAAACAAAATTTCTGTTGTTTTAAATCCCAAAAGGAAAACCAAGATGCAAGCGTTAAATGTAA
>Ga0123389_105341_pt1 | contig 52956 bp, 49 predicted proteins | sample T0HHNH4metaT_FD_89917 | JGI IMG/M metagenome (GOLD analysis project Ga0123389, IMG submission 89917) | Methane-oxidizing artificial microbial communities from Washington, USA to study methane cycling - T0-HHNH4 metaT (Metagenome... | ecosystem: Engineered > Modeled > Simulated communities...
CGATGCGCGCATCGGCATTTGGCATTACACACTTGCACATAATACTGCTGCCATACGTTTTATCCAGCAGTTTGAGTTGCAACTTAACTACTTAATTAGTGGCAAAACCACTACTCAAGCTGATATTGAATATTGCCCCAATTGTCAGACGCAATTATCAGCTAATAATGATGAATGCCCGATATGTAGCAACTCGATTGAAGCACCCCCTTCAACTTGGACGCTGTTTCGTTTATGGCGCTTTGCCAAACCTTATCAATGGCAATTACTGGCAGGTTTTTTGTTGATGCTGGCTTCTACTGCCGCTACGCTGGTGCCACCTTACCTCACCATTCCGTTGATGGATAAAGTGTTAATTCCTTATCAGAATGGCGCATCTATTGATATTAAAATGGTTTCACTTCTGCTATCAGGGCTATTGGGTTCTGCATTATTGGCATGGGGTTTAGGTTGGGCGCGTACTTATATTCTGGCTTTGGTCAGCGAACGTATTGGTGCGGATTTACGTACGATTACCTACGAACACCTACTAAAACTTTCATTAGAGTATTTTGGCGGCAAACGCACTGGCGACCTCATGTCGCGCATTGGTTCAGAATCTGACCGTATCTGTGTATTTCTATCGTTGCATCTATTAGATTTTGCCACTGATGTGTTGATGATCATCATGACGGCGGCGATTCTGATTTCTATCAATGCCGAATTAGCGCTAATCACTTTGTTACCGCTACCGTTCATTGCCTGGATGATACATATCGTGCGCGATAAACTGAGAACAGGCTTTGAAAAAATAGACCGCGTTTGGTCAGAAGTCAGCAATGTGTTGGCAGATACCATTCCGGGAATAAGAGTCGTCAAAGCATTCGCACAAGAAAAACGCGAAGCGACACGCTTTCGCGAAGCGAATCAGCACAACTTAGTTGTCAATGACCGTATCAACAAAATATGGTCATTATTTTCCCCCAGCGTGACGTTACTGACTGAGGTCGGCTTGTTATTAGTGTGGGCATTTGGTATTTGGCTAGTCTCGCGCAACGAAATCACGGTCGGCGTATTAACCGCTTTTCTAGCCTATATCAGCCGATTTTATACACGTCTCGATTCAATGAGTCGCATTGTATCCGTCACGCAAAAAGCGGCATCTGGCGCCAAACGTATTTTCGATATTCTCGACCATGTATCTAGCGTGCCAGAGCCAATTAGCCCCGTGCATCTTGATAAAGTCATCGGTCAGATTGATATCAAGAATGCAGGGTTTCGTTATGGCAATCGCGCGGTAATTAAAGACCTAAATCTCAGCATCGCACCTGGCGAGATGATCGGTTTAGTTGGTCATAGCGGATCTGGCAAAAGTACTTTGGTGAATTTAATGTGCCGTTTTTACGATGTCACAGAAGGCTCGATCAGTATTGATGGCATTAATATTCGCTCACTGCCAATTTCAGAATATAGAAGCAATACTGGGCTGGTACTGCAAGAGCCTTTTCTATTTTTTGGCAGTATTGCTGAGAATATCGCTTATGGTAAGCCAACAGCTAGTCGCGCTGAGATTATTGCTGCCGCACGCGCTGCGCATGCGCATGAGTTTATATTAAGGCTTCCTCATGGATATGATTCACTAGTAGGCGAGCGCGGGCAAGGTTTATCTGGTGGTGAGCGCCAACGCATCTCCATTGCACGTGCGCTGCTTATCGATCCTCGTATTCTTATTCTGGATGAAGCGACGGCATCGGTAGACACTGAAACTGAAAAAGAAATCCAAAAAGCATTGGATAATCTAGTCCATGGCCGGACGACGATTGCTATTGCTCATCGACTTTCTACGCTACATAAAGCCAATCGTTTAGTAGTGCTAGACCGAGGAGAAATTGTTGAAATAGGTAGCCATGATGAACTGATGCTGCGTGAAGGCGCTTATTTCAGACTCTATCAAGCGCAAGCACGTAATGTAGATACAGATTTGGATGATATTAAAGATGGCGAAAAAGCGGCTTCAAAAGTGACTGAGTCATGAAAAAACCAACTGCAGAATCAATGTCGGACTTCAAACTTATTCGCAATGCTTCAGGAGAGTTGAGTTTTACATCAAATGAAGGATTAACTCACAATGGTGTCTATCCTGTACGCGCATTTCCCATTTCAGCACCAGAAGATGGTCTATCTCTATTTGATGCAAACGGACATGAGGTCGCATGGATTGAAAATCTCTCTAACGTATCAGATCAAATCAGGCTACTAATAGCAGATGAATTGGCATTACGAGAATTCATGCCGACAATCTATCGTATTTTGCATGTTAATAGCTTTGCTACACCAAGCACTTGGCAACTTGAAACAGATCGAGGAAATACTGAACTTACAATCAAGACTGAAGATTCTATTAGACGGCTTACACTAACCAAAATGTTGATTACAGATAGTCATGGTATTCATTTTTTAATACCAAATATAGATGAATTAGATCAGCATAGTCGTAAGCTCCTTGATAGATTTTTATAACGCTACGTAACATAAATCCACATCATAAATCCACATCATAAATCCGCGTCATAAATCCGCGTCATAAAACAGCATAACGTCCTAAATCCATTCTTTGGACTATTCAAATCCTGTTAGCCCGATTATGCACTGCTGTACTGCAAGCACCTAAGTAGCACTTTTCTGAATAAACCAGCAATCTTAACTTCTGAAACAAACTCAACCAATTGATTTAATTGATGTTTTTAATGGCATGCAATGTGCAATATAGCCTTGTAGTGCTCCTCTTTATTGAGGGAAGTTTTATGCCTCGAACGCATATGACGCAAAGACTAAATAGGCACACCAATATCAATTTATTAATTATTTTCAGGGTGAAATTTTATGAGGAATAAATTTTTTAAACATCGATGGAGTTATCTTGTCGTTTTAGCTGGGTTAACTAGTTTGGCAGGCGCTAGTTTGAATGCGAATGCTGAAGCCACATTTCAAAGAAGCGAAAACCAATTTATCAATATTGGCGTCGCTTCCAGAATCAGTTATAGCTCTATTGAAGATGCCGCGCCAAATGGCAAAGACAGATCGAACGATTTTACGGTTGAAGAAGCACGTTTATACACAAACGGTAAAGTGCATGAAAATATTGGTTTTGAGTTTAACTTCGCCAGAAATTCTGCCGATAATAAAGTAGAACTACTGGATGGGCACTTAGGTCTTGAATTTAACAATTACGCAAACATTTGGATTGGTCGCTTTTTGCCACCAGCCAGTCGTGCATCTGCATCAGCGCCAATGTACCCGCCTACCTTTGATTTTCCTATCGCAGAACAAGCACCGAATCGCTTTGGTGGCCGTGATGACGGCGCAACGTTTTGGGGCGGCAGCGCAGACCAAGCATTCAAATATCAATTAGGTGCTTTCAAAGGTCGCGATGGATTATCGAATGACTCTGATAATTTGTCGTATGCAACCAGATTGCAATACAACTTTTGGGATGCGGAACCAGGCTTTTACAATTTAGCCAGTTATGACGGTGCAAAATCGATTCTATCCGTTGGCGGCTCTTATCGTTATCAAGCAGATGGCGCTGGCACTGCGTTAAACAAAGGTGATTACCAATATTGGAATTTAGATGGCCGCTTAGAAAAAGCAGTTTCAGGTGGCGGCGTGGTTGGTGCAGAAGCCTCTTACTATAACTATGATAATGACAATACCTTAGATGCTTTTGCGCCACAAGGTAAAGGATTTTTTGTGTTAGGCAGCTACACATTGCCGCAAACATTTGGCATCGGCAAAATACAGCCGAAAGTGAGTTATCAAAAGTTTGATAATGAAACCAGCAACATCACCACGTCACGCTATGATATAGGTGCAGGTTATTTGATTAACGGCAGCAGCAATACGCGTATCGATACTTTTTACTTTAAAGAGAGCCGCAATCAAGGTTTGCCAGATATTGATGGCATTAAGGTAATTTTCCATGTCGCGCATTTCTTTTAATGCGGAAACTTAAGACTACGAACTTAACACTATAAATGCATTAAAAAATGGCCTTGTAAAAGGCCATTTTCATTTATAAATTTTAGCTGATTAATTTATTAACTGACTGTTAATTAACTAAACAATCACTAGCCTCCAAGATAAGAGTTTTGCAGATGATTAGATTGATTGATCTGCTCGACACTTCCTTCACTTGTCACTAATCCACTTTCTAATACATAAGCATAATCCGCATAACGCAACGCAACCGTTGCGTTTTGTTCTGCCAGTAAAAAGCTCAAACCTTCGGTATCTTTTAAATTTTTAACGATCTCAAATATCTCTTCTACAATTTGCGGCGCTAACCCCATCGATGGCTCGTCTAACAATACCAGTTTAGGTTCTGCCATTAAGGCACGGCCAATCGCGACCATCTGTTGCTCGCCGCCAGAAGTGTATCCAGCCAAATTTTTACTTAACAGTTTTAACCTTGGAAAATATTCGTACACTTTATCTAATTGCTGTTTGAGCTTTACTTTAGAAGGATTCTTGATATATGCGCCTGTGAGTAGATTCTCTTCAACACTTAGATGTGCAAAGCAATGGCGCCCTTCTAACACTTGCACCAAGCCACTTTCCACTAATTGAGATGGCGTCGCCTTGGTGATATTTTTACCTTGATAATGAATGCTGCCATTCACAATTTCGCCACGCTGCGCATTCGCCAAACCTGATATAGCTTTAAGCGTGGTACTTTTGCCTGCGCCATTCGCACCCAGCAAGGCGACAATAGAATTGTGCCCTACGACAAGCGAGATATTTTTAATCGCGAATATCACTTTTTCATAAATGACCTCGATATTTTCTAGCTTTAAAATAGGGTTAAGTTGTGGCTGTGATAGTTTTGGGTGAACTAGTTCTGGCTGTATTGCGGATGAATTTGACATGTTTTTCCTTAAAACTTAACCTTTAATTTTCAATAGAATTTCGGTTATACCCGCAGAAAAAATAAAGCTGCAGATTCAATCGAAATAAAACTTAAAAAAAACAAAAAAGTAAAAACAGTTGCGCGCAAGATTAGTTAACCTTGCGCGCATAGTTACTTCTGTCTAATCACTTTAATTATTTAACCAAAGCGACAGCTTCTTTCGCGCAATCACGTGGTGTAATGCCTTTTTCTTTGGCATATGCATGTGATGATTCTTCAATAATTGGGCGTAATAATTTGCGATCAGCTTGCACCCAATCAGAAATAACTTTCCACTTTGTGCCATCCCACTGTTGGAAGCGAACAGCACCGCCGCCTTCATGGTCAGAGCAACTTAATTTCAATGGTTGCACCAAGCCTAAAGCGCCCAACTCTTTCAAGCGCTTATCATCCAGTTTGATATTTTCAAAACCCCAACGCACTTCTTCACCAGTTAATGGGCGTTTGCCATATTTCGCTTGTGCTACACGCACCGCTTCAACGTTTAAGATGCCATTCACCACGCCTAAGTTGTAGTAAACATTACCAAAACGTTTAGGGTCTTGCAGATTGCCCTTACCCGCTTTCACCACGTATTTATCGATACCTTGTAACACTGGGAAGCTAGTGCCGGAAGGATGCGTTGTGATTGAGATGAAACCTTTGGCTGCGCTACCTGCAGGCGCTGCATCATCTTCTGAGTTGCTCCAGATATTGCCGATAATATGATCAGCTGGGAAACCAGTTTTTTGCGCAGTTTTAAGCGCCACTGGGTTCATCACACCCCAACCGCGTAAAATCACCCAATCTGGTTTGATACGGCGAATATTGAGCCACTGCGATTGTTGTTCGTTACCTGGATGCGGTACTTCTAGCAAAGTCAGTTCAAAGCCATATTTTTTAGCCAATAGCTCTAAAATCGGACTCGTTTCTTTACCATAAGGTGAACCGTGATACAGCGTCACGATTTTCTTACCTTTCAGTTTGTCCAAACCGCCTGATTGAGTGCCGATGTAATTGATGATTGCAGACACTTCACTGTACGGATTAAGTTGTAATGGGAAAGCATACGGAAATACGCTGCCATCAGTAGAATCTGTGCGGCCATGGTTAATCGTAATCAACGGCAATTTGTCTGCAGTTGAGCGATCAAGCGTTGCGTAAGCGATGCCGACAGACAATGGATTGGTTGCTGCTGCTGGTGCGCCGTTTAAGCCTTTTTTAAGGCGTTCATAACACTCAACGCCTTTTTCAACCACGTACTCGGTTTCGCACTCGCTCCAAGTGAATTTAACCCCATTTACACCGCCATCTTTTGCATTGATGTATTGTAAATAATCAATGAAACCACCAAAGAAACCTGAACCACCTGCCGCATAAGGCCCGATACGATAGCTTTGTAATGGAAAATATTGCTCATTTTCTGCTTGAGCGTTGCCAGAAAGCAGCATCGCTCCCAAACCTAACGCGGCGAGTAGCTGCGTCGCCCTCTTAAAAATACTCATACTTATATACTCCTTAGTTTTAATAATATAATTTTTAATATTATTTAGTTATATAAAAATTGGTTTTTCGCACATATTTGTAATCAACACATCAAAAGGCACTCCTGTAAGTTAAAGCGATTAAGTTAAAAAGATGTAAAAGTTAAGCTATAAATTTAGTTAAGTAATTTGAGTGTTAAGTCTAAAAACGCAACGGCCAAACTCTGGAACGCTGTTTGAATGTCTGCCAGACTTTAGCAAGACCATTCGGCTCTTTAATCAAAAAGAAAATAATCAGCGCGCCAAAGATAATCTTTTGGAAGTTCTCAAGTTGTCCTGGATCAATCGCACCAGCCAATAGATTCATGGAAATATTCGACAATAAGATAGGCAACAAAATGACAAATGCCGCGCCTAAAAAATTGCCCAAAATGCTGCCCATGCCGCCAATAATAACGATAAACAAAATCTGGAAAGAGCGTGTTAAATCGAAACCGTGTGGCTCAACAGTGCCTAGATAAGTGAATGCCCATAACGAACCAGCAATGCCAAGGAAAAACGAACTGATGCCGAAAGCCAATAATTTGGTTTTAGGGATAGAGATACCAATCACGGCAGCAGCAGTATCCATATCGCGAACCGCCATCCAATTTCTACCTAGCTCGCTTCGTACAATGCTTTTCGCTAGAAAACCCAGTACAACCACAATGCCTAATGTCAGCAAATATCGGCCAACTGGCGTGCTGAAATCATGATTTAGAATGATTAACTGCGGCGCAGTGATCACGCCAGATGAGTTGTTATTCGAAAACCAAGAGAAATTAGTAAATACCCACAACACAAAAAACTGCGCCGCTAATGTGGAAACCAGCAAATAAAAACCTTTGATTCTAAGGCTGGGTAATCCAAACAGAATGCCTACGATGGCGGCAGTAAAACCACCCAATAGAAAGCTGACTAAAAACGGCAAGCCTTCAATGCGCAAATGGAAGTTATAAGCTGCAAAAGCACCCACCGCCATAAACGCAGCTGAACCCAACGATAATTGACCTGCATAACCGGTTAGCAGATTCAAGCCTAAACCTGCCAATGACAAGACTAAAAACGGAATCAATATGGCGCTAAACCAGTAATCGTTGCCAATAAATGGAATGAATATGAATGCAATTGCCAACAATAAATAGAATCCCCAGCGCTCTTGTTTTAGCCGAAAGATCGATTTATCTGCGCGATAATCGGTAATAAACTGTCCTGCTTCTCTATATAACATAAGCTATCCACATAAAATCAGCCTGCTAAACTCGTTCAATGGCGCGTTCGCCAAAAATGCCGGATGGTCGCACTAGTAAAAATAGCATCGCCAACACATAAGGGAACCAGTTCTCTATACCGCCGCCGATGTACGGGCCTAAGAATACTTCAGCCAGCTTTTCGGATGAGCCGATAATCAAGCCACCAACAATTGCGCCGCCGATAGAAGTAAACCCACCGATAATCAATACTGGTAAGGCTTTCAATACAATCAGCGACAATGAGAATTGCACACCGACGCGCGCGCCCCACAACAAGCCTGCAACCAAACCTACAAAGCCTGCCACACCCCAAACGATGAACCATAAGCGATTCAATTTGATACCAACGGCTAAGGCTGCTAATTGGTCATCTGCCACTGCACGCAATGAAATGCCGGTGCGGGTTTTGCTGAATAAAAACGATAGAACTGCTACTAAAATACCGGCGATTGCGGCGGCGAATAAGTCGAACTGTGACAGCAACATGCCAAAAATCTCAAACGGTTCATCACTGACGCCAATATCCAACGCATGTACCTGCGCACCCCAAACGGCTTGCGCCAAGCCTTCAATAATGTAACTTAAGCCTAATGTCGCCATAAATAAGGTAATGGGTGAGCGGTTAACCAATTTTCTGAGCACAAATCGCTCAATTGCCCACGCCAGCACCAGCATGATGAGTAATGTAATGATGAATGAAATCCAAAAAGGTACGCCACGCTCTAGCAGGCTGACAAACGTCAATGCAGAAAAAAGCACCATAGAACCTTGTGCGAAGTTAAAAACACCAGATGCTTTGTAGATCAACACAAAACCGATAGCGACCAGCGAGTACATCACCCCTGCCAGCAAGCCACCCGTTAATACTTCAAAGAAAAAACTCATGCTTATTGATTCCTATTGCTAACATCTATATATAACGATTAATGTTTGGTGCCAAGATAAGCGGCAATCACTTCAGGATTCGCGCGCACTTCGTCTGGCGTACCATCACCGATTTTTTTACCGTAATCTAAAACCACCACATGATTAGATAGCGCCATCACCACGCTAATATCATGTTCGATCAACACAATCGTCGTACCAAATTCACGTTGCGTGTCCAGTATGAATCGGCTCATTTCGGCTTTTTCATCGCTGTTCATGCCTGCCATCGGCTCATCCAGCAGTAGCAATTTCGGCTCTGCGGCTAAAGCGCGCGCAAGTTCTACGCGTTTCTGCAAACCATATGGCAAGCTACCGACAAGGCTGCTACGCCAAGGCTGAATCTTCAAAAAATCGATGATCTCTTCGGATTTTTTTCTTTGCACAACGGCATCATTTGGCGCTTGGCCGATATTGAATACCTGCTCTACCCAACTGCTTTTTACTTTTAAATTGCGCCCCGTTAATACGTTATCCAACACGCTCATGCCTTTGAATAACGCAATATTTTGAAACGTACGCGCAATACCACGTTGTGCTGAACGATGCGGGCTCATGTTTTTTTTAGATTCACCATCAAAATTGATCTCACCTTCATCCGCTTGATAAACACCATTGATGACATTCAGCAATGAGCTTTTGCCCGCACCATTTGGGCCAATTAACGCGCATATTTCACCACGATTGACGGCAAAACTAATATTGTTAATCGCTTTAACGCCTTTAAAAGACAGCGAAATATTATTCAAGCTTAGTAAATGTTCATTAGTCGTCATGCGGTCGCTCCAGCTTGTTTAAGCTGCTGACTTAACACTTTTTTTGACTCAATTTTTGGAATATTCGCCTTGATATTGGATTGCTGCCAATCTGCGACATCAGGCCAATTTTTAACGTGAATGCCAATCGAAGCAAAAAATAGTGCCGATTTTGCAGGTAATCTTTCGCCCACCAACAACGGAACTCTTGTACGGCTAAAACCAATCACATCTCGCAAAGGCCGGGTAATCAGCCAATAAGCAATCAATCTGCGTAGAAAAAAATCAATTTTGCTAGTTGAAATTGCCCAATCGAATAAGCGCCTGTGCAATGTATTGGGCAGCGGTAAACGCGATTCGACCAAGGCATGCAGCCGCTGATAAGTGGCAGATGTGCCCGCAACCAAGGTTGGTCCAAGTTCTCTTCTATCGATGTCTCTTGTATCGATATTTTCAGGGAAATTGAGTTTAAAACCCGCCAATAACCAAGGTGATAGTAAATAACGCACATGACCACTTGCTGCAAAGGCACGCGCTGCCAGCGCTTCTTCATGTGCTGTCAACACTTCTTGTTTCACTAGTTTACGGCCTTGCGCCAGCATTTCTGCATGTGACAACTGCTGCAAATTAACATCGCCATTCTCATTTAGGCGATAAAACACAAAAGCCGTGTGTTCTGGCTCGGCAACAGATAGTTGTTTTAAATAATCGATCGGCTGAAGGTTTTTGATGGCTGCATAAGCCTGCAACGTTGCATTTTCGTAATGCGACAAGCCTCTCGCATCCGCATAGATAATAAGTTTTTGCGATAAACCTAGATTCAAAATCTGATCAACCTGCAACTGACCTTCTGCAAATATAAATGCTGGTTGTAACGCATTTAATAGCGCAGAAACTTTTGATTTTGCATAAGCCGGATCCAATGGCGCAGCAATACCACCCAACCAATGTGCAGCGATTGACAGCAATAACGCTTCTGGGCGCGGGTGACTTAACAAAAATAAGGTGTCACCCGCTTTAAAGCCCTTTTCTTTCAATAATTGCACTAATTGCAGCAACTCTTGGTGCAATTCACTCCAGCGCTTTTCATGCCAAATACCTAGTTGCTTATGGCGAATCGCGATGCTTAAAGGCTTATCAAACGCCTGAAAGTTGAGCAGATTAGGAAAAGTGTCTGTGATCATATTTATTGAGTGATTTTATGTGTTAACTTTTGCTTAAATATTAGGCTGCAATAGCCAACTTTTTAGCTTCAAGCTCACGCACTAATGGCAATACTTTTTCACCGAAATAAGCCACTTCTTCCTGAAAATGCAAGAAAGCTGAAAGGATCAAATCCACACCGACCGCTTTTAATTCAATAATGCGTTCTGCGATTTGCTGTGGCGTGCCGATTAAGTTGGTTTTAAAGCCATCGTTGTACTGAACCAAGTCTTCATAAGTCGATTTAGCCCAATTGCCTTCGCCTTCAGGGCTGGCTGCACCTGCATTTTTCGCCTCGCTGGCAAAGCCGTGAACCGCATCAGGATTCGCTTTGGCAATGATTTCAGCCAATACCGCTTTCGCTTCTTCTTCCGTTTCGCGCGCGATAATAAACGCATTCACGCCGATTTTTACTTGGTGGTTATTAACAGCCGCTTTTGCGCGAATATCATCCACTTGCGCTTTGATACCTTCAACCGTGTTGCCATTGGTGAAATACCAATCTGAAACGGCTGCTGCGTTATCACGTGCTGCGCGTGAGCTACCGCCTTGGAAAACTTCTGGATGAGGTTGTTGGATTGGTTTTGGTTTTAATGAGTAATTATGCAAACGATAAAAATCGCCTGTATAAGTAAAGTTATCTGTCGTCCAAATACCTTTTAATACTTCAATAAATTCGCGTGAACGGCGATAGCGCTCATCATGATCCAACCAAGGTTCGCCGATTGCGTAAAACTCGCCTTTGAACCAACCGGAAACCACATTGATCGCCACGCGACCTTTGGTGAGAATATCAATGGTTGCTAATTGTTTAGCCGCTAAAACAGGGTTCCAAGGGCCAGGCAAAATGGCTGCGATGACTTTTAATTTAGTAGTTGCCGCTAATAAAGCATGCGAAAAAGAGACAGATTCATGTTGGAATTCCGCGCCATAACCCGCCGTAAAACGAATCTGACTTAACGCATATTCAAAGCCACTTTTTTCGGCGATTTGCGCTAATTTTTTGTTGTATTCGAAATCCCAGCTAGTGCGCTGCTCGATATTACTCACCACTAAGCCGCCACTCACATTCGGCACCCAGTAAGCGAATTTAACTGCTTCTTGCTGATTATTTGGTGTACTCATTATTTTCTCCTAATTCAGTTGATTCAATTATTTCTAAAAGCTTTTAGGCAATCGCCAACTTGGCAGACGTAAGGCTATTGGCCAGTTCGCGATGCTTAAGCAATGGCAGCGCACGTTCAATTGCTAAATCAATGCGCGCACTCAAAATCGGGTTATTCACTTTGTAATTCACAAAGTCTGCTTCTGTTCCGTACACGCCTACAGGTAAAGTTAACGCTTGAAAGAAGCTAAAAAGTGGACGTAATTCGTGATCGATAATCAACGCATGACGCTCACTGCCGCCAGTTGCTGCCAGCAAAACTGGCACATCAAACAATGATTCGTAATTAACCAAATCGAATAAATGTTTGAATAAACCGGTGTATGAAGCGCGATAAACTGGTGTCGCGACAATCAATAAATCGGCGTTTTCAATCGCGTCAATGTCTCTTTGAACATTACTTGGCAAATCCGCTGGATTAAACGAGGCAACTAAATCGGGCGCGATATTGCTCAACTCAATCAGATGTAAATCAATCGGGATTTGTTTGCCCAATCGTTGTGTTAACTCTTCAATAATCGCTGTAGTTCTGGATGGGATTTTGTAGCTACCTGATACAGCCGTTACTTTTAATCTGTTACTCATCGTGACTCCTAATTAAAAATTGCCATTTCATTTGTCCTTTTATGCAGGATTAAAAACGGCCATTGCAAATACTAATTTGCGTTAATACTTATCTAGGTATATCAGAGCAGTAACTATGCCAACATTAATGTTTATATTATTCAATCACTTACATAATTATTCTTTATTGTATTGCTGTTGATATTGAGTCCAGTTGCTGGTTAACTGCTGCAAAATCAGCACAAAAGTGGGTAAGAAGTCGTGAATTGGCAGCTTAAAGTATGGAAAATCCATGCCATTTCATCGGTTAACTGCTGTTATTCCAGCATCTCATCAGCATTTATTTGCTGGGTGAACAGATAAAAATGCATGAAAAATAAATATTCCTATACAAATCATATGCTTAATGATTGGCACACTAAATGCAATCACTTTGGTATTGATACGCGCGCGTTTAATCGTGTGCTAACGACGAAATTAATCAGCGATTTTTATAAGGAGTAGCAATGTCACTATCCGCATTAAAGCAAGAACACACCAGTCAAGAGCACATCAACATCGCACCAAGACCACATGCGCACATCATTAAAAATGACGCAGAGGCGATTGAAGTAGCAAAAAGAGTCGCCGCAGAAATCGCTAAAGAAGCCGCCTTGCGCGACAGAGAACGCCGTTTGCCACGTGCAGAATTAGATTTATATTCCAGCAGCGGTTTGTGGGGCATTACGGTGCCAAAAGAATACGGCGGCGCTTTTGTAGCCAACAGAACATTGGCCGAAGTAGTCAGCATCATTTCGGAAGCAGACCCTAGCATTGGGCAGATTCCACAAAACCATTTGTATATGGTGGAAGGTTTAAGGCTAGACGGCACTGAATTTCAGAAAAAATTCTTTTTTGATTTAGTGTTAAAAGGTGTGAGATTTGGTAATGCATTCTCAGAAATCGGCACAAAAAGTGTTAATGACGTGCAAACACGTCTTAAACCAACTGACGGCGGCTATTTGCTTTCTGGCAAGAAATTCTATTCATCTGGCGCATTATTGGCCGATTGGGTGCCAGTAGTTGCCAAAGATGAAAACGATAATACGATTGTCGCATTTGTAGAAAAAGGCGCTAAAGGCCTGACGATTATTGATGATTGGTCAAGCTTTGGTCAACGTACCACGGCCAGCGGCACGACTATCCTAGATAATATCTTTATCCCAACAGAATACGTATTACCACACCATTTAGCGTTTGATCGCCCTACCGTAATGGGCCCTGTTGCACAGATTATCCAAGCGGCAGTGGATACGGGTATTGCTCGCGCTGCTTTTAAAGATACTTTATATTTTGTGCGCAATCATACACGCCCTTGGATTGATACAGAACTTGAGCACGGCTATGATGACCCACACACCATTAAAGATATCGGTGACCTGCAAATCCGTATTCATGCAACTGAAGCATTATTAAGCCGCGCTGGCGATTTTATTGACAAAGCACAAATCGATGCCAATGAAGAAACCGTCGCCGCAGCTTCAATTGCAGTGGCTGAGGCAAAAGTGCTCAGTACAGAAACTGCATTACTGGCGGGCAGCAAGTTATTTGAATTAGCAGGTACACGTTCTACATTAGGCGAATTCAATTTAGATCGCCATTGGCGCAATGCACGTACACATACGCTACATGACCCGGTTCGCTGGAAATATCACGCAGTAGGAAATTACAGTTTAAATGGTGTTAACCCACCACGGCATCCTTGGATTTAAACTAAAAGTCCACCCTAAATAAAAAGCCCTTATGCTTAATTGCATAAGGGCTTTTGTCCACTAAATAAAGTTATATCTTCTATTTACAAATGTAATCTTGGTACACATCTATAAGCTCTTATCAGCTAAATGACGTAACTCATCGTTAATAACAAAATAATCCGTGAAAAAATATTGCCTCAAATCCGCCCTTCAGCTCTCAGTCTTTTCCCTACTTTTTTGATACCTTCTTCCCCTATTTTTAGCGCATCATCAGTTGTGTGAACTGAATAGTGGCCAGTAATCAAAGGATGCGGGTGCTGCACTGCTGAACCAAGCACAAAATTCACCTCACCATGGGCTTGCACCGTCAATGGCGTAGATCCAGCATCAAAAATGGAAATTTCATTGGATATTTTTTCACCTGACACACTAATACTGCCTTCGCCTATTGCTATCCACAGTACATCATGATGAGCTGGTGGGTCGAAAGTCCAAATCTCCCCATCCGCAAGCTGAACATGCAGATAGGTAATTGGTGATATTTGTGGCAAAGGACTCATAGCACCCTGATATTCCCCAATAATCACTCTGGCAGGCCCAATTTTTGGTATTTCGCTTGCCTCAATATATAAACTCTCTGGTGCAGCGTTTTCAAGTGATGCTGGAAGGGCCAACCAAAGCTGAAAGCCGCGCAAGCGTGCTCCAGCCTGAATTGCTGGGCTAGTCGTGTGCCATACACCACCACCAGCTTGCATCCATTCAACAGTACCTGCTGTCAACAGTCCTGCTTTACCTGTTGAATCCTCGTATTCGATATTACCTTCAAAAATAGTGGTAACAGTTACGATGCCTGAATGCGGATGGTATCCAAACAAATTGCTTCGACTAGCATCCATATCAAACGCATCTAAGAACACAAAAGGTTTGATAATTTCGCCCAAATCGCCAGGGCTGACTAATCGCGTGACTGGACCATGTTGATGACCTTTAGTCCTATGAACAATCATTCTTTGATTCGTAGTGTCTATCTTTTCCTTTAGATTAAGCATGTTTATCACTCCAAAATCAGCGGTCACCTAGACACATCTGATTTTAATAAAATTAAAAAAATTGTTTAAAAGTATTTACGCGGATTGAACTGATAACGGCGCAACCAGAGCACGGCTAAATTTAACACCAACAAAACTATGGCGGGAGTTGGATCGTTATGCAAAGCAAATAAATGGACAAGAGTAGCGAAAAACATTGTTATTGCTAACAAGAGTGCGCCATAAGCGGAGAATCTTGGTGTTAACAAGGCGACAGCACCAGTAATTTCTACAATCGCTGTCACATAACGCAACCACTGACCTAAGCCAATCAGATTAAACTCTTCGACCAACATGGGCACAGAAGCTAGTTTTGCGCCTGCAGCAGCTAAAAATACTAAAACGAGTAAAACTTGCAATATCCAAGCGCTTATATTTTTTGTTTTGGTGGGTTGAAATGCAGTTGAAATATCGCTCATGATGTAAATCCTATGTATTTAATTTGCTGTACGAATATTTTTATTTGAGAATTAGTTTAAGCAAATACGGCGGCAACATGCTTAATAGCTTCGGTTAGCTCTATTTCGGCTGATTGAAGCGCCGCGCTTACCGCTGCTTCACCCATCAACACACCTTCGGCGCGTATGATTGAAACGTCATGCAACCCGATGAAACCTAGGATGGCTTTAAGATAAGATTCTTGATGATCCATTACCTGCATTGGCCCAGAGGTATAAATGCCGCCACGAGAGGACACGATGATGACTTTTTTACCTGCGGGTAAAAGACTTTCTGGCCCTGATGCGCCGTATTTGAATGTTCTGCCAGCACGTGCGATGTGATCGATCCATGCCTTTAATGAGGAAGGAATACCGAAATTCCACATTGGGGCACCAATAACAATGACATCGGCTGCGAATAACTCATCAACGAGTTCATTGGATAACTTTAACGCTTCATTTAAAGTTTCATTAAGCTGATCTGGCGGCGTAAAAAAAGCCCCTACTGTAACGCCACTTAGATGCGGTAAAGATGTTGCTACTAAATCTCTTCTTACAATCTGCGTGTCTGCATGCTCCACCTTAAGTTCAGCTAGTACTTTTGCAGTCAGTTTGCGTGACACAGAATGATCGCCGAGTGGGCTACTATCGATATGTAAAACAGAATGTGACATATTATTTCCTTCATTAGTATTAAAAAGTAACTAGATACTATATAGTTACTAAGTTGAAAACAAGAAGGCACTTTTTGTTTAGGTAGTTACATAAAGGTTAGTTATGCAAAAAGACTCATTGCTAGATATAAATTTAGCTGAAAATTTAATTGAAGATCACAGAAATTGCCCAATACGCGACTTATTAGCGAGATTAGGCGATAAATGGAGCATGTTGGTCATTGTATCGTTGGCAAAATCAGACAATCATTGTTTACGATTTTCTGAGTTAATGCGTGAGGTCAATGGTATTTCGCAAAGGATGCTGTCATCTACTTTGCGACAGTTTGAGCGAGATGGCATCGTTACTAGGCGTCTTTATCCTGAAGTGCCGCCGCGCGTGGAATATACGCTGACAGAAAGAGGTAAAGAGTTTCTAGTTCCGGTAAAAGCGTTGGTCGATTGGATGGCTAATGAATGGCCAAATATCGAAACCTCTAGGCAGCACTACGACAACAAAAATCAAAAGCTATAAACTTAGATTTTTAAGCTTTTAGTCATACTGATTAATCAAATATTAAACACCATACAAAATCGCCGCGTCTAATAAGCGTTGCGAATTTTTTTGGCTTTTCGTATGCACGCCGTAATCGGTAAATCGGTGTTGCAAAGTCTGCTCTCTGTAAGTGATTAAATCTGCAATAGTAATGATTTTTAAACCATGTTTTTTGCCGAATAAAAATAGATCTGGCCTGCGCGCCATACTGCCATCCTCATTCACAATCTCGCACAACACACCGACAGGATTCAACCCTGCCAGCGCAGCTAAATCATAAGCAGCTTCAGTATGGCCAGGACGTTCTAACACACCACCTAACCTTGAGCGTAATGGAAAAATATGTCCAGGTCTTAAAAAGTCTGAAGCCTGTGCAGATGAGTCAGCCAACGCGCGTAATGTGATTGCCCTATCAGCAGCAGAAATGCCAGTGGTAGTGCCGTATTTATAATCTACGCTGACTGTAAAAGCCGTTCTATGTGATTCGGTATTGTTTTCCACCATCAATGGTAGTTGCAACTGCTGCAATCTTTCTTCACCTAATGCCACGCAAACCAAACCGCTACTGTGTCTAACCAAAAAAGCCATTTGGCTGGTGGTGATTTTTTCAGCCGCAATAATTAGATCACCTTCATTTTCGCGATCAGTATCGTCGACAACAACTACAAATTCACCATTTGCGATGGCATCGATGGCTTGGCTAACTGAATTAAAATTTTCTAAATTTATACTCATATTAAACTCTCACATTGTTAATGTATTCTGTTCTTAATACTATTTAAGCTGTTATTTTTAATAATCTTTCTGCATTCTTATAAAACACTTTATCTAAAACAGACTCCTTGAACCCTAATGATGTAAAATCATCCACTGTTTGCTTCATCGCGCGAAATGGGTAAGAAGAACCGAACAACAATTGGTCGCCCAAAAAGGCATTGGCTGCCTCAACATATAAGTGCGAACCTGGCTGAAAAATGTACATATCAGGCACTAAATAGATATTTTTGTAACGAAAAGCTGCGCCAATGATTTCATTCACATACGGGTAATAGCCATGAAAACAAATGATATTCAGCGCAGAATATTTTCTGGCTAATCTTGCCACTGCATTCGGTTGCGCATAATCAAAGTCTGGCGTTGTCGGGCCAGACATCAAGCAAACAGGTACATCGTGATAAATGCACTCTTCATAAACTGGGTAAAAAATGGGGTCATCTGCTTGCAATACTGGTTCACCAAAGCCAGGCTCTATATTGATGGCCTTAAATTGGTGTTGATTGATGGCAATATTGATTTCAGCCACTGCATTTTTCTCGCCTCTGGTTTGAATATCTACAGAACCCAAGCCAACTAATTTAGGGCTTTGCGCGACTAGTTTTGCGACTTCTTCATTACTAATGGTTAAAGATGGCGTTTCGCGGCCAACCACCACGGCTTTATTAACGCCTGCTGCTTCAATTTCTTTTAGATAGCCTTCAATGGTGTAAGAACGTTTGAAATGCTCAACTTCTTTTGAGCCGACTCGTTCATTCAGCCATTTGGCTGTTTCATATTCAAGTGTATTCGGTGTCGCGCCAAAAAAGTCATGTAAATACGCTGGACGACTTCTCATATCGATAATTTTTTGTGTCATTTTATGCGGTCTTTTTATATTAAGAGTAAAAACTAGGTGTCGGATAAGCGCCATTTAGCGCCCAATCACCCAAGTCTTTTAATTTGTAATCTACTGGATCATGCAAAGTGTAAACACGCAAGTTGCGCCAATATCTATCCATGCGAAGTTTTGCAGTCGTCGCTCTTGCGCCAGCCACTTCAAACACGCGCGAAGTCACATCTAAGCCAGCTTTGGTAATATTCACTTTGGCAGAAAACACCGCCAGCGCCACTTTTCCGCGTTCTTCATCGCTTAAGTCAATGTCTTGTTGCCACGCGCTATCAAGTAAATTAGCAGCATGATCAGCCAATACGCTGCCTGCATGTAAACCCGACCAAAATTCCCCGTAGTGCAGCAATGTATAAGGGTCTTCTTGAATATTTTGTGCTAAAGATGCTGACCACACGCGTGAGTTTTTCTGCGTATATTTCACGCCCTCTTCTAACGCGCCTTCTGCAATACCCAAATAAATATTAGTGAAAATCAACTGGGCGACTAATGAACGTAAGCTAGAAAATGGCGAACTTAACGGTCCGGGATTCATTAAAAGCTCGTCATATTCAACCCTTAGATTGTTGAATTCTGCGCTACCACTGTCCGTTTGGCGTTGGCCCATATTGTCCCAATCACCATTCAGTTGAATGCCGTCGCGCTTTGTTGGAACCGCGGCGACAATAAATCGATTGGTGTCTTGCTCGATTGCAGAAATAATTAAAAAATCAGAATCAGTGGCGCCAGAGCAAAAGCTTTTTTGTCCATTAAAAACCAAATACCCATCTGCGCGCGTAGCAATTGTTCGATTATCTAACGGGTTAAGTGCGTTGCCCCACCACATATTTTTACTGGCGGTTTCTCTAAACAAACTTTTCCATTGGTCTTTTAAGCCGTATAAACGAATGGATGTCAGCATTAAAAACTGAAAGGCAAAAACCTGCGCGATTGAGCTGTCTACTTTGGCGATTGTGCGGATGATTTTGTAAATCTCTGCCCAACTACCGCCTAATCCGCCCAACTCTTGCGGAATCAATAATTTGAGCAAACCACTATCACGAATCGCTTGTCTTTGTGCATAAGGCGTTCCGCCTTGCTCATCGCGCTCAGCCGCGGTTAGCGCCAAATATGCACTCAATTGCTCTGCGATTTGTTGCGGGCTTTGTTGCGAGTTATGGCTAAATTTTGGACTTAACTCATTGCCTAACGCTTTACTTAACACTTTTTTTTGCTCAATATTTTCGGTCGGCCTAGTTTCAATTGGCTTAGTTAAGAGTTCACTACTGTTTATGCTCATTACGTTTGTATCCTAACTTTATGCTTTACGACGCTGCAGCATGTTTTGTTGATTGGCTGAGCGCTTCACCAAACGGCCCAGTCATATTGGTTTTAATACTGGCTTCATGCTCACCATCAATTTCCAATGGCAGTAATGGAAATAGCAATTCAGCAACACGATAAGATTCTTCCAGATGTGGATAGCCGGAGAAAATAAAGTAATCGATACCGATGGCTTGATATTCTTTGATTCTGGCAGCGACTTCTTCTGGGTTACCAACTAACGCAGTGCCCGCTCCGCCTCTGACTAAGCCAACGCCAGCCCATAAATTCGGTGCAACTTCTAATTTGTCGCGTCGTCCATTATGCAGCGCCGTCATTTTTTGTTGGCCGACAGAATCGAATTTAGCAACTGCTGCTTGTGCAGCAGCAATGGTTTCATCTGTGACATGCGAAATCAAATCATCGGCAGCTTGCCAAGCCTCTTCACTGATTTCGCGCACAATCACATGCAATCGAATACCAAACTTAACCGTTCTGCCATGTTTTAAAGCGGCTGCGCGCACCACATTTACTTTTTCTGCAACAGCCTGTGGCGGCTCACCCCAAGTTAAATGTACATCGATATGTTTAGCGCTAAGCTCAATCGCTGCATCTGATGAACCACCGATAAATAATGGCGGATAAGGTTTTTGAACTGAGCCGGTTGGGATATTTGCGCCTTTTACTTTAATGTAATCGCCATCTAAACTAATGGTTTCGCCAGTCAGCGCTGCTTTCCATACGGCTAAAAATTCATCGGCTTCTTTGTAACGTTCGTCATGCGATAAAAAACTGCCATCTGCTTGCTGCTCAGCTGGGTCGCCACCCGCCACAAGGTTAATCAGCAAACGCCCACCAGAAATACGATCTAACGTAGAAGCCATTCTTGCTGACACCGTTGGTGACACAAAACCTGGACGCACTGCTACCAAGAATTTTAATTGTTTAGTCTCGTTAACTAATGCAGAAGTGACCACCCAAGGGTCTTCGCAAGAACGCCCAGATGGCACTAATACGCCTTTATAACCAAGCCTGTCTGCCGATTGTGCGATTTGTTTCAAGTAACTAAAAGTTGCTGGTCTTGCGCCGATTGAAGTACCCAAATATCGTTGGTCACCATGTGTTGGTAAAAACCAAAATATTTCCATATTGTTTTCCTTATGCCAAATACTGAATGCAGCAGTCAAATGTTGCTACGAAGTTGCAGTAATAGTGGCAAGGACTGTGCCATATAAAAATTTGATTGAATTCATACGCTTAAGTGCATCACCGTACATTTCATGCTGCATAATCAGCAGCCTGTTCAGCAATATGCTGCAAATGCAGCACTTTTCCTGCTGAAATGCAGCATCGGCTTATGCGCTGCAGATTCTTTATTAGAAAGAATGTTGTTTAAGTTTAATCGTTGATTGGCTCAAAGCCTTATTCCGTAAGTGTTAAACAGCATTTATGGATTTACTGATGCTGATTTTGCAGCAGTATTTATGCAAAATCTATCAACTGGCATAATACGTGCTATAAAAACCATATATAAAACAACTGGATATAAGTTTTGGATCTAAGCATATTCCCAACTAATACAATACTTTCGGATGATCAATTCAATAGTCCGCTAGAGATTGCACAGAAATTATCGGCAGAATTCGCCAGAACTGCGGTAGAACGCGATTATCTTGGTGGCACACCTAAAGCGGAAAGAGACATGCTGCGCGAAAGCGGTCTGTTGTCACTGACTATTCCTAAAGAATATGGCGGACAAGGCGCAAGCTGGCATGAAACATTGCTGGTTGTAAGAGAAATCGCCAAAGCGGATAGCTCGCTTGCGCATGTGTTTGGCTTTCAACATTTGATGTTGGCTACGGTGCGTTTATTCTCAAAACCTGAACAATGGCAACGTTGGTATGAGCAAACCGCGCAACTGAACTGGTTTTGGGGCAATGCACTTAACCCGTTAGATGACAGAACAATTTCTAAATCTTTTACAGGCTGGCATGAGTTTTCTGGTAAAAAAAGCTTTTGCTCTGGTGCCATCGATTCCGAAATGTTGATTGCTTCTGCAATCCGACAAATAGATGGGAAGTTAGTGATTGCGGCGATTCCAACCGCGCGCAGTGGCGTTTCTGTGCTGGGCGATTGGGCCAATATCGGACAACGTCAAACAGATAGCGGCAGCGTTAATTTTGAAAAAGTGCGTGTAGAGGAAAATGAGTTGTTAAATGATCCTGGCCCTTTAAGTACGCCTTTTTCTTGCTTAAGGCCATTAGTTGCACAACTAATATTAACCAATATATATTTGGGTATTGCGGAAGGTGCTTTTGCAGATGCAAAACAATATACGTTAAAAGAAGCCAAACCTTGGCACACTTCTAACATTGCCAGCACCAGTCAAGACCCTTATATTCTAGGGCATTATGGGGATTTTTTTGTTGGGATTGAGGCAACAAAAGCACTAAGCGACTTAGCTGCCCATAAACTGGATGCCGCATGGCAAAAGGATTCGGCATTAACAGAAGATGAACGTGGGCAAGTAGCGACCTGTATCAGTGCAGCAAAGGTCATGGCGACTAGAACGGGATTAGATATTACCAGCAGAATGTTTGAAGTGACAGGATCAAGAGCAACCCATGCAGGCCTGAGGCTTGATAGACATTGGCGCAACCTGAGAACGCATACACTGCATGACCCTTTGGATTATAAAATTAAGGAACTCGGCGAATGGGCATTGAATAATCGCTACCCTGAGCCCACATTTTACTCATGAATATTATAAACACTAGATTTTTTGATTCCTCGTCTGAAGTCACTACTTATTCGGCGCAGGATGAGCGAGAAACCAGTTTATTGACCTTGCCTAATTCGCAATCGCTGACTAAATCGATTAGAGCCACGGCGCAAGTGTTTGAAGACCCAAAATCGGTCGCACTACTTGCGCGCATTAAGATGATTGCACCAAGCGATGCGAATGTCTTGATTATTGGTGAAACAGGCACAGGCAAAGAGTTAATTGCACGCCACGTACATGAGCTAAGCAATCGTAAAAACAAACCTTTTGTGGCGGTTAATTGCGGCGCATTTACAGAGTCTTTAGTTGAAAGTGAATTATTTGGCCATGAAAAAGGTGCTTTTACCGGCGCATTTTCTGCCAAGGCAGGATGGTTTGAAGCGGCAAATGGCGGAACGTTATTTCTAGATGAAATTGGTGATTTGCCGCTCAGTATTCAAGTGAAATTACTGCGCGTGTTGCAAGAGCGCGAAGTGGTCAGACTAGGTGCAAGGAAATCTACGCCAATTGACGTAAGGCTGGTTGCTGCGACCAACGTAAGGCTTGAAGAAGCCGTTTTAGCAGGACATTTCCGTGAGGATCTATTCTATCGTTTGCGCGTTGCGCATTTAGAGTTGCCAACTTTACGCAATCGCCCAGGCGATATTTTGCCTTTGGCGGAATATTTCGTTGCGGAATATAGAAGGCGTCTTGGTTACGGCGAGATAAAACTGGATGAGCAGGCAAAAAATAAGCTTGTTCAACATAGCTGGCCAGGCAATATTCGAGAGTTGGAAAATGTAATCCATCACTCACTACTTATTTGCAAAAACAATACCGTGCGCAGTGAGGATTTGCAGCTATCTTCGATTCAATTGCACAAGAAAAGAGAAGATGACGCTAAAAGCGTCGGTTCAGAAACCAATTTACTCAATGATGCATTGCACCAGTTATTTGAATCAGGTGCAGAAAATCTTTATGATCATTTTGAAGATACAATAGTGAAAGCCGCTTATAATTATTGCCACAACAATCAAGTGCAAACGGCAAAACTATTAGGCGTTAGCCGCAACATTATCAGAGCAAAACTCATTAAAATGAGTGTTATTAATGCATTAAGATAATCGCTAAAGCTTAAACTACCGCTAAACAAGTAAGATTCAAAGAAAATTAATGAGTAATATTACAAGAGTGACCACATCCAAACTGCCGACCGCATTTGGAGATTACCTAATTCATTTATATCAAGATGCGGCAACGGCGACAGAGCATGTAGCGTTGGTGATGGGTGATGTTGATTCACAAGAAAATGTGCTGGTTCGCGTGCATTCGGAGTGTTTAACTGGCGATATCTTTTCATCAAAACGTTGTGATTGTGGTGAGCAACTTAAACTCGCACAACAATTGATTGCAGAAGAAGGCACTGGCATCATCATTTATTTGCGTAATCACGAAGGCCGTGGCATTGGCTTAGCCAACAAGATTCGCGCTTATGCGCTGCAAGATACTGGCTTAGATACAGTTGAAGCCAATATTGCACTTGGCTTGCCGGTTGATAGCCGTTTATTCGATGCCGCAGCAGATATATTGATTGACCTCAATATCAAATCCATCCGATTAATGAGCAATAATCCATCCAAATGTGGCGCATTAACAACCAACGGCACATTGGTTAACAGTCTTGTACCGCTAAAAATAACATCTAACGCATCAAATAAACATTATCTTCAGACTAAGAAAGATAAGTTGGGGCATTTACTTAACGAAGAATAATGTTGAAAAAATGCTGTCTTTGAATGGTATTGTCTTTAGGTAATATTGTTTTAATGGATTAAGTACCGCAATAAGTCTTATATTGTGCATCGAATAAAGGTTCTGGTGTTTGCGTGTATTTGGCCGGATGATCTAAATCCGCATACGGATCTGACAGTACCAACAATAGGTCATTGATTAATGTCATATCGTCATTATCAACCGCAGCATTAAGCGCTTCCTCTACCAAATGATTACGCGGAATGACTTTGGGATTGACCGAATTCATCAACTGAATACTTGCTTCAACACTTTCACTTTGCCTAGATAATCGTGCTTTCCAATGTGTTAACCAGTTTTTAAATCCAACATCTTGATATAGTGCAGCATCATAAACTTCATCTTTTAATGATTTAGCCAGATATCTAAATGTATTGGTAAAGTCTGCTTTGTTTTTTTGCATATAAACCAGCAAATCTTCTGCAAGCTTTAAATCGTCCTCTTCCTGATTAAAAATCCCCAGTTTTTTCCTCATACCAGCAAGCCAAAATGCTAGAAATTTATTGGGATATTCTTGTAGATATTCCGTCACAAGCGCAATCGATTTTTCTTCTGATTCATCAATCAACGGCAATAACGTTTCAGCAAATCTGATCAGATTCCAGTGCGCAATTTTGGGCTGATTACCATAAGCGTAACGTCCGTTGGCATCAATCGAACTAAACACCGTTTCAGGATGATAAGCGTTCATAAATGCGCATGGGCCATAATCTATCGTCTCGCCACAGATACTCATATTATCGGTATTCATCACGCCGTGGATAAAGCCAACATGCATCCATTTGGCGATTAGCGAAGCTTGTAAATCAATCACCTGTGTCAGTAATTTTAGATATGGATTGTCAGTTTCACCCGTTTTAGTTAATGCTTGATTACCAAGCTTTTGATTAGAAAAATGCCGATTAATCGTGTAATCAGCCAATGCTTTAAGCTCTTGCGGATTTTGAGTGGTAGCGGCAAATTGAAACGTACCCACACGAATATGGCTGGCAGCTATACGCGTTAAAACAGCACCTGGATTTGCAAAGTTACGATAAACAGCTTCACCAGTTGTCGTCACTGCAAGGCTTCTTGTAGTTGGAATGCCCAGTGCAACCATTGCCTCACTCATAACGTATTCGCGCAACATTGGCGCTAATGCCGCACGACCATCACCCGAGCGCGAATATGGCGTTCTGCCTGAACCTTTTAGCTGAATATCAACGCGTTGTTTATTGAATGTGACATGCTCGCCCAACAATATTGCACGCCCATCGCCTAAGATATTGAAATGCCCAAATTGGTGGCCCGCATAAGCCTGCGCAATAGGTTCACTGCCGTCAACAAGCACATTCCCTGCTAGAAATTGGCTACCATTTTTTTTAAGTGCTTCGACATTCAAACCCAACTCCAAGGCTAACGAATCGTTAAATAATGCGATTTCTGGATTGTTAACTGGAGTCGGCTGTTGTGTTTTATAGAAAATAGACGGCAATTTTAAATAGCTATTATCAAAATTAAAACCGTAGCCATCTGCGCCTTTTCCTGCGGGAGTTTCCATCTGCTTAATCCGAACTAAATGACTAGAATAGTATTGAGTTTAAACGGGTTAAGCAATTTTATTCATCATTTATTTGGGTTAACTATCGCTCAACTGATGATTTTAATCTTATGTGCGATAACGCACTGAATTAAAAAGACTTAAGCATTAAATTAGGTTAAGTTTTTTGTTTAGGCTTTACTGTTAATGAGGATTTATCATGAATCATTTAATCATTACTTCTGCTGCAATTGCGCTATTAAGTTTGACTGCGTGTAATAAACCAGCCCCAGCTAATTTGCCAGATGAGCCAACACTAGTGCCTACGCCGGAATCTTCAGAACACTCTTCTGGAGCAACTGGTGTCCCGCATCAATCGGGCGATGAAGGTATTGATGCAAACACTAGAACAGATACAGAAAAATCAGGCGATGAGGAAATTAAAATCCACCCCACTGAGCCTAAAGGCGACACGAATATTATTATTCCGCCGCCAGAAGCCAATATGCCGCCTGAAATAGTGCCAGAAAAGCATTAAATGCTAGATTGATAAAACTAAAGCTGTATAAGCAAAGCGATAAAAATTAAATAGTCATTTTTAACTAATCATTTTTTCAACGAGGGGAACATCATGAGTTTGGGGACGATACTTTTAATTGTATTAATTTTAATGCTGGTTGGCGCACTGCCAAGTTGGGGTCACAGTAAAAGCTGGGGTTACGGCCCAAGTGGTGGTTTAGGTTTAGTGGTTGTTATACTAATCGTATTGGTGCTGATGGGTAAAATTTAGTTTTCCACCTAATAAATAAGCAGTCAAAACGCGGATATCACATCATCCAAAGGAATAATCCCTATCAATATTGGTAGGGATTATTTACATCTGATTCAGCAGTTTTCAACGCCATTTTTAGTTTTTAAAAGCTTAAACCACAACACGCACATCTGCAGACTTAACCATATTTTTAGGGTAAAAATAATTACTATTCAACATGCTCATACTATTAACGATTCTAATCACCGCTTTCTGCTTTGTCATGTTGATGAACTTTATTACTGCGGAGAAGAAAATACATCGTAATTTACAGTCCCATTATGATGTCGCTAATCCACAATTTTCGCGTTCGGTCAGTGCATTATTAGGTCCACCGTTTATTTGTGGAAATGACATACAAGTCTTTATCAATGGCAATGAGATTTTTCCGCCCATGCTGGACGCAATCAAAAATGCGCAAGATACCATTACTTTTGAGACATTTATTTATTGGTCAGGCAGCATTGGTGAGGAGTTTTCAAACTCGTTAAGTGAGCGTGCGACTGCAGGTGTTAATGTGCATGTCTTATTGGATTGGCTGGGGAGTATTAAAATGGAAACGGCGCAAATCGATAAAATGCGTGAGGCTGGCGTGCAGGTTCAACGTTACCATAAACCACATTGGAGCCACTTTGCCCGGCTGAATAATCGCACTCATCGCAAATTATTAATCATCGATGGCAAGATAGGGTTCACTGGTGGCGTGGGAATCGCTGATCAATGGAGAGGCGATGCAAGAAATCCGAACGAATGGCGCGACTGTCATTTTAAAGTCACTGGCCCGGCTGTCAGCCAAATGCAAGCAGTGTTTATGGATAATTGGATAAAATCAAAAGGCCAAGTACTGCATAGTGAGCGCTATTTTCCGCTACTTGAAACTACTGGAAAATTGCCTATGCAAATGTTCAGCAGCTCACCTAGCGGCGGCAGTGACTCCATGCAGCTGATGTATCTAATGGCAATTACAGCCGCCTATAAAACCATCGAATTATCCAGTGCGTACTTTGTGCCAGACCAATTAACGATTGAAGCGCTTTTGAGTGCAGTTAAACGTGGTGTCAAAATTCGCATTATCACGCCAGGCAAATATACCGATGCCGAACTGGTTAGAAAAGCCTCAAAAGCTAGTTGGGGAGAGTTACTGAAAGCCAAGATTGAAATCGCTGAATATTTACCCACTATGTATCACTGTAAGATTTTTATAGTGGATACTTTATTGGTTTCAGTGGGTTCAACTAATTTTGATAATCGCTCTTTTAGATTAAACGATGAAGCGAATTTGAATGTGTTGGATGAGAGTTTTGCTCTGAATCAATTGAAGATATTTAATGATGACTGGGCAAATTCTCACCCTATTACCTATGAGCAATGGAAGAATAGACCGATGCAAGAAAAGCTATTAGAGACTTTAGCGTCAATTGTAAAATCGCAATTGTAAATTTACAGTCAGAATGTTTAATGGCACACACAGGTGTGCCTAGTTGCCTTTTAATATTTCAAATGCAATTTTTTTACGACTTCACGAATCTCTTTTGCGCGATTAAATGGTGTTGCCACAATCATTAACACTGCGCCGTCATCTATACGTCTTTTAAACTGCCTTAAATCGCTATTTAATACATTAAAACCCAATAAAGCAGCGCCGAATGCCGCTGCGGCTGCGCCCATTACACTGGTGATCACTAAGATAGCCAAAGGCGTTGCATTGGTGAACCAAGTTGGTGAATCTGTAAACCATTTGGGAAAATACAATACATACAAACCGCCCAATAAACCAATACCGGCGCCCATCAAAACCCCTTTTAAGCCTTCATGTAAAGTATTAGTCGCTTCTATTGCATTTGCCTCTGGCAACTCGCCTAAATCAGTACCAGGCTTCGCCAAAAAACTGACATCCTTGTATTCAACACGCGCAAGTAACATCGCTTCACTTGCTTTGTGCGCAGCTTTGACATTTGGTAATAAAAATTTTAATTTAAGGTTCATTTTGTTATTACCTTTTTAAAATAATATTTTTCGAGACTTATTTTTTAAAACTTACATTGCGATGCGCTTTGCCAATTTCACATTTTTCGGGCTTGCAAAAATGCGGTGATCGATCAAATGCTCATACTTAAGCGCAGTATTTTTATTCAAGATAAGACTATTGTTTAAGCCATCTTCCCTCATTAGAAACTTGGACTGATCAGTTTGAGATGTTTTGGCAGACAATTGTGTAGATTTATGTGCCATCTGGCCGCCTTTATGCAGCAAAACATACTGCTCCAACGGCATATTATCTGCCATGGATTTACCACTAAAAATTATCGCTAAAGTAAATAATCCTAAAGAAAATAAACTAAATGAGGTGAGTGGGTTTTTTTGTATATTAATCATAATTGTTTGGTTAATCAGCCCGTTTTTTTGACTTAATATGTTGAGATATCTCAAATAAAGGATTTTCAGTTGGCCTGCTACTCGCATTTAAAATGCTATTAATCTTAGCCTGCACCCCATCAATCATGTCAAATTCAACGCTGTAATCTCCCAGATCCTTTTGTATAAAGTGCGTTTTGGTGCAATTAAAAATTTTCATGGCAGCTTTTTCAAAAGCGGCACAATATTAATCACGTTATAGCTAGACTTGCTCTCAAACATCTTGCTCAAGTCTTTTAAATGCTTTTTTGCAAGGTCATTCTTAAGCGCTTTTACGCTGTCTTTCTTAATCACATCTACGCCGTTGAATGGTTCTTTTAAAACTTCAGCATCATTTGAAAATAAAGGGGAAAACAAATCATTACCCAAAGTCACAAATTGCCGTTTAGCCCGACCTTTTAATTCAGACCAATTGCTGCCTTCTCTGTCTCTATTCATTTTCATCCCCTTAACGCATCAAAATATTCACATTTGAATCTCATTCCAATTCATCGCCAATCCCTGTTCCAACCTTATTTAAATAAAAAACTCTAAAAATGCGATTTGCTAAAATGCTATTCAGCAGTTGCTTATTAGTGATTTTGTACAACACTCAATCGGCTATACGCTTGACTGCTTAATTTAGATTTAGTCGGCATCAATCTTTTCTGTTCGTTTTTCACAATGCCGTAACATTCGCAACAACGTTGCTCTAAAAGATTACGATTTAACACTCTAATATGGCCGCGTGAATAACTGATGACACCTGCCTCTTGCAATTTAAGTGCTGCAGCTGTCACACTTTCGCGGCGCACCCCTAATAAGCTCGCCAATAATTCTTGTGTCATCATTAAGTCGTTGTCTTCTAATAAATCCAAACCGATTAATAGGCGACGGCATAATTGTTGATCGATTGAGTGGTGACGATTACAAACGGCAGTTTGCGCTATTTGTGTAATCATTATTTGCGTGTAATTCAGCAACATGTGCAACAAGGGCCCGTTTCTATTACTAATGTTTTTTGCCATTCTGGTACTTAAGCGATAAGCTTTACCTGGACTTTGCACCATAGCTTGATTTGGTGTTTCATTACCGCCCATAAATACTGACATGCCAACTACACCATCTTTACCAACCACTGAAACTTCAGATGATGTACCCTCTTGCGTCGTGTAAAGTAACGATACAATGGCTGTAGTCGGGAAAATAACGTGTGTATGCTTAATGCCTGGCTCGCACAGTATTTGGCCGAGTTTTAAATCAACTAATTCCAATTCATGTTCCCAAAGACTTAACTCAGAGTATGGCAACGATGCCAACAATAGATTTTGTCTCGTGCCCATTGAATCAGCCACAAGCGAATCAACAGAACCTGAATGAGTAGGAAATGAGGCTGCTAATTTGATTGGTTGGTCAGAGATTGCTTTGAGTAGTGTATTCATGAGGTTCTCTTCAATTACTAATTTTGAGACTCCATTCTGAATAAAACCCTACAAATCAAACATAGGACATGGCTGTATTTATTGTCAGCGCTTTCCTACTTCAAATTTGGTCTTGTTATGGTATCTTGAATATTAATATTTCAAGATTAGGCGCAACATGCAGCAAGATTTTCGTATTGCCACATTCAATATCCATAAAGGCTCCACACACTTCGATGCCAGTTTTGCACTGCATCATCAAAAAGCTTTGCTGCAACAATTACAGGTAGATGTGGTGTTTTTGCAAGAAGTGCAAGATGTGCACTCACTTAAAAGTAAACGCTATTTGGCATGGCCTGCCGCAGGTCAAGCCGAGTTTTTAGCTGATTCCGTCTGGCCAGATTACGCTTATGGCAAAAATTCCGTGTATCCAGCTGGGCATCATGGCAACGCATTGCTATCAAAATTCCCTATTATTAATACGCATAATCAAGATATTTCTGCACACACTTCAGAAAATCGCGGCATGCTACATTGTGAAATCAACGTGCTAGGTTGGGATAAACCTTTACATGCCATTTGCCTGCATTTAGGTTTATTTGCGCGCTGGCGACAGCAGCAATTATTAGCCGTAGCAGATTATATTGAAGCGCATGTGCCAGCCGATGCGGCATTGATTATTGCAGGCGATTTTAATGATTGGAGCACACTTGCAGGCAAAAAATTTGCTAAACGTTTGCATTTACATGAGGTATTCGAGTATCACACTGGCAAACATGCACGTAGTTTTCCATCATGGTTGCCGATGTTAAGGCTGGATCGTATTTATGTGCGTGGATTTGAGATTAAAAATGTGGAAGTGCATTCTGGGCCAAAATTTATCAAGCTATCAGACCATGCGATTTTGACAGCGACACTGACTAAATCATGATTTTCTATGTAAATTCTGCCTATAATTAAAAATGCCAAGCATTAACAAAATCCTAAATACTAAAAAAACCAAAAATGCTTTTATTAGCGGTAATCAAATACAGTTATTGCGTAGCGGCATCGAATACTTTCCTGCACTTGAAGCTGCAATCGATAGCGCCACGCGTGAGATTTACCTGCAAACTTATATTTATGAAACAGACAAGATTGGTATTCGCATCGGCAAAGCGTTAAAACGCGCTGCGCAACGCGGTGTAGCGGTAAATGTATTATTAGATGGTTTTGGCTGCAAAGATTTACCCGCTAAATTTGTAAAAGAATTGGAAACTGCTGGCGTAAAGTTAATGTTTTACCGCCCCAAAATATCTCCTTGGACATTGAAAAAAAGTCGATTACGCCGCATGCACCGAAAAGTGAGCGTTATCGATGGCAAAGTCGGCTTTGTAGGCGGCATTAATATTATCGATGACTACAACGTGCCAGATAATACGCCGCCGCGTATTGATTACGCAGTGCGTGTAGAAGGCAAATTACTGCCAGCTATCTTAAGTAGCGTTAAAAAGCTTTGGCGGCGTATTTCTGTTTTGCATTTACAGCCTGATAACCTAAAAGCTGCTAAAACTGCACAAGATGAACAACTCAAGCCAAATACTACAAATATGCTTGCAGCATTTATATTGCGCGATAACGTATTGAATAGGCGCAATATCGAAAGTGCCTACTTAACCGCAATTGCACAAGCAAAAACCGAAATCATTATTGCCAATGCTTATTTTGTGCCAGGTCGACGCTTTCGCATGGCTTTGTTAGCCGCAGCCAAACGGGGCGTAAGCGTTAAATTGTTGCTGCAAGGCCGTATGGAATATTTTTTAATGTTCGCCACACATGCTTTTTATGCCGTGTTTTTAAAAAACGGTATTGAAATCTATGAATATCGTCAAGGTTATATGCACAGTAAAGTCGCAGTAATCGACTATGAGTGGGCAACCGTTGGCTCTTCAAATATTGATCCATTTAGTTTATTGCTGGCGCGTGAGGCGAATGTTGTCGTTAAAGATAAAGCATTTGCGACAGAATTACGCGCGGATATCCTGCATTCCATCGACAATTCCGCTTACCACGTGCTGCCAGAAGAATGGTCTAATCGACATATGTTCAAGCGTTTTTTATCTTGGCTGGCGTATGGATTAGTCAGAGGATTTGTCGGGTTAATCGGCTATTCAAAACAGCAATAACCGAATAAAGTTTATCAACTTTGTGTATTGAATTGGCTTAAAAAAACTTAACCATTTTTATTGGTTAAGTTTTTTAATTTAAACCTGTCAGTTTTATCTAGTAGTGCTTATTTTGCCACTTCAGCAGTTTTACCCGCATCAGCCATCACGCGCCAAACCTTATTGCCTACGTCATCTGCCACCAGTAAAGCGCCTTTGTTATCAATCGCTACGCCAACTGGTCTACCGTAAGCTTCACCCGCTGGGCTTAAAAATCCAGTCAGTACATCTATTGGCGTACCGGCAGGTTTTCCTTCCACAAATGGCACATAAATTACTTTATAGCCGCTTGCTGGTTTTCGATTCCATGAACCATGTTGGCCGATAAACATGCCATTGGTAAATGTTGGGCTTAATTTCGCATTTGCAGATGAAACTAAACCTAGCGAAGCCGTATGCGCACCCAAAGCGTAATCGGGTGAAATGGCTTTAGCGACTAACTCTGGTCTTTGTGGCTGCACGCGCTCATCCACATTTTGGCCGTAATAACTATACGGCCAGCCGTAAAAAGCGCCATCTTGCACCGATGTTAAATAATCTGGCACTAAATCATCGCCCAGCTCATCACGCTCATTCACCACAGTCCAAAGTGCGCCAGTTTCGGGCTCCCAAGTTAAACCGTTTGGGTTACGCAAACCTTCGGCAAACAGACGATGTTTGCCGGTTTTTATATCTACTTCCCATATAGTCGCACGGCCAACTTCAACTTCCATGCCGTCTTCGGCCACGTTACTGTTAGAGCCGACTGTTACATATAATTTGGTACCATCTTTGTTGGCGATAATATTTTTAGTCCAATGATGGTTGATGGGGCCGCCAGGCAAATCGACCACTTTAGTACCAGGCGCAGTGATTTTCAAATCGCCCTCTTTGTAAGGGAATTTAACCACCGCATCGGCATTAGCTACATAAAGTTCATCGCCCACCAATGCCATACCAAAAGGCGACATTAAGCCATCTAATAACACCGTATTCACATCTGCAACGCCATCATTATCGGTATCGCGCAACAACATGATGCGATTAGCGCTTGGCACACCAGCACCCGCTTTTGTCATCACTTTGCCCATTATCCAGCCTCTGATTTGTTTAGTGATACCGAAACCTGTATCCCCTTTTGGCGGACCATTGGTTTCTGCGACCAACACATCACCATTTGGCAGTACATATAACCAACGCGGATGATCTAATCCCTGCGCAAAAGCAGCGACTGATAGGCCCGCCGCAACAGTTGGTTTCGCTTTATCTGGCCAGCCAATCGCTGGTGCAATATTCACAGTGGGGATTAATTTTTTATTGGGTGCATCTAAAGTTGGATTAGGCCCAAAACCAACAAGGCTGCCATTTTTAGTGTCAGATTTAACATCTGAACTACAAGCGGATAATGCCAAAACTGCGCTGGCGATTACTACAGCCAATAGTTTTGGCACAAATAGTACTGATTTATGAGTATGTTCTGAAAAATGATTATTTTGCATGATTTTTATTGTTCACTTTCTTTAAAGGTTAATCTAAATCAATTGGATGATTTTTATCGTTTTGTGCACTATTTAAAAAGCCGCAGCATTTAAAAGTTAACCTAAATTTTAGGTTAACTTTATTCAGTCAATATATTAGTACAATCGCAAAAACAAGTATGTACGACAACTAACATAGTCGATAAGTCACATAACTTTATTTACAAATATCCTACAACTTTGATGAAAAATCAATAAAACCACAATTAACCTTTGAATTTCAAAGGTTTTTTTGTATGCTATCAATCCATTGATTCGTTTGGGAAAGATTCACGATTCATTTGTATGTCATTTTTACTTTTACGTTTTCTTTCACTCAGAGCAGCTAAAAATCATGGAAACAACGCCCACAAACGAGAATCCAAGCGAATCACCAGCAAGTAGCATCTTGCCAACTACGCCCAATAAGCAGCAGATGACTAACGTTGCGCTAGTCGTCATTATGACGCTGGCGATTGTGTTCACGCTTGATTGGGCACAGAGTTTTATCATCACTATGTTGCTTGGCATATTGCTGTCTTACACATTAAATCCCATCGTCCTGTGGCTAGAGAAAATAAAAATTCCGCGTTTCGTCGGCTCTACTTTGGTGATTTTGGCCGTTATCGCTGGGTTGATTTTTTCGGGTTATATCTTGCGTAGCCAAGTGGAATCGATTATCGCCACACTGCCAGAAGCCGCTACCAAGCTCACCTCTCAATTTGTAAAAAAACAAGGCGAACCGCTATCTAATATTCAAAAGATGCAAATTGCGGCGAACCAAGTAGAAAAAGCCACCGCCGCTGTCGGCAGCAACGCGCTGTCTAAAAAGCGCATCATGCATGTAGTGATAGATGAACGAAAATTCAATATCGAAAACTATCTATGGCGTGGATCGCTTGGTTTCATGGGTTTTATCGGCGAAGCTATCGCCATGATTTTTCTGGCTTATTTCCTATTATTATCTGGCGATACCTTTAAACGAAAAATGGTCAGACTTGCTGGGCCATCGGCTTCTCGCAAAAAAATCACTGTCAATATGCTGAATGAAATCAATCATTCTGTTCAACGTTATATGCTGATGTTGGTAGTCACAAATGTGTTGGTCGGCTTGATGATGTGGGTTGCGCTACGGTTGTTTGGCTTAGAAAATGCGGGCGCTTGGTCGGTTGCGGCTGGTTTCTTGCATATTGTGCCTTACTTCGGCCCAGTCGCTATCGCCGCCGCCACTGGCATGGCCGCTTATATGCAATTTGATTCATTTGTGATGGCATTGTTGATTTCTGGCAGCTCGGTATTGATTGCCACTTTTGTAGGCGTATTCGTCACCACATGGATGACAGGCCGCATCGCAAAAATGAACGCTGCTGCCATATTCGTTGCACTGCTATTTTTCGGCTGGTTGTGGGGCGTATGGGGCATGCTGCTTGGCATTCCAATCATCGTTATCATGAAAGTAGTATGCGAACATGTGGAACATTTGCAGCCGATTGCAGAGATTCTTGGCGATTAGGTTTTACGCTGTAGATAAACTCACTGCTAACCATTAGGTAACCAAAACTTAATTAGAAAAAACTAAAGCAATACAAACAAAAAACGGCGCCTTTTAAAGCGCCGTTTTTTTACTGTTGTTATTTAAAGATATTAACTATTCATATAAAAATATATAACTAATATCAGTTAATTCATATACTTATATAAATTAGTTAATCAAAATAGTTAACACTTTAAATCTGATAAAAACTACTCTTTATCATCTGGCAATGGTTTTGCACCGCTCTCTTTTGTCACTCTAGCATCTGGCTTGGCAAGGTTTGTCAGCATCGTTTCCCAATCAGATATTTGGCTGTGCGCATCATTTTCTGTCAGTCCATATGTCGCTTGAATTTTGCCAGATAATGCTTCACGTTGACCATTAATCACATCCAGATCGTCGTCTGTCAACTTGCCCCACTGCTCTTTCACATTGCCTTTCAGCTGCTTCCAGTTGCCTTCAATTTGATCCCAAATCATATCGGTTCCTTTTTTTATAAGTTAACTCAATATTTGAGTCATTTAAATGGTTAAGTTAACTGATTAATCCAACAGAATACTAATTAAATAGTGCTAAATAAATGAACATTCATTAGCACTATTTAAATTTGGACTATTATTTTGCTTTAAGGTGCGTATCGTTTTTAACGGATGTAACGCCTTTTACGCCACGCGCCACTTCAGCTGCTTTTGCAATATCCGCTTGTGAGTTAACAAAACCGCTTAATTGCACCACGCCTTTAAATGTTTCTACATTGATTTCTGAAGATTTTAGTGTTGGCTCATTTAAAACAGCGGCTTTTACTTTTGTCGTAATCAAGCTGTCGTCAATATATTCGCCAGTGCTTTCTTTTTTGGCGGTGCCAGCACAAGCCACCAATGTTGCCAAAGCGGCTATTGTTAAAATACTAGAGATCGTTTTAACGTTTTTCATACATTACTCCATTAAATTTAGGGTTAAGGTTTAGCTTCAAAATTGCCATAATGCATGATGAATATATTTTAAAAAATGCTCTGTGCGATAACGCACGCAAACGGCTAATTTTTTCTGATAGATTGCGTGTAGATTAGCGATATATCAAACATTAGATAATAAAAAATATCGATTAAATAATATTAAATAAATAATATTAAAACTAACAAAAATTAGAACAAAATCACTGGGGAAAGTTAGGGGTTATTGGTGAAAATTCAAACAAACATTCTGAATAAATTATTAACAGCTAAATCGGTAACAACTAAATTAGTTATAGCCCTCTCTACAATATTGATTGTGGGCTGTTCGTCTATCCCACTAATCACGCCAGATATGGCAATGCAATCACCACGCAAGGTTAAGCTGGAAGGCGCGCAAGGCAGTTTAAGCAATGCCCAAAGCAAGGCCATATTAGCCAGACTTAAAAGGAATGGCGAAGATACTAATATTTTCGACAGGCATTTGGCGCTGGAATCGGAGATTGTTGGCAGCCCACTGATTATTGGCAATAAAGTAGAACTACTGATCGATGGTCCGGCTACTTATAAAGCGATGATTTCGGCCATTGAAAACGCTAAAGACCATATCAATATGGAAACTTATATTATTGAGGATGACGAGATCGGTCAAAAATTCTCTAATCTGTTTATCCAAAAACAACAAAGTGGCGTGCAGGTCAATTTGATCTATGACAGTGTTGGCAGTAGTAGCACGCCTAAAGATTTCTTCAAAAAACTAACTGATGCTGGCGTAAACGTGCTGGAATACAACCCGATTAACCCATTAGATACACGAAAAGGCTGGGATGTGAATCAGCGTGATCATCGCAAATTATTAATTGTAGATGGCGAAACTGCGTTTGTTGGCGGCATTAATATCAGCAGCGTGTATTCCAGCGGTTCCTTTGGTGGTGGTTATTCTGGCAACTCAAAAAGCAAACCTAAAAAAACCCATGAAAAAATAAAAGCTGAAGACGCAAACTCTATTCATTCAAATATTGGCAACCCAAACCTTGGCCCTGTTTTAGTCAATAATCCGCCGCATGCGCCAGTGGTTTCAGAGATTGAAGGCACACCTTGGCGCGATACGCATATGCAAATGACAGGCCCAGTGGTGGCGGAATTTCAAAAGTTATATTTTGATACTTGGAAGGCGCAAAAAGGCCGTGAGTTAGCGCAAAAAAATTACTATCCCACGTTAACCAATCAAGGCAATGAAATCGTGCGCGCGATTGGTAGCACGCCAGATGAGCCTTATAGCCAAATTTACTCAACGCTGATTTCGGCGATTAACAGTGCAGAAACGCAAGTTTTTTTAACCAATGCTTATTTTGTGCCAGACCCACAACTGCTGGCTGCGCTGAAAGAAGCCGTTGCGCGTGGTGTAGATGTGCGACTTTTATTGCCAGAGAAAACGGATTCTAGTTTGGTTTTTCATGCGTCACGCTCGTTTTACGATGAATTGCTGAGTGCTGGCGTCAAAATATACGAGAGAGAAGGCGCAATGTTACATGCCAAAACGGCGGAAATCGATGGCGTTTGGGCAACCATTGGCTCTACCAATTTAGATTGGCGCAGCTTTGTAAATAATCAGGAAATCAATGCCGTGATGTTGGGTCTAGATTTTGCTGGGAAAATGCAGCAAATGTTTGAGAAAGATTTAACTGAATCCAAACAAATCACATTAGAAGATTGGCGTAAACGCTCTGTTAGTTTTAGATTAAAAGAACAGGCTGCGCGTTTATGGGCAAGATTTTTATAACGCAAGATTTATAATCTTAAGAGTAGGTTCAATTAAAAAGGCTTAAACGAAAATTAAAGATGAAATTATTAAAGAATGTTTTACTGATATGCAGCCTTATTTTGGGCTTTAATCAAGCGATTGCAGCAGGAACTGCGAACGCTGAAAATAATGCAAAGGCATTGAAGGCAAAATATACAGAGTTAGCTAACCAGCTGAATAATAATCAATTTAAGCGCCCGCTTTATCTGAATTCAGCAGAATCATCGGATAATCTAAAAGGTGAGATTTACGCGGTGGTTAACCACCCTTTTGCTAAGGTAAATACCGCGCTGAACAACTCTGCACATTGGTGTGATGTGTTGATATTGCACCTTAATATTAAATATTGCCAAGCAGCTAACGACAAAAATGGCACGATTTTAAATGTTAACTTGGGCAAGAAATATGATCAGCCGTTAGAAGATACAACTCGCGTAGCGTTTAATTATCGCGAAATGAATAGCGCTGCTGATTACTTCGCCATTCAACTCAATGCTGAAAAAGGCCCTTTGGGTACGTCTAATTACCGCATTTGGATCGAATCTATTCCACTTAAAGATGGGCAAACTTTTCTGCATTTTACTTACACTTATTCCTTCGGTTTAAGCGGGCGTCTTGCGATGAAAACCTATTTAGCGACGATTGGCCGAGATAAAGTGGGCTTTACCACAACAGATAAACACACAAATGCGCAGCCAGATTATATTCAAGGCGTAAGAGGCGTAGTTGAACGTAATACCATGCGTTATTATTTGGCGATTGATGCATATTTAGCCGCGCAGAATGCAGCACCAGATAATCAGCTGGAAAAAAGTCTACAGCTTTGGTATACCAGCAACGAGAGCTACGCGCGCCAATTGCATGAAGTAGAACAAGAAGAATATATGACGATGAAGCGCAAAGAATATAAGCGCCAGCAAACGACGCTATGATATAAAAAACTAATTTATTCAGTTATTTATATGGTTAACCTAATAGATTAGTTTAATAAAAAAGCTAATGAATCACTACGCCCCAAGGCAATTTCCCTACTTGAATTTCACTTAACACTTTGTTTTCTGCCGTATCAATCACCGAAACGCTATTGCTACGGCCATTCGCCACATAAAGCTTTTTGCCATCAGGCGTTAGCGCCATATTCCATGGGCGCTGCCCGACAGGAATAGTCGTAATCACAGTGCTATTTGCAGCATCAATCACGCTGATATTGTGATCGCCACCATTGCTTACATATACACGACTACCATCTTGCGACACTTTCACACCATTCGAGCGTAATCCAACCTTAATGCGGTGCAATACTTTCCAATCACCAACTGAAACCACTTCCACTAAATTAGCAGCTTCATTAGCGATATAAGCTAGCTTGCCATCGGGTGAAAAGCCAATGCCGCGCGGATGTTTAGTGGCCTTAATCAAATGCACGGACGTATGCGTTTGCACATCAATCACGTCCACATCGCCACTTTCTTCATTACTTGCCAACAGCCACTTACCTTCTGGTGAGTAAACACAGTGTTCTGGGTTACGGCCTTGCGTTTTCGCTGTATGCACTAATTTTGCGGTAGCTAAATCTACAAATGAAACGGCATTCTCTTCTTCTAAACAAGCTGCAAGTGTGCTGCCATCAGGCGAAACATCAATCCCTTCGGGCTCATCGCCCACTTTAACTAAACCGATTTGCTTGCCTTCTTTAATATCCACAATGGCAACTGCATTTTTATCGCGTACCACTACGTATAATTTTGTGCCTTCAGGATTAAGCGCCACCGCTTGGATTTGTTTTCCAAACGTGCCTTTTTTAGGTAGTGTGCCAACCACTTTATCTGTCGCTGTATCAATCACCGATACTTTGCCATCTTTTTCGTTAGGCACATAGGCGAAAGGTTCTGCAAAAGCATTGGCGGCGATAAAAAGCGTAGACAATAAGGTGGAAACTAAAATGGAATGTGACACTTGCATGATATTAAAACCCCTAACAAAACCAATTAAATAAATTTAGACTTAACTCTATGGACTTAACCTATTAATTTGATTAAAAAATCCATTTGAATATCTAAAGTTGCTTTGAGTATTCTTTTTTGAATGTCTAAATGATTGTAAGGCTGGTTGATATAACTGAAAACCTACCGTTAACTTCTAATAAATCAGTCAACACAATAACTTCGTCACTGCTTATTTGGTACGCATAAGGTCACGAATCAATACGGGATTTTTTCCTGCATTAATAAGGAAGATATGAAATTTATGGCACAGAAGGCGATGCGATAAATTGTCCGAAGGCACGGCTTTCTTTACCTGTTGGAATATGTTTTATCACTTGGTTGGTCGTAACATCAATCACCGTCAATTCGTTATCCATCCAGCTGGCGACATAAACACGGTCATGTACCATGTCATAACTAATGCCTTCAGGCGTGCCGCCCACTTTAATAGTGGCAATCACCTTTTGCGTTTTAGTATCGATGACTGATACCGTATCTGATTGCGTATTGGTGACATAAATGCGACTGCCATCGCCGTTACTAGTCGCACAATAAGGATGATTGCCGACTGGAATGGTGGCAATCACCACATCGCGATGCACATCGATGACTGAAACAGAATTGCTTTCAACATTCACCACATAAAGCAGCTTGCCATCGCCCGATAACACCATACCAAACGGATGTTTTCCCACTGCGATTTTGTGGATGATTTGCATGGTTTTAGTATCAATCACGCCCACATCATTACTATCGCGATTCGCCACGTATAAACTTACACCATCGCGACTTAACACCATGCCTGCCGGTGCTTTGCCCATTGCAATCGCATGCGTCTGTGCGTAGGTTTTGGTATCTATTACCAATACTTGATCATGAAACCAATCCGCAACAAAAAGCTGGCTGCCACTTTTATTAAGCACTAAACCAACTGGCGCAATGGTTAGCTTGATTTCGTGTATTACTTGGTTGGTCAACATATCCAACACAGAAACAGAACGGCTTTCTACATTCGAGATATACACGCGGTTTTGCCTAGGATCTATCGCCACTCCGACTGGCGCAGTGCCAACCTTAACAGTTGAAATCGATTGATTTGTAGCTAAATCGACCACTGAAACTGTGTGCTCGCCTTGATTGGTCACATAGGCAAAAGGTGTAGAAAATGCAATTGGTGCGTACAACAAAAGAACACTATTAATTATTGCTAAACATTTTTTCATTTTTCGGAAGTAACTCAAATTCGCTGGAAATTTTTGAATGAAAAGCTGGAATAGTAAGAGATGAAAATCCATTCAAGCAGATTCTAAAATTCATTATAGCTACGAAATAGTCGTTAGGTATTCTGCAAAATACGTTCAAGCGATTAAGGGAGTTTTTCCTACTTAATATAGTGAGTTTTACGATTGTTTGTCACTGGCATATCAAGCATTTTGTATGATTCATTATTGAGCCTAGAATAATCTGTGAAAGTTACCCCCAACTTTGTTGATAACAAACAACATCAACAAAATATCATCATTGAATTAATCGGCGTTTTACTGGCATTTGTGGTGTCATACGCCCTATCAAGTTTTTTTAATGTGTCGGATCACTTTTACGAATGGGCACAACAATACGAAAAAACCAGCGACATCGATGAGCTGATCTTTGCATTATTGGGCTTTTTATTGGCGTTAATGTGGTTTGCAAAACGCCGCATCAATGAATCGCGCAAACTGATTTTGTACAACCACTCCTTGTTGCAGCGTTTACTACAAATTCAAGAAGATGAACGCAAAAGCATTGCACAGCATTTGCATGATGATTTGGGGCAATACTTAAACGCCATTAAAGCGCATACCAGCTTGCTGATAGATGATGCTAATAACGATGCTGCGCTTTTTGCAGCGCAACGCATTAGCAGCAGTGCCGACCACGCTTACAACACGACTAGACGCATGATGCACAGTTTGCGGCCAGTGGCTTTAGATGAGTTAGGTTTATCTGCCGCGATTGAGCACATGATAGACACTTGGAAAGTTAACGCGAATAGCAGCTTGAATAGTCATGAAAAAATTGATGTTAATACACAAAAAAATACAGAATATCGATTAGAAATTACTGGCGATATTGACGGCTTACCAGAAAATACCAACATCGCTATTTTTAGAATTGTGCAAGAAGCGCTCACCAATATTGCCAAACACGCACAAGCCACTTTAATACAAGTGGTGATTAAAAATGCCGATACGATATTGAATATTACCGTGCAAGATAATGGCATTGGATTTGACGTTAACCAAAAAACCACCGATAACCACAAGCAAGCTTGTTATGGCCTGTTGGGTATCGCAGAAAGGGTTGAAGCATTAGCTGGCACGTTGCATATAGTCAGCATTCCAGCACAAGGCACTGCGATTGCAGTAGAAATTAAACAGCTAACATTAAATAAATAAAAACATACTGTTAATAAACTAATTTAATCTAATACATTAATTCTATCGGTCTTTAATCTAATATTTATCACATATAAATAAGTAAGTTAATAAGAATTTAGTCGAAAACATTCGGGATAAAATCCCAACGTTTTTTCGTCCCATTTCCTAGGATGAAATTTAGCTAATGACGTACATTAATACCTAGTTATCTCCAAAGTTAACTAGTAGCCCTCAAAAGTTACACCCCCTTGAAAACCACGCAGTTTCGACTGTGTGGCTTTTTTTTGCTTTTATAAACTGAATAATTGATTATTTCGTAAAATAAAAGGGTTAACTTTTATTAGTTAACCCTATTAAATGCCCTGCTTTTTAACGAACTCTCAAAATCTGTAATGCGTAATTAACTATCAATCAAGCCGTGTCTAATGGCTAATCGCACCATTTCTATCGGGCTAGAAACGCCGAGTTTTTGCTTAATCATGGTGTAGTAATTAGCCACTGTTTTTTGGCTGATTTTGAGCATTTCTGCTACTTCCTCTACTTTCCGACCTTCGGCCAACAATCTGAAAATCTCAAATTCGCGTGATGAAAGTTGATGCAAGGGATCGTCATCGCCCATCAATGTTTGCAAAGCCACTTTTTGTGCAATCTCTGCACTCAAAAACGTTTTGCCACGCGCCACTTCGGTGATGGCGGCTAATAGATCTTCTGCCACGCCCGTTTTGGTCACATAGCCACGCACGCCCGCTTTTAGCGCTTGCGAAGCAAAAGAAACCGCTTCATGCATAGAAAATATAATGATTTTGGCGGTGGTATAACGCTGCAAAATGCGTTTGGCGGCTTCCAATCCGCCCATGCCTGGCATGGAAAGATCCATCACCACAATATCTGGCAAAAATTCGCCAAATAATTGATACGCCTGTTCGCCAGATTCTGCCTCAGCAACTACTTCCAGGCCTTTATTCAATTCTAATAATCGGCGCAAGCCAGAGCGTACCACTGCGTGGTCATCCGCCAAAATAATTCTAGTCGTACTCATATGCAATCACTTTATTCGGTTGAATATCTTGTTTCGGCAACCTGTTTTGTTTAGGGAGTAACACGGTTATTTTTGTACCATGACCAATATTGGTATCAATCGTCATGCTGCCAAATAAGCCTTGTACGCGTTCTTTCATGCCGGCCAAACCGTAACCGTTGCTGCTTTTAGTCGCATCGAATCCCACTCCATCATCTTCAATTTCCATGTAAACATTTTTTTTATCTTGCGTTACATGGATGGTTAATCGGTGCGCTTTGGCGTGTTTACTCACGTTGGTCAAACATTCTTGCATCACGCGATAAGCGGTAATCGCAACGGATTCATCCACCACGCCTAACTCGCTGCTGATATTTTGATTGAGCGTGATATTTCTATTGCGTTGGCGCCAGCTGTGAATCAACTCTGCCAATGCTAAACCAAGCCCTAATTCATCCAACACGCGTGGACGCAGACGTTGTAATAAATCATGAATAGTTGTCATCATTTGACGCGTAATGCTGCTAATGGCGCCAGCGCTCTCTTTTGCAGTCGCCATTTTTTTTGCGCCCAAAATCGCGCTGGCATCCACATGAATCGCGGTTAAATATTGGCCAATCTCATCATGAATATCCTGCGCCAAACTTTTACGTTCATCCTCTTGTAAACGAATAATTTGCTGCGTTAGACGGTGATTATTTTGCGTGCTGGATTGCAAGGTATCGGCCATGGAGTTGAATTTTTGCCCGATGCCTTGCAATTCAATCTGCTTGAAATTGGGTAAACGGCTATTAAACTGACCTTGTTCAATTTGCGTTAAAGCCTCTAAAATCTGCTTAACGGGTTTAAAGGTATAGCGCACCGCAATATAAGCCAGCAAATTCATTAACACAAAAAACACGCCAACTAATATCAGCAAGCCAATCGTGTCTTCCCACACCTCAATAATCTCGTAACTAGGGTCTGGTGTGACAACTAAATCGCCTAAAAAACGGCCGTTCAGTAAAATGCTTTTACGCCGCTCTTCTGTGCCAATACTGGATAAATCCATCGCCTTAATAAACCAGGCTGGCGGTAATTTTTTAACATGCTTTTCACGGGCATCAAGGTTAGTTTCGCGCAGCCGGCCATTGGCATCATAAAAATCAATTCTTAAGTGTCTGATGTCGCCTAAATTTCCCAATCTAAATATGGATGTTTTGCCACTAGAGTAACGGTTCAGCCAACCATAATCCGAGGTGTAATGCAAAATCTCAGCATCCAGTAAGTGCAAGACCAAATTAGCAGTTGAATTGACTTCTGCGCGAACATCTTCTCTGGCATTTTCGATGACGAAATAAGCACTCATGCCCAATAAAAATATGAGCAGGCTAGTGATAATTAGGTTGAGTTTTAACTGTAGGCTCATAAAACTGGAAAGATTAACGGTAACTTTGTTTGCATTGAGTAATATGCCTGAATGATATAGATTCTTACACATTTAAGAGCGGGAAAAATTCCCGTTGGCGCTTTGATGATGGATTTTATTGTGCGTTTTAAGGCTCAAATAATTGATTGTTTTTTATGGTTAACTCTAAGAATATCAATCTAAAAAACATAACCGCCTTGTGATGGTTGATGATGTAAGCTTTTTATCTCACATCATCTAGTCTTTTAGTGTTGATTAAAATTGTAATTCACACCTTAATATCAGCAATATTTAGTTACAAAGTTGGTACAGATTTTTTTAGATTAAGTCTTTACGCAAAACATCCTTATTAATATCGTCCAAAGTTTTGCATCCTGTCAGCGCCATCGCGATTTCTAGCTCTTCACGCAATAAACGGATCAAATGCGCAACGCCTAATGCACCAGCGGTCGCCAAGGCATGAATATAAGGACGACCAATCATCACTGCAGTTGCGCCAAGTGCGCGTGCTTTAACAATATCCGTACCGCGCCGAATACCGCCATCGACCAAGATTGGCACTGCGCCATTCACTGCATTTACAACGCCAGAAAGCGCAGAAAGTGTTGCTGGCACAGTATCTAAAACACGGCCACCATGATTAGATACCACAATACCTGCAGCGCCAGCTTCAACTGCTCGACGTGCATCATCAGGATGCAGAATGCCTTTCAGCAAAATTGGCAAATTAGTTTGGTTAACTAGCCATTGAATATCTGCCCAAACGGGTGCTAACGTCATCAATCCATCAAATATCACACTCATGCCGTCTTGCAATAATGGCAATGTGATGGGCGTAACATTCACTTGTGCGGCATCTGCTGACACTGCAAAACCTGCACGCTGCTCACGATTACGCGCGCCAGATATGGGCGCATCAATGGCCAACACTAAAGCGCGATAACCTGCAGATTCAGCACGTTTGACTAAATTCAGCGTAGCTTCGCGACTGCCCTGCCAATAAAGCTGAAACCATAATGGCCCTTGCGCATTTTCTGCGAGTTTCTCCAATGAGATGGATGCTTGTGTTGAAACGATTGCAACACCACCCATCACACCGGCCGCAAGCACACTAGCCGATTCACCTTCTGCATGAAAGACGCGTTGGGTTGCCACTGGCGCCAGAATAATCGGATGTGCAAGCGTATCGCCAAAAAGTGTGCAGCGTGTATTTCCATCACGCACATCAGCCAATGCGCGCGGCCATAATTCCAACGTTTTCCAAGCTTTTTCGTTCGCTGTAAGTGTTAACTCGTCCGCCGCGCCGCCTTGTAAATACGCCCAAGCGGCGTCGTTAATATAATCGCGCGCATATCGCTCATAATCTGCGGCACTGACGATATCTGATGGAATCGCATCTAAGGGAGTTAACTTACTTTTGTCTATATTGTTTGATGCTGTATTTGTAATAAGCGACATCAGCTATTCCATTGTCTTAAAAGATTATGGTAATGCCCTGTTAATGTCACGATTTCTTCTGTATTGCCAATTTGACCGCGCAATTTCAACAGCGTCATATCCAAATCAAACAACATACTGCGTTGCCACGCATCACGCACCAAACTTTGCACCCAAAGAAAAGATGCGACACGCTCACCTGCGCTAATCGGCTCAACTCTGTGTAGGCTAGATGCCGGATAGATAATTGCATCACCCGCCGGCAACTTAACCTCATGGCTGCCGTAAGTATCTTCAATAATCAGCTCGCCACCTTGGTAATCTTCTGGCTCAGATAAAAATACCGTTACCGAAATATCAGTACGCAAACGTTCGCCATTTCGTCTATCGGTTTGCACCGCATTATCAACATGATTGCTGTAAGTATCGCCACCAGCATATCGATTAAACATAGGCGGCAATATGCGCTGTGGTAACGTCGCAGAAACAAATAACGGATGCCGCTCAAGCGCTGAAATGATTGACTGTGAAAGTGCAGGATATTCGGCAGATTCAGTTGAAAACTGAACGTTACGTTTTGCCTCAGCCGCAAGCGGGCCTGCGGTTGCCGCGCCATCTACCCACGAACCAGCATCAAGCGTGCGCCGTAACGTTGCAACTTGCGCTTTAGTTAACACATCAGGAACATGTAAAAGCATAAATATCCTGTAAACAAAAAATTTAACTATTAATATTAGGCTTAAAACTAATATAAACCTTTCAAAAGGAAAAAGCCCGCCAGCAAACACTGACGGGCGTTTAGCTTAACGCAACTTATTTAAAACACAAACTCTGCTGTCATCATTGCAGAACGTGGCGTACCTAAACGCACACGACCACCACCATTATTCAACGTTTCAACATATTCTTTGTCAAATAAATTGTACACATTGAGGCGCAAGTTTAAGTTTTTATTCACAGCGTAGGCTACCATCGCATCTGCTACAACATAAGATTCGAGATTTGGTGTATTAGTTAATGCAGGGTTATCTGTTGTCACTAATCGTTTTTGCTCGCCCATATAACGTGCACCACCACCTATAGTAAAGCCATTAAATTGATATTGTGTCCAAAGCGTTGCACTATAATCTGGCGTCCAACGTACGGCCGTAGTCTCAAGACCAGCACTGCTTTGTTGGTCTAATGCTTTGGCGTTTAACTTAGTCACGCCCGCTGATAACTGCCAGTATTCGGTTAACTGCCCAACTGCAAGCAACTCAACACCAGTAACACGTGTTTTACCAATTTGTTGCGGTTGAAGTAGATCATTAAATGAAGTTTGTTTATCATTTTCCGTGCGGAAAACTGCGGCCGTTACATTTAATTGGTTATTTAATAAATCCCATTTCGTACCAACTTCGATATTGTCAGTTTTTTGTGGGTCAAGTGCACCGTTATTTTGGTTATTGGCGGTAGATACCAAAGCAAAGTTCGCACTGCCTGGTGGTGTATATGACGTGGCATATGACGCGTAAATACTACCGTTAGTTGCAGGTTTAAATAATAGGCCAGTTTTCCAGCTTAATAAGTCATCAGAAGCACTACCGCCTGAAGGGGCGATTGAACCAGCAGCGTAACCAGGAAATGTTGCTGAGTTAGCAGCAGTCACAATGGTGCCTGCGCTGGTTCTAGTGTTGTAATGCTCATAACGCAAACCAGCATTTACTTGCCATTTATCGGTTAAATCAACCGTATCAAAAGCATAGATTGCCGCTGTTGTGGTTTTACCATCTGTCGTTAAACCTGGAATAGCATAGGGTACACCCAACAAATCATTTTCATTCGGATTATATAAGTTTGCATTAGGGTTACTAATTGCAGTGTAAGCTACGCCGTTAACCGTTTGTGTAGTTGTACCGAAGCCTTTGCTTTTTTGGTTTTCATACATAAATTCAAGACCACCAACCAATGAGTTTTTAAAGCCACCAATATCAAAGGTGCTATTTACACTAGTCTGGTTAACTAAAATTTCATCATCACGGTCAATACGCTGGCGCGAACGGTTAACAGTCCATGTTGCTGGATTAGCAGTCGTTGCAACTAAGCCTGTCCCTCCAGTATTTAAGCCAGTAGTAACGCGATCAATACTCGTTTTGCCATAACGAGTGATATTACGAATAGTCGTGTTTACATTTAAATCATGCTCAAACTTGGCGGTAATCATATCCGCATCGACTTTTTCATAGTCATTATCGCTACCATAGAAATTCTCACGATCTACTTTGCGACCAGCATTTAAGCTTACATTAGTATTGAAGAATCCTTTCCGACCGATGGTTGGAATACCGCCATCAGGTGTATTGTCTTGACGAACGTGCTGCGAATAAAGATAAAAACGCGTTTGAGTGCCTAGACCAAAAGCAATAGAAGGCGCAATCGAGAAGTTTTGATTATCTACTTCATCACGCTTGTCTACATTACCATCAGAAACCAACGCATTTAAACGCACGGCAGTTGTATCGCCAATCGCTTCATTTAAATCAATCGTCGCACGTTTTTTGTCAGCAGTGCCATAACCAACTGTTGCATAATTTTTGCCAGTTAAGCTTGGCAATTTGCTGATTAAATTAATGTAGCCGCCAGCTGCGCCACGACCAATATCTGCACCGGCTGGGCCTTTAACCACTTCGATTTGCTCTAAGTTGTATACATCGCGTGAAACTGCGCCAAGATCGCGAAGACCATCGACAAACAATTGATTTGACGCATTAAAGCCACGCATAGAGAAAGTATCACCCGCAGAAGTATTACCGTTTTCGCCTAATTGAACGGTGATACCTGGCGTGTTACGTAGCGCATCTTGCAAAGAAAAAACGCCTTGTTCGCGCAATAATTCTTTCTTAATCACTTGAACGGTTTGCGTGGTATCAATCAATGGTTTAGTAAACTTCTGGCTAGCGGACACATCCGCTTTAAATGGCACCTCTTTTTGAGATTTAACACTAATCTCTGGTAACTCTGACACTTCATCCGCTGCATTTGCATAAGGAGCGCTGGCAGCGATTGAAAAAGTGGCAGCAACCATTGCAGCGATGCGGGTTGGGTTGTGCTTGCAACTACGGATATGACTCATGGTTCTTTCCTCTATTTTAAAAAATATCTGGCTGGCTAGAGGATGAACCGTTGGCTGGCTTGACTTGGTTTGTTAATACTTAGTTTGCTAAAGCTATCTTTCTTAAATTACTTTCTCAATTAATTTTTTGACTATTTTTTAGTGTTAACTTGTGAAGAAAAACTTTTAATAATTCCTCAAAATATTTATGCATACAAATATTTAAGTACACAAATTTTATTCGCTGGTTTTATCCATCAATATCTGCTGAAAAGTTAAAATAAAATGTAAAAAGCATCGCTGCGATTCGTCCATTCAATTTCGATGTAAACTCAGCTATTAGATGATTAGCTGGCGATTTCCATCAATGTCGGGCCGTTTATTGAAGCACGTTAACCAATAAACTATCTCGCACATGTAAATCGGTGTAAATTTTTCAAAAGTTATGTAAATTCAGGAGTTAATGATAACCGTTCTCATTTATAATTGCAACTCTTATGTATGATCTGCTTTAAGTTATTGCAAGACGCATAATGTTAAGAAATTGTTTAATTAGCGCTTTTTAAAATTGATTAATAGATTGAATGGCTTGAAAAATAGAATGAACAGATATTTACTAATAATTGCGCTGGCACACTTGAGTACTTCTGCCTTTGCGGAGGAGTCTATTTGGTACAAAGATGGCGATCCGCTTAAAACGCAGCTCTACACTTTACCCAAAATTCCTGATGGCTATAGAGAACCAAACTCCCCTTGCGGGTCGGCGGATTTAAACCAGCCGATTACGTTGGCTGAAGTGGCCGATACTAGTCTTTGCAATAACCCGCAAACCAATGAAGTTTGGGCAAGTGCACGCGTGCAAGCGGCGCAGTTGGGCATTGCAAAATCAGCTTATTTACCTTCTTTAACTGCAAATCTTTCTACTGGATTCAGCGTGTCACATCCTGAATCTAGTTCGCGCAGCAATCCGAATATGAATTTGGGTGCTAACTTAGCCGCTAGTTATCTTTTGTACGATTTTGGCAACCGAAATGCTAACTTGGAAAATGCGCGTCAATTATTACTTTCTGCCAGCGCCAGCCAAAGCAGCGCGGTACAAAGTGTATTGTTAACGGCAACCGTATCTTATTATCAAGTGCAAGCGAACATTGCCGCACTGGATGCCGCGCGCGAAGCTGAATATGCCAGTGAAGAAGCTTACAAAGCTGCCGATGCCAGATATAGAGCAGGTGTTTCAACGCCTGCCGATAAGCTGCAAGCACAAACCGCTTATGCGCAATTGACGCTAACGCGCATTACCAGCGAAGGTAATTTGCAAATCGCTTACGGTAATTTGGTTAATGTAATGGGCTTGCCAGCGAATCAGAAAATCGTGTTGGTCGCCAATACTAGTAATCCACCCGCAAATATATTAGAAGATGTGAATAGCTTGATTGAACAAGCCGGCACACGCCGCCCAGATTTAGTCGCCAGTGAAGCGCAAGTGAAAGCAGCTCAAGCGAATGTAGATGCCAATAAAGCTGCGGCTAAACCAACGATTTCCATTTCAACTTCTAATAGTCTGCAAGATGGTTCGCAATTAAATTACAGCAATAATTCAACTTTAGGCTTAACCGTGTCTATTCCGTTGTTTGCTGGCTACGCCCCAACCTATCGCATTCGCGCAGCAGAGGCGACTGCCGATTTACGTGCCGCGCAGCGTGACCGTTTACGTTTGCAAATATCATTAGATGTATGGACGGCTTATCAAAGTTTGCGTACGGCACTTGAATCGGTCACCGCGACTGAAATATTAGTAAATAGCGCTGAACAATCTTACCGCGTGGCTTTGGGCCGTTATAAAGCAGGCGTTGGTAATATTATCGATACCTTAACAGCACAAAGCGCGCTTGCCAGTGCGCGCCAACAGAAGATTCAAGCGGCACTCAATTCAAACATTGCGCGCGCGACTTTGGCGCAAGCGATGGGTGCTTTGGATAATGCCATGATTCAATCTTTACCTAATTCCAGCACGCTTTCTACTAATTAATAGACTTACTTAACACTATGAAATCACTCAAAAAAATCCTTGTATTCATTATATTAGCGGCGATTGCATACGGCGCTTTTTACTATTATGAAAAAACGCATCAGCCAAAACCAGAAGATCTATACCGATTAGACGAAATCACACAGGGCGATATTGAGCAAACGGTTTCTGCCAATGGCACGTTGAATCCTGTGAGTTTAATCAGCGTGGGTACACAGATTTCTGGCATTGTCAGAAAGTTATATGTGGATTTTAACGATACCGTTAAAAAAGATCAGGTATTGCTTGAGTTAGATAGCGCGCTGTCTTCAGCCGCAATTACGCAATCGCAAAGTAGCGTGCGCAGCAACCAAGCCTCTGTTGAATTGGCGACTGCCAATGAAAAACGGATTCGCGAATTATATGCACAAGAATTCGTTTCAAAACAAGAGTTAGACACCGCTGTACAGGTGCTTAAATCTGCCAAAGCGCAATTAGAGAGCGCACGCGGATTATTAACGCGCGATCAAACCAATTTAAACTTTACGATTATTCGTTCACCCGTTTCTGGCACGGTGGTGAATCGCGTGGTGGATGTTGGCCAAACGGTTGCGGCAAGTTTTCAAACGCCAACGTTGATTCAAATTGCGCAAGATTTGGCAAAAATGCAGATTGATACCAGCTTTGCGGAAGCAGATATCGGTAAGATTAAAGATGGTCAAAAGGTTAAGTTCAATGTCGATGCTTTCCCTAACCGCAACTTTGAAGGCGTGGTTAAACAAGTGCGTTTAAACTCAACCAATACCTCAAATGTGGTGACTTACAATGTGGTGGTTTCTGTAGACAATAGCGATTTAACTTTACTGCCAGGTATGACGGCTTACGTAAATATTGCGGTAGCAAATGCGCAGCAATCACTGATGGTGCCAAATGCTGCCTTGCGTTACAAACCAAAAGTAAATGAAGAAGCCGCTATCAGCGATGATAAAGGCACTGCAACTGGTGATAAGAGCAAAGAAATGGGTAAAGGTGCTGAAAGAAAAAGGAATGGCGGCGGCAGAAACGGCAAAAAACCTGAAGACTTAACTGCTAGCAAAATCTATATCCTGAAAGATGGCAAACCAACCATGGTGA
>Ga0123389_126264_pt1 | contig 51356 bp, 50 predicted proteins | sample T0HHNH4metaT_FD_89917 | JGI IMG/M metagenome (GOLD analysis project Ga0123389, IMG submission 89917) | Methane-oxidizing artificial microbial communities from Washington, USA to study methane cycling - T0-HHNH4 metaT (Metagenome... | ecosystem: Engineered > Modeled > Simulated communities...
AAAAAATGATTGAAGTGATTTTTGCATAATTAAAATCTTTGCTTAATATAAAACACTTATTGGTTTGAATGCTGGACTAATATAAAAGCCCAATATAAAAGCTTATGCAAGGCGTATGCCAGTTAATTTATTTAATAAAATCAACTATTTAGAATAATATTTTTTAACACCTCGAAAATATGCACAGATTTAGTGCGTGACAAAAGTGGTTTTTTAAACGCACGCAACAGATTAGTGCGTGCTTTGGGGATTTAGTTTTATGCGATTCGGTTAAAAACCGTTATTTAAAGGAGTTTTTAAGGATATTTATTCAATATTTTGGATTTGTTCGCGCATTTGCTCAATCAACACTTTCAGTTCCATTGAGATTTTGCTGGTTTCAATCGCTACCGATTTCGAACCTAGCGTGTTCGCTTCGCGATTCATTTCTTGCATTAAAAAGTCTAAACGCTTACCCACCGCGCCGCCACCTTGCAAAATACGTTTCACTTCCGAGATATGCGAGCTTAAGCGTGAAAGCTCTTCATCTACATCGATGCGCTGCGCATACAAAACCATTTCCTGCCGAATACGGTCATCGTCATGGCTATTGGTCGCTTCATGTAACTTAACACTCAATTTTGCTTGATATTGTGTAATTAAGTTGGGCATCATCGGTTTTACTTTTACAACGTGCTGCTCAATTTGTTGCAATCTATCCAAAATAATCGCTTTTAAATTTGCGCCTTCACGCCCGCGCGCATCGATTAGATTCTGCAAAACTTGATTCAATAGCTGCTTAAAATCTATCTCCAATGCATCGTTATCCAGCGCATCTGCCATCATCACACCCGGCATGCGCAAAATATCCAACATATTCACTGGCTGCGTATGTGGAAAATATTGCGCGGCGGTTTTAGCGCTTTCTGCAATTTGTTGCAACACTGTATGATTCAACTGCGGCGCGGCATCTGCGCCAATTTCACGCATTAAGTTCATGCGAATATCTACTTTACCGCGACCTAATTTAGCTTGCACCAACTCGCGTGCAGTTGCCTCAAACTGGCGTAAATTGTCATCCAGCTTTAGTTGTAATTCTAAGTAACGATGATTTACCGAACGGCATTCGATTAATAAAACGCCATTTTTAGTATGGCTTTCAAGTGAAGCGTATCCGGTCATGCTTAATATCATTGGGTGTTTCCTAAAGTAACGACTTAACCTGCCGTTTAATGTAATTTCTTAAAGTAACTTGTAACAATTGTAGCAAACAACTATGATTTAATTATGATTTAATGCAAATTGTGTGTGAGAATCACTTTAATTTCTGTATCATGGAATCTCATTCTTTCAGTACAATTAGCGCATTAAATTGACTGTGTTTGATTAAACTAAACTGTTATTAAACTAATTTTAGATGGCCACACTTAAAAACCTATCTTTGCCTATCGGCTATATTCTGCAAGATTACATTATCACGCGGGTGTTAAGCACTGGCGGCTTTAGTTTTGTCTATCTTGCGCAAGATATGAACAAAAATATCGTGGCGATTAAAGAATACATGCCGACTGGCTTAGCCTTGCGTGAAGATGGCGCAACGGTATTATTAGGCAGCGATGACGATGCTGCAACGTTTAAACACGGTTTAAAATGTTTTTTTGAAGAAGGTTTAGCGCTAGCTAAAATTGACCACAAAAACATCGTGCGCGTGCTGAATTTTTTCAGAGAAAACAACACTGTTTACATGGTGATGCAGTACGAGCGCGGCAAATCCTTGCAAGATTTTATTCTGTCGCAACCAGAACCGGTAAATGAAAGATTCGTGCGCCGTGTATTTGGTGAGCTTTTGAATGGTTTGCGCGAAGTGCATACACAAAAATTGCTGCATTTGGATATTAAGCCAGCCAATATCTATATTCGTTTAGATGGCTCTCCTGTGTTACTCGATTTTGGCTCTGCGCGCCAAACACTCACGCAAACGCAATCTAAATTATCCCCTAGCTATACGCCAGGCTTTGCCCCGCCAGAACAATATTTTGAGCGTAAACAATTAGGCCCTTGGAGCGATATTTATAGCGTGGGCGCTAGCATGTACTCTTGCTTGGCAAGGTCTGCGCCAATGGCCGCCAATCAACGCGCCAAAAAGGATTTTTTAGCGCCAGCAGCAAAAGTAGGTAAAGGTATTTATACTCAAGAGTTACTGCAGATTATTGATAACTGCTTAAAATTAAACTACATGGAACGGCCACAAAGCGTGTTCTCATTACAGAAAACATTATTTGAAGATGTGCCGCCATTAGTGGTTAAGAAACCCAGCTTGGCTGAAAAAATCAAAGATGTTTTAAGTAAGCCGCTTTAAATTCAGTCAATTTAAGTTTAATATTAAAACCAGTGAATTTAAACCAGTTAAATATTAGAATATCTAAATAAAACAATCGCTTAAATGAAATTTTCTATTTATCAAAATAGCCGTCAAGGTCCTAGGAATTACAACCAAGACCGCTTGGCTTATTCCTACAGCAAAGATGCTTTGCTATTGGTATTGGCAGACGGCATGGGCGGTCATCGCAATGGCGAAGTGGCTGCACATTTGGCGGTTAAAACTTTAACCGATGCTTTTCAACGTTTAGCCGTACCTTTTTTAAGCAGTCCTGCCAAATTTCTAATCGATCATATTCAGCAAGTGCACGATATGATTGATAACGTCACACAAAGTGAAGAGTTAATCGAATCGCCGCGCACAACCATCGTTGTGGCGATTATTCAGCGTGGTTTTCTATATTGCGCGCATGTCGGCGATTCTCGTTTGTATCATTTCCGTGATGGTCATCTACTGTTCCGTACCGAAGATCATTCTGTTGTGCAATCGCTATATAAAAAAGGCATGATCACCAAAGAAGAAATGGCGACGCATCCTTACAAAAATAAGATTTACAACTGTTTAGGTGGCGAAACGCCGCCGCAAATTGATTTATCTGACCGTTTTGAGTTGCTAGAAGGCGACACCATTTTGTTATGCACCGATGGCGTTTGGGGCGTATTGAGCGATGTACAAATCAAAGAGATTATTCAGCGCAATATCGTGATTGCGGATGCCATGAATAAGTTGATGGACAACGCCGAATTTGCCAGCGATGAACGCGGCGACAATATGAGTGCGATTGGCTTGCAATGGGGCGATAGGCAACAAAGCACTGATGCGGTTTCTACCCAATTGATGCCTTTGGGCGAAACCACCACCATTATGAATACCGTGCAGCAACAGACAAATGATGAGATGAATCTGCAAGATCTTTCTGATGACGATATTGAAAATACTATCGCCGAAATTCAAAACGCTTTGAATAAAACGCAGCAGAAACCAAGAATCTAGTCGATTTTTAGGCTAATTTTAGGGTTAAGTCATAGCTCGCTTTAACAGACATTCAGTTTTAACAGCATAGCAATAATGCATAGCTTATAATGTGTCTTTACTTAACGCACATTTATTAAAGTCATTACCATGCAATCAACTATCCGCCCAAGCCAACGCGCCACTAATCAATTACGCACTGTAGAAATTATCCGCCATTACACCAAACATGCCGAAGGTTCGGTATTGGTTAAATTTGGCGATACGCACGTGCTTTGTACCGCCAGTGTAGAAGAAAGAGTGCCAGGCTTTTTAAAAGGTAAAAATCAAGGCTGGGTAACTGCAGAATACGGCATGTTGCCACGTTCAACGGGCAGCCGCATGGATAGAGAAGCGGCAAAGGGCAAACAATCTGGCCGCACGCAAGAAATTCAACGTTTGATTGGTAGAAGTTTACGCGCCATTATTGATCTTGAAAAACTAGGCGAACGCAGCGTGCACATTGATTGCGATGTGATTCAAGCCGATGGCGGCACACGCACTGCCAGTATTACGGGTGCTTTTGTGGCATTAAACGACGCAATCTCTACACTTTTAGCTAGTGGAAAAATCACTGAGAATCCGCTTAAACAAGCAGTTGCCGCGATTTCTGTTGGCGTTTATAAAGGCACGCCTGTGTTAGATTTAGATTATATTGAAGATTCTGATTGCGATACAGACATGAACGTCGTCATGACCGCAGATGGCGGCTTTGTTGAGATTCAAGGCACAGCGGAAGGCGAACCTTTTTCGCGCGAAACCATGAATGCGATGCTGGATTTAGCCGCCAGCGGCATTGGTGAATTGCTGGTGATGCAGCAAACTGCTTTGGCACGTTAGTACATTGTTACGAACCAATCGATAAAGAAATCAGTCAATTTGCAGAATTAACCTGATTGTTAATTGGGAAATTAATTACCATGAATAAACTTGTGATTGCATCGAATAATCAAGGCAAATTGCTTGAAATTCAAGCATTGTTATCTCCACTTAATATTAAAGCGCTACCGCAAGCAAGTTTAAAGATTCAAGAGGCAGAAGAGCCGCATTTCACCTTTATCGAAAATGCGCTGGCCAAAGCGCGACATGCCAGCTTGCACAGTGGATTAGCCGCATTAGCAGATGATTCAGGCTTGTGTGTTGAAGCTTTGCAAGGTCGGCCTGGTGTTTATTCGGCACGTTTTGCCGATATGCTGAATCCTGAAGATTGCGCTGAAACAAATGCCGAAAAAATAGGCCGCGATGAAAAAAATAATCTAGCTTTATTAAGTGCGCTGGGAGACCAAAGTAATCGCAACGCTTATTATTATTGTGCGCTGGTATTAGTGCGCCGGCATGATGACCCGCAACCCATCATCGCAGAGGGCTTCTGGTCAGGTGAAATTTTAACGGCGCCTAGAGGCTCAAACGGTTTCGGTTACGACCCTTTGTTTTTAGATGCTAATCACAACAAAACAGGCGCAGAATTAAGCACCGAAATCAAAAACAAAATCAGCCATCGCGGGCAAGCATTGCAACAATTAATGATTAAAATCAAGGCATTAAACGTATGAAAAAACTACCAATCTGGTTACGAGATGACGGCAGCATTGTCTCTTGCACCGAAAAAATCAAAGTGATGCGCGAAAATTTTGAAGAGATTCAACAAATCGCCCAAGATGCATTTGAGGATGGATTATTGCTGGAAGTCTCTGAAACGCAGATGCGCGATGCTTTGCATCAGCTCGTCGATCAGTTAATTAACCCTTATCTAAAAACCAAAGCGGCCCTTGAAAAAAGTTATACCAATTAAAGCGGATACGCTTTTCAATTCGCAAATTGAGCCCATCAATAGCACATCACCACTTTTAGGTCATGCAACATTATCAGGCCTGACCAATCCGCCGCCCTTGTCGCTGTATATTCACATTCCGTGGTGCGTTAAAAAATGTCCATATTGCGATTTTAATTCGCATGAATCACGTACGGACATACCTGAAAAGCGTTATGTAGCGGCGTTAATTGCCGATTTAGAACAGTCCGTGCCACGCGTTTATGGGCGCAAAATTAGAAGTGTGTTTTTTGGTGGCGGTACGCCGAGTTTATTTTCGGCTGAATCGATTGACGAGATTTTGAGCACTGTGCGCATGTTAACTCCGCTTGAATACGGCGCAGAAATAACATTAGAAGCAAATCCTGGCACGGTGGAAATTGGCCGTTTTGCTGGCTATAAACAAGCTGGCGTTAATCGCATCTCGCTGGGCATTCAAAGTTTTAATGCGGATTATTTAAAAGCACTTGGTCGCATTCATGATGACAAGCAAGCGATTGCAGCTGCTGAGCTGGCACTTAACACCTTTGAACGCGTGAATTTAGATGTGATGTATGCGTTGCCGAACCAATCGCTAGCGCATGCTTTACAAGATGCAAAACAGGCAGTTGCGCTAAATCCGGATCATTTATCGTTTTATCATTTAACGCTGGAACCCAATACGCCGTTTCACCGCACGCCGCCTAGTTTGCCTGATGATGATTTGAGCGCTGATATGCAAGAACAGATTGAAGCGTTGTTGGCTGAACATGGTTACGAACATTATGAAACATCGGCTTTCTGCAAGCCAAACTCTCATGCAAGGCACAATCTTAATTATTGGCAATTTGGTGATTATTTGGGCATTGGCGCGGGCGCGCACAGCAAATTAAGTTATCACGATAAAATCATGCGCGAAACGCGGCATAAACATCCAAAAGCGTTTATGGAAAATGCAGAAGCTGGCAATGCTGTAGATAATAGCTGGTTGATTCCGCAAGCAGATTTGGGGTTTGAGTTTATGATGAACGCACTGCGATTAACGAGCGGTTTTGAGACAAAATTATTTCAGGAACGTACGGGTAAATCCATACAAACCATTAGCTCTGGTTTACAGATTGCTTTGCAGAAACAATTGATCTTGCAAGATTTGCAACGCATAAAACCGACTTTACTGGGTCAACGTTATTTAAACGATTTATTAGAACTGTTTTTGATTTAAGCTTTTATAAGCTTGAAATTGAGTTTTTGAATGTTTAATCAAATTCTTTGCGCGTATCCAAAAGCGTAATCAGCATTAAAATCTCGTCTAACACAGCATTGCTAAAACCTGCTCGCTCACCGTCACGATTATCCGTTAACAAACTATGTAAATAGACTTTCGCCAAATCACTCGGCCAAACTGCATCTAGCTTGACCATAATATGCGTAAAATCTTCCAACTGCTGCGGTACTATAATTGCCGTATTAATTGCCACGTTATTGGCAACATTGCTTTCGTACCACACCGGTGTCATCACATTAAATGCGCGGTGCAGACTTTGCGCATAAACTTCAAAATCTTCTTTTAAATGTAACTTTCTGAAAATTTCCAGCAGATACAGCCAATGATTGATTGAAGTTTTTGGCTGCGTTTCGATGGTTAACTTTAAGTGATCAATCGCATCTTGCGTCCGACTTACGCTCATCAGCAATTTTGCTTCCTCTAAACTGGAAGTCGCTTTGGCTTGCTCATCGCGCATTTGCGTATTCAAAAAATTATTGGTTGGTGCTGACTGGGGCTCAACTACATACTCCGCTGGCGCCGCTTGTTCTGCGCCTTGGCCCGTGTCTTGCCAATTGCCGCCAAAATCTGACAAAGTGTCATTCATCATAGGCACAGATTCACTAAACTCTCTCAGTTTGCGCCAGCGATATTGTTTAAATAAATAAGCGCCTAAAGCCAACAAAGCTACTAAGCCAAGAACCGCCAACAAAATGTAGCTCAATAAATTTGAAGCTTCTTCACCTTTTTCTGATGTGATTGTTGATGTCATCACAGCAGATTCTGGCGATTGTTGCGTAAGCGGTTTTACTTGTTTAACAACCGTATTGACGGCATTCGTACTATTTTCATCTAAATTTTTGAATGTTTTTTTGGCAGATAATGTGTTTGTTTCAGCTGTTACTTCTGGTTGATTATGTTCAGAGACTAAGTTATTTGCCGTATTTTTGTCAGCGGCATTTTGGTCATCCGTGTTTGTATTATTGGATAAACTCAGTGTTCTATCGAATACCAGCTTTAAACTACTTAGTTTGGCCTGTAATGCATTGATTCTTGCATGTAAACCCTCTAATTCAGTCTTTAATAAAGCATTCTTACTTAACAATAATTCATACTCTTGCCCCAATAACGCTGGGATTTCACTCGCAACACTATCCATATTAAGACTCATGTTAAGTTGGCGATTTTCGTTAGCAATTTTTGCAGCGTTAATCGCCTGTTTGCTTTTCGATAAGGATTTAAGCGTGGGAATGGTGATTAAAGTTGGCTCTTCAAACACCATTGATGCTTTAAGTTTTGGCGCAATCGTTGGGTTTAATTGCAAAGTTCTGGCGATAAATAAACGCTGCATTGCACGGTTTTTCGGGTAAAACGCGTACGCCATATCGTTCAGATTTTCGCCAGGTTTCGCCGGCCACGACAGAGTATTTTGTGTATCGCGAGATGTGCCGTTCTGAACTTGCGTATCATTTATTAAACCATCAACAGCGCCCACATTTCCCACGAAAATGAGCGCAATCAATAGGCTTAAAAACAGTTTTCGTTTCAAAACAACCTTAGTTAACTATTTACAAACTTAATAAATGGCGCGCGCGCGCAATGGCTTTTTTCACTTGTGCTGGCGCAGTTCCGCCAATATGGTTACGGCTTGCCAATGAACCTTCCAGCGTTAATACCGCATACACATCATCTTGAATCAATGGACTGAATCGCTGCAAATCGGCTAATGGCAAATCGGCCAAATCACATTTTTTTTGCACCGCATGTTTGACAGCCAAAGCCACTGCTTCGTGCGCATCTCTAAACGGCAAACCTTTTTTGGCTAAATAATCTGCCAAGTCAGTAGCAGTCGCAAAACCTTCCAACGCCGCTTGGCGCATGTTGGCTTTGTTCACTTCTACACCGCGTAACATGTCGGCATAGATTGCCAGCGTGATTAAAATCGTATCAGCCGTATCAAACAGCGGCTCTTTGTCTTCTTGATTATCTTTATTGTAAGCCAGCGGCTGGCCTTTCATTAAAGTTAACAAGGCAACCAAATGACCATTCACACGGCCAGTTTTACCGCGCACCAGTTCTGGTACATCAGGATTTTTCTTTTGCGGCATAATCGATGAACCCGTACAAAAACGGTCGGCGATATCCACAAAAGCGAATCGGGGTGAAGACCATAAAATCAGTTCTTCAGAAAAGCGCGACAAATGCGTCATTAACAATGCGCTGGCTGCAGTGAATTCGATGGCAAAATCGCGATCCGAAACCGCATCTAAAGAATTTTCACAAACGCCATCAAAACCTAAACTTTTGGCAACCATTTCGCGGTTAATCGGGTAGCTAGTGCCGGCCAAAGCTGCCGCGCCTAATGGCAAACGGTTGATACGTTTACGACAATCCACAAAGCGTTCTGCATCGCGTTTTAACATTTCAAAATAAGCCAATAAATGATGGCCAAACGTCACAGGTTGCGCCACTTGTAAATGCGTAAAGCCTGGCATGATGGTTTCAGCATGTTGTTCAGCCAAATCGACGATACTCAATTGCAGCTTTTGAATCGCCACTAAAATATCATCAACCGTAGCGCGTAACCAAAGCCGCACATCAGTCGCCACCTGGTCGTTACGGCTTCTGCCGGTATGTAAGCGCTTACCTGCATCGCCGATTTTATCGGTTAAACGCTTTTCAATATTCAAATGTACATCTTCTAAATCCAGCAACCATTCAAAACTGCCCGCTTGAATTTCTGTCAAAATCTCAGCCAAACCTTTTTCAATTTGAGCGACATCATCTAGGCTGATGATGTTTTGCGCACCTAACATTTTTGCATGCGCGACTGAACCTGCAATATCAAATTCCGCCAAGCGTTTATCGAAATCTACCGATGCTGTGTATTTTTTAACTAGCTCTGACACTGGCTCATTAAAACGGCCAGACCACGCGGTTGATTTTTTATTTAATGAATTGTCTTGCGCTGTTTTTTCTTGCACGGGGTTTACTTTCTTGTCATTGCTAACGGGCTTAAAGATTGCCGCTTGTTAAATGTGAAAAATTTCTTTAAAAATAATATACTTACAACAATATTATAACGAACTATACGCCGTGCGCAAAAATAGCCGTTTACCCAATTTTCATAACCTTGGCATTCACTTACGCATTTTGCTGATTGTGAACCTATTAGCCGCCAATACGGCAGTTTTATTCAGCAAACAACTGACGGAATTTTTACCGCTTTTAGCCGAGTTATCCGCAGTCGTGCAGCCCATTTTACTGCTCAGCATGTTAGTTTTATATGCGTTATATCCGCTGATCAACAAATTGCCGTATTGGTTGGGTATTGCCGTCATTTTACTACTAGAAATCAGCCTGACTTTTTTCGTCTTTGTATTTTTTAACAAGCTTTTTTTATTTGCGACTATTCCAGATCCTTATCGCGCTTGTTTATTGACGGCTATCGTTACCAGCATCGTTTTTTACTACTTTCATTTGCAGCAACGTGCGTATTCGCCAGCCATTGCAGAAGCGCGTTTGCAGGCTTTGCAAGCGCGTATTCGACCACATTTTTTGTTCAATAGTATTAACGCGGTTTTATCGCTGATTCGTAGCCAACCAAAACGTGCCGAAACAGCTTTAGAAGATATGGCCGATTTATTTCGCGTATTGATGGCCGATAATCGCGATTTAGTACCGCTGGCGCAAGAGATTGCATTAAGCCGCCAGTATTTAGCTTTAGAAAAACTGCGCTTAGATGAACGTTTAAAAGTGACTTGGCAAATCGAAGATATGCCACCCGATGCGCTGATTCCGCCGTTGATTTTACAGCCCTTATTAGAAAACGCGGTTTACCATGGAATCGAGCCGATGGCTGACGGCGGCGAGATTATTGTGACGATTTATACGCGCCATAAAGAGTTGCATATTTATATCAGCAATCCGTATAGTGCGCAGAATCAGCATTTGACTGGCAATAAAATGGCCTTGAAAAATATCAAAGAACGCTTAAGTTTGCATTTTGATTTAGAAGCGGCATTAAGAGCGCAGGCTAAAGAGGATCGTTACGAAGTGCATATTCGCTTGCCATTAACGCGTTAAAAACCCTTACTTAACACTTAAAATCGCTCAAAAAATCTTTTAAAATTCACTGAAAAATTCGCCCAAAAAAACATGTTAACTATTTTAATCGCCGATGACGAAACCCCAGCGCGCAATCGCTTACGTGATCTGCTGGGCGATATTGCCGAAGTGCGTATTGTGGCAGAAGCTAAAAATGGTAAAGAAGCCATTGATCTCGCCATGCAAACCAAGCCAGATTTGATGTTGCTGGATATTCGCATGCCGTTAATGGATGGCATTGAAGCGGCGCAACATGCACAGAAGTTAGAACCTAAACCGCACATTATTTTCACCACCGCGTTTGATGCGTATGCGATTAAAGCGTTTGATTTAAATGCGATTGATTATTTACTGAAACCGATTCGGCTAGAACGACTGCAAACCGCGATTGATAAAGCACAAGCGCTAAAGCCCAAACAGATCGACGCGTTAAAACCGCTACAAAAATCCCGCACGCATCTGAGTATTCATGAACGAGGTCGCGTGATTTTGGTGCCAGTTGAGCAGATTATTTATCTGCGTGCCGAGTTGAAATATATCACCGTGCGCACGGCTGAACGGGAATATTTAATTGAAGAATCACTCACCCATCTAGAAAACGAATTTGGTGAGCGATTTGTACGTTTGCATCGCAATTGCTTGGTTGCGCCGTTATTTATTGCTGGCTACGAAAAACGTCACATACAGCAAAGCGTTGAACAAAACTTAGAGTCAAACAATGGCGAAAATAGCGATAATGTTAACGAACAACGCTGGGTTGCCTTATTAAAAGGCATTCCCGAAACCGTTGCCATTAGCCGCCGCCAACAACATCTTGTGCGCGAAACTTAACACTTAAAATTAATTAAAAAATACTGCTTCAAAATTAGCATTAAATTTGCTCAAGCGTTATTGCTCTTTTTGCGATACTTTCTTTTTAGAGTCCATTTCAGCAATCGTTTTAGCTGCCCAATCGCGTCCGCCCAAGCCAAAAGCCAGCGCAAGTGCCAAGAAGAAAGCGCCGAAAACGATTACAAATAATGAGTGAATCAATTGCATGCCGATGCCTAATTGCTCAAGCGCGACAAATACCGCCAAAATTTGTATGCCGTATTCAGCCGATGTACTGATGGTTAACGCGTTGCTAAACTTAATGCTGTAAAGCCATGCAAATACTAAACGATTTACAAAACGCGCTAATAAAGTACCAAAAATCAACACTAAAATCGCCACGATAATGCGTGGTAGATAGCTGGCTAATTGTTGTAGTAAAACCGCCACTTCTCTTAGATCCAGCGCATTTGCGCCAGTAATCACGAATAATAGGATCACCAGCCAATAAACCACTTGGCTGATAATGCCACTTAAAGTCACATTTAAACTGCCTTGATTGAGAAACGATTCTAAACCAGATTTTTGCGCGAATTTGTCAAACTGGGTTAATACCAACAGGCGCTTTACCGCCGCCCTGGCTAGTTTGGCAATCAGCCAGCCGAAAAACAAAATCACAATTACCGCTAGTAATCGCGGCACAAAGTGAATCAATTGCCCCCAAAACTCATTCAGCGAACTGACAAAAGTATCTAATTGATATTGCATGACCTTCTCCTAAAAACGTTTAAAGCAACTGATTAATGTATTAATACAAGTCTGCTTTAAAAATTAAAACCTATCATTAAATTTATTGCTTATCCTTTTTAGCTTAACCCAAAAAACGCCATTTTGTATATCCGTTTATTGCCTACAAGCCATGCTAAAATTATTGTTATGAAAAATCAACCCACAAAACTGGTGATTGCCTCACGCGAAAGTGCGCTGGCAATGTGGCAAGCCAAGCATATTCAAGCCAAACTACAAAAAATTTACCCTAATTGTGATGTGACTATTTTAGGCATGACCACTACTGGCGACCAAATATTAGATTCACCTTTAGCGCGTATTGGTGGCAAAGGTTTGTTTGTAAAAGAACTGGAAAACGCATTAGCGGATGGCAGTGCAGATTTAGCTGTGCACAGCATGAAAGACGTTCCGATGAACTTGCCTGAAGGCTTTGTAATGGCAGCAACTGGCGAACGTGAAGATGCGCGCGATGCGTTTGTTTCAAACGATTTTAATGCACTGGAAGACTTGCCGATTGGCAGTGTTGTTGGAACATCCAGCTTGCGCCGCCAAAGCCAAATTCAAGCGCGATTTCCACATTTAAAAATTGAATCGTTACGCGGCAATGTGCAAACGCGTTTGCGCAAATTAGATGAAGGCCAATATGCGGCGATTATCTTAGCCGCAGCGGGTTTGATTCGTCTGCAATTAGGCAACAGGATTCGCCAATTTATTTCAGCAGAATTGAGTATTCCTGCCGTTGGGCAAGGCGCGCTGGGCATTGAAATCAGTGCAAGTCGTACTGATTTAATCGAGATATTGGCGCCGCTAAACCACATCGACACGCAATTATGTGTAGAAGCCGAACGCGGCATGAGCCGCGCGCTTGCTGGCAGTTGCACCGTGCCACTGGGCGCTTATGCGGTACGCGATGGCAATATACTCAACGTCATAGGCTTTGTCGCCAGTGTAGATGGTCAACAGATATTACGCGAAAAACTTAGTGGCAGTGTGGATAATGCAGAAGCACTAGGACAGCAATTAGCGGCAAAACTAGTCGAAAAAGGTGCTGATAAAATTTTGGCGGCGCTGGATCATATTAAGTAGTTTTACCCAGCATGACTGACAAATTATTAACTGGTCATTCACCTACTGAAAAACCGCTCGCAGGTATCGGTATTGCCATCACTCGTCCAATCGACCAAGCCAAAAAATTAAGCCAATTAATTAGCGATGCAGGCGGCACGCCGATTTCATTTCCACTGATTGAAATCACATCGCTCACCGATTACAACCAGTTTGAATCAGTTATCAGCTCAATTGACCAATACGATTGGGCTATTTTTATCAGCAGCAATGCGGTACAAAACGGCATGCCGCGTTTGCTTAAACAGGTTATTCCAACACAATTACAATTCGCCGCAATTGGCCCAGTTACTGCTGCCGAATTGCAAAATTTTGGCGTAAAACAAGTGTTAACTCCACTAAGCCACGCCAAACAAGACGAAGAATATAAAGTCCGTTTTGATTCAGAGTCTTTACTGGCTTTGCCAGAAATGCACGCGATACAAGGCAAAAAAGTCATGCTATTCCGCGGCATTGGCGGGCGTGATGTATTGGCAGAAACGCTAAAAGCGCGTGGCGCAATCGTTACGTTTGCCGAATGCTACCAACGCATTAACCCACAAACTAACTGCGATTTATTGGCAAAATTATGGGCTGAAAAAAAACTACACGGCGTAGTAGTAACTAGCAGTGAGGCTATGCGCCATCTGCTAGATTTGGCGGGCGATTTAGGATGGTTGAAGAAGGTGACTTTATATGTGAATCACGCCCGAATTGCGGAATTGCCTTTGCAACTAGGCTTGAAAGTGAAAATCGCGGATACACCAGGTGATATTGGGATGTTAGAGAATATCACCCAGTTAAACTGAGTTTATACGTTGGCTAATTTTGGCGCAGGATTTGCAAACGTAAAGGCATCACTAAAAAACTCATCAGACTCTAAGCCTTGCTGCACAAAGGCTTGATGCGCGATATCTACCATTCCAGGCGCGCCACAGGCGTAGGCTTGATAATCGCTTAACCTTTCAAAATCATCTAAAACCGCTTGATGTACTAGCCCTGTTCTACCCTGCCATTCGTCACTTGTAGCGGGTTCTGATAGCACTGGGATATAGCGAATATTAGGCATCAGTTCTGCCCACTTTTCACACAGGTCGTGCATATAAAGATCGCGCAATTGGCGTGAGCCTCGATAGAGAGTAATGTCGCGTTTGATATTGTTGTGTAGCATGTGTTCTATCATGCCTTTTACTGGCGCAAAACCTGTGCCGCCAGCGACAAAAATGATTGGTTTGTTTGAATCTTCGCGCAAGAAAAAACTGCCGAAAGGCGCTTCTAATCTTAAGATGGCTTTTTCTACCAGCTCATTAGCAGCGTATTCACTAAATTGACCGCCTGGAATCACACGAATATGTAATTGTAAAAAATCACTATCGTGCGGCGCATTGGCGATAGAAAAAGCACGGCGTTTGCCATCTTTTAAAATAAACTCGATATATTGACCCGCTTTAAATTGTAAGCGCTCACTTGCAGGTAATTGCAGGTGAAGCGCGATAACATCATGCGCAAGCTGTTCTTTTTTTGCTACTCGTGCTGGTAAAATACGTGGTTTGATACCGGCTAAACCGCCGACTTCGCGGCACTCAATAGTTAAATCTTCCAGCGGTCTTGCGCAACATAACAGCGCAGTTCCAGCAGCCAGCTCTGCATCCGACATCGCACTGCCTTGATAATCGTCATGCATGACTTTGCCCGTAATCACTTCGGCTTTGCAGGCGCCACATGCACCGTTACGACAGCCATAAGGTAGATTGATACCCGCTTCAATGGCTGCTTGTAGCACTGTTTGGCTGGGGCGCACATCGAATGTGTGGCCACTGTTTTTAATGATGACTTTACTCATGTTAATCGCACTTTTTCAATGACTGTTTTTTTAAATAACTATTTTTTTAATAGTTAGCTTTTCTCATTATCGTCTGGCACATGCTTATATTCGCCTTCAATCACATCTTCATTGGCGGCGCCTACATTGGGTGTTTGCTGATATTGCGGCTGCTGAAACGGTTGTTGATATTGGTTAGTGGCATCTGCGCCTTGTTTATTCAATTGCTTACTAATAGGAATTAACAATAAAACGACCGCAATAATATCCGTAATAACGCCAGGGATAATTAGCAACACGCCCGCTACCATATTACGCGCACTACCAATCATCGTTTTAACTGGATTGCCACCAGCTGTAAGACTTTGCATCATCTTCGCGGTCATCAATAATTTCTCGCCGCGAATCAATTGTAAGCCCAAGAAGCCAACCACGACTAAATAAAACAATAGCCACCAGCCGTAAGCATCTGCAAGGCTTATCAGCAGAAATAGCTCGGCAAATGGAAAAGCGAGTAAAATTAAACCTATTAAATAACGCATATTAAAGAACTTTCTGACCAATTTATTAAACTAATTGGGGGTTAAATACGGCATTTGCAACCGCTGATACCAATTTTCAACCTAATTAATACGCAAAAAACATTGCAGCGGAGCATTTTTGAAACACCTATTAAATAGTATTGTAATCGCTTTTGTGACAGCGCTCACCTTGCCATTGTTGCATGCGGGCGAAAGTAGTTCGGCTGGCAGAAATGCTTTTCTAGAAGAGGTTAAAGAAGACGAATTCTTATCGCCCGATGTCGCTTTTAAATTGGATTTAACTGCGATTGATGCGCACAATTTGAACGCCAACTTCAAAGTCGTTCCAGGTTATTATCTTTATAAACAACGCATTAAATTTGTGATTAAAGATATAAGTACAGGAAAAATTGAAGCGATTAATTTACCAGCAGGCGAGATTAAAGATGATCCGAACTTTGGCAAGCAAGAAGTTTATCATCACGAATTTGATGCAAAAATTCAGTTAAGTGCAGCCAACAATCCAATTATTCATGCAACTTATCAAGGTTGTAGTGAAAAAGGCCTATGTTATGCGCCGATTACTAAAATCATTAGCTTAAACTTAGCAGAAAATAGTACTGGCTCAGCTCAAAATGCAAATGTTTCCAGCACTGGCGATGACGATAAAACCACACAAGCTTTAAAATCCGGCAACTTATGGTTAGTGATTGGCGGCTTTTTTCTAGCTGGCTTATTACTGTCATTCACACCTTGTGTTTTGCCGATGATACCGATTCTATCCAGCATTATTGTTGGTAGCCAAAGTAAGCGCGCGCAACCTAGCAAATTGCATGCTTTTAGTCTGTCAATTGCATATGTACTTGGTATGGCGTTGAGCTATACGCTGGCAGGAATTGCAGCAGGTTTATCTGGCAATTTACTCAGCCAATCTTTACAAAACGCTTGGGTATTAAGTGCGACCGCTTTGATTTTTGTCGCGCTGGCTTTCTCCATGTTCGGCTTTTATGAGCTTAAATTGCCTGCCACATTTGAAAATAAAATATTAGGCGCTAGTCAAAAATTAAAAGGCGGTGAATTTTTAGGCGTGTTTGTAATGGGCGTGCTTTCAGCGCTCATCGTTAGCCCATGTGTCGCCGCGCCATTAGCGGGTGCGCTTATTTATATTGGTCAAACGCATAATGTATTTTTAGGCGGCGCAGGATTATTCGCCTTAGCGATTGGCATGGGCGTACCGCTATTACTAATCGGCGCATCTGCTGGCAGTTTGCTGCCCAAAACAGGCAGTTGGATGAATATCATCCGTAACTTTTTTGGTGTATTGATGTTGGCCATGGCCGTTTATTTGGTGTGGCCAGTCTTACCTGCAAGTATTACTACACCCGTCAATCAGTTAATCGGCAACTCCTCTGAACACCATTTACCTTTTACTCGTATTAAAAGCACTGCAGATTTAGATGCTGCCATTCAAGCCGCCAATGGCAAAATTGTCATGTTAGATTTTTATGCGGATTGGTGCGTTGCGTGTAAAGAAATGGAAAAATTCACTTTCAGCGATGACAAAGTTAAAGCCGCATTAAAAGACGCTGTTTTATTGCAAGCAGACGTCACTGAAAATAACGAAGCCGATCAAGCATTACTCAAACGCTTTGGATTATTTGGCCCGCCCGGCATTATCTTTTTTGATGCGTCAGGTAAAGAAATAACACCTAAAGTGATTGGCTATAAAAACACCAATGACTTCTTAAAAATACTCAATAAAGTGAATACACAATAATGCTTAACAAGTTAAAGACACCCATTTTTTATCTCGTCTTGATGATGACGATTGGCTTTGGCATTTTTCATTTCTTCCTTAATACGCAAGCAGAGGATGGCGGTAATCAATCGACCAAAACTTTATTCGCTGCTAATTTCCCAGATGAGAATGGTCAGCCACAAGCATTAGAACAATATGCGGGCAAAATTGTAGTGCTTAATTTTTGGGCAAGTTGGTGCGAACCTTGTCGCGAAGAAATGCCAGAACTATCTCAACTGCATACTGAATACAAAGATCGTAATTTAGTTGTGTTGGGCATGGCGATTGAAGATGTTGCGGCAGTTAAAGACTTTTTAAAAGAAACGAAAGTCAGTTATCCTTTATTTGCCGCTGATATGCAGGGCATGGAAATCGCCAGCAATTTAGGCAATAATAAAGGTGTATTGCCGTTTACTGTCATCATTAAAGCGGACGGAACAATAGCCAAAACTTACTTTGGACGCGTGACTAAACCATTATTAGAACAAACTTTAAAAACATTAATGTAGAATTACATATACTTGGCACATCAATTCATTATATTAAAATCCATATTCTATTCAATCACTTATGATTTTTAAAGCCCAATTAAAAACTTAAGTTCGCTTAACTACTGCGAATTTGCTGGACAAAAGTCTTTAAGTTCGGCAAACTTGTTAGTATGAAACCTTGCACAAATGCGTCAAAAATACATTTAATCCAGCCGTTATTAACAGAGCCTTCATTAATCAATCTGCAATTAAAGGCAGCTAAATAATGGTGGCTCGTTCTGTATTGGTGTTGCATGGCCCAAATTTAAATTTATTAGGCTTGCGTGAACCAGAGCATTACGGCAGTTTAACGCTAGATGCGATTAACGACAGTTTGAAATCGTTAGCGCAACAAGCGAATATTAATATTAATTTAGAAACGCATCAAAGCAATTCAGAAGCCGATATTGTTGCTAAAATACAGTCATTAGCGGTTAACTCCGTCGATTTTGTCATTATCAACCCCGCGGCGTTCACGCATACTTCCATTGCCATTCGCGATGCACTCTCTGCAATTAAAACACCATTTATTGAAGTGCATTTATCCAATGTGTTTGCGCGGGAAAGTTTTAGACATCACTCTTATTTTAGCGATATTGCCGTTGGTGTGATTAGCGGCTTGGGTGCAGATGGCTATATCGCAGCACTGAATTACGCAATCAATCAATTCAACAAAAAACCGGCTTAATTTCTCTATTAAGCCATTATTATTTAAATATTATTCTAATAAAAATTCTTATAAATAGATTATCTCGAGGTTATTATGGATTTACGTAAACTAAAAAAATTGATCGATTTGGTAGAGGAGTCTGGCATTTCTGAGCTGGAATTAACCGAAGGCGAAGAAAAAGTCCGCATTAGTCGCGCACTGATGCCAAACCAAGCGCCTGTGCAATATACGACAGCACCTTATATGTCAGCACAACAAACTGCGCCAGTTGCTCAAACAACTCCGTTGCCAGTTGCTGCAACGCCTGTTGTTGCAGAAATAGAAGGTCAAATTGTTAAATCGCCGATGGTTGGTACGTTTTATCGTTCATCATCGCCTGATTCTAAACCATTCGTTGATGTAGGCACTAAAGTCGCCATTGGTGATACCTTATGTATTATTGAAGCGATGAAATTGCTCAACGAGATTGAGTCTGACGTTGCTGGCGTAGTGAAGAAAATATTATTAGAAAATGGCCAGCCCGTAGAGTACGGTGAACCACTTTTCATTATTGAATAGCCTAGATTCGATAATGATTAAGACTGATTGGTTAATTAAACATGTTTGAAAAAATATTAATTGCAAACCGTGGCGAGATTGCGCTACGAGTACAACGCGCTTGTCGCGAATTGGGTATTAAAACAGTTGCTGTGCATTCTGTTGCCGATAAAGAAGCTAAATACGTTAAGTTAGCAGACGAGTCCGTTTGTATTGGCCCTGCTTCCTCTAGCTTAAGTTATTTAAATATTCCTGCTGTGATTAGCGCGGCAGAAGTAACTGACGCACAAGCCATTCATCCTGGATATGGTTTTTTGTCTGAAAATGCCGATTTTGCTGAGCGCGTTGAACAAAGCGGTTTCGTATTTATCGGCCCGCGTGCAGAAACTATTCGCCTGATGGGCGATAAGGTTTCCGCCAAAAATGCCATGAAAGCTGCTGGTGTTCCTTGTGTGCCAGGCTCTGAAGGTGCACTGCCGGATGACCCAATAGAAATCATCAAAACCGCTAAAAAAGTAGGTTATCCCGTGATCATCAAAGCGGCTGGTGGCGGTGGCGGACGTGGCATGCGTGTCGTACACACAGAAGCGGCACTAATTAATGCCGTGAATATGACTAAAGCAGAAGCGCAAGCGGCTTTTGGCAACCCGATGGTTTACATGGAAAAGTTTTTAGAGAATCCACGCCATATCGAGATACAGATTTTGGCCGACCAGCATGGTAATGCGGTATTTTTAGGCGATCGTGATTGCTCTATGCAGCGCCGTCACCAAAAAATTATTGAAGAAGCACCATCACCACTTTTAAGTGCGCGTATTCGTGACAAAATTGGTGAGCGCTGCGCAGAAGCCTGTCGCAAAATCAAATATCGTGGCGCAGGTACATTTGAATTTTTGTATGAAAATGGTGAGTTTTATTTCATTGAAATGAATACGCGTTTGCAAGTTGAGCACACAGTAACTGAGATGATTACGGGTATTGATTTAGTGCAGCAGCAAATTTTTGTTGCCGCTGGCGAAAAATTAAAATTCCGCCAAAAAGATATCGTGCTGCGCGGCCATGCGATTGAATGTCGTATTAACGCCGAAGATCCATACAGCTTTGTACCTTCGCCTGGCAAATTAACGACATTTCATATGCCTGGCGGCCCAGGTGTGCGTATCGATACGCACGTTTATTCGGGATACACCGTTCCGCCGCATTACGATTCGATGATTTGCAAACTGATTACGCATGGCGCAACACGTGAACAAGCAATTGCCCGTATGCGTATCGCATTATCTGAAATGCTAGTGGATGGCATTAAAACCAATATTCCGCTGCATGCAGATTTAATGGCAGATGCTGCGTTTCATCTAGGCGGTACCAGCATTCATTATCTTGAGCAGAAATTGGGGATTAGTCATAAGTAATCTTTCTGTTTTAATCTGCAACAACTTAACCTGTAAAAATACATAATGGCGTGGCTATTACTTAAAATTCAAGCAAATGAACATAATGCCGATACCATAAGCGACGCATTAATGGATTTGGGCGCACTATCTTGCAGTATTGAAGATGCCAACGCAGAAACTCAGGCAGAACAAGCATTGTTTGGTGAACCTGGAGATCCACCGCCGGGTATTTGGCAGCAAAATATCGTCACCGCCATGTTTGATGACGCAGTAGATGTCGCACAAGTGATTCAGCAATTAAGTGCCGCTACCGCCATTGAAAGCTTTCAGTATGCGACGGAAATAATCGCCGAACAAGATTGGGTACGCAGCACGCAAGCGCAATTTGACCCGATTAAAATTACCGATAAATTGTGGATCGTGCCAACTTGGCATCAGTCAGAATGGCAACAAACTGCGAATCAAGAAGCGATTAATATCGTATTAGATCCAGGTTTAGCTTTTGGTACGGGCAGCCACCCTACTACGCATTTATGTTTGGAATGGTTAACTAAAACCATGCCGAGCCCAAGCGTTTTAGATTACGGTTGTGGTTCAGGCATTCTAGCTATTGCGGCTAAAAAATTAGGCGCACAGCAAGTGGTTGGTGTAGATATCGACTCGCAAGCAATTGTAGCCAGCCGCTATAATGCAGAGCAAAATCAAGTAGATGCAGATTTTTTTGATGCTGACACTTTCAGCCATGAAACCTTTGATGTAGTTGTGGCGAATATTTTATCTAGCGCGTTAATGGTATTAGCGCCCGCACTTGCAAAATACTGCAAAGCTGGTGGAAAATTAGCATTATCTGGCATACTAGAAACCCAAACTGACGCATTGATTGAACGTTATAGCGAATGGTTTACCATGGATGCGCCACATCAACGCGATGCTTGGGTGTTGCTAACCGGCACTAAAAAATGAATTACATCACCGCATGCCCCGCTTGCGAAACGCAGTTTCTAATCACGAAAGAGCACTTAAAAGCGTATCGCGGCAAAGTGCAATGCGGCAATTGCAATCATGTTTTTAATGCAAAAAACCGGTTAACCGAAGTTTCTGACGATATTCAAAGTGTTGAGGAATATAGCGTAGCAGAAGATGGCGCAACAGAAAATATAGTAGCCGAATCAGATTCGACTGAGCACGACTCAGATCTGTACACTCCAGCAGAATATGCCAATACTGAATTGGCTGCAGATTCTAAAATCGAACCAAATCCAACCTTAACAAACGATATAGAAATTGAAGCCTCAGCTGTTGAATCAACAGCTAGCGAACCTATAAAGTCGCTACCCATTAGCAATACCGACGAAAAACCGATTAGTCAAAAATTAAATGTTGTGTTGGAAGGCGTGCCAGACTTATCCGACTTAACCTCATCAGAACTTGCACAAGCCAATTTGGGCTCGATTGACACAACGCGTAATCCCTATATTAGCAATCTCACACCCATCATCATTTCAGAAGATGATGTGGATATTGAATCCATTCGCGCGCCTATCTTAATAGAAGACCTGACCGCAGATCCTAAATTTCAGCTAACAAAACCAAAACGTAATTTCTGGTTAATCGCGATTAATTGCTTATTATTGCTTGCGGCAATTTTACAAAGCGCTTATTTTTTACGCTCTAAAATTGCTGCCGATTATCCACAATTTAAGCCTTATTTAGTACAAGCCTGTGAACATCTACGCTGTAAAATCCATTTACCGCAACAGTTAGATTTACTCAGCATTGATGACTCGGATATGCAAGAAAGTCAAATTCATCAAGATGTAGTTGATTTTTCTAGCTTAATTATTAATAACTCCAATCATGTGCAGGCGTATCCCAATATTGAATTAACGCTCACCGATGCTGAAGATAAACCTGTATTGAGAAAACTGGTTAAGCCGCAAGAGTATTTACAGCCAACAACAGACCCTGCAAAAGGCATTGGGGCACATGACGAAGAGCGTATTAAGCTGGCGATTAATGTGCACGCTTTATCCGTTGCGGGTTATCGTGTGTTATTAACTTATTGAACGTCAATTTCCCTGTATTTTAGTTTCGGTTATTCAACTCTAAATCACTCACTTTACTTAAATTTAGTGGTTTGACTTAACTCTTTTTTAACACCCAAACTCAAGCAATCATATTCATATAATCAGAACGAATCGCTTTAATCGCATCGACGATTTTTTCCACTGTTTCCACCCGCACAAAACTTTTCCGCCAAGCAATCGCGATGCGTCTGGTGGGCGCTGGGCTGGTAAATGGGATTACTTTAATTAATGGATTATTGTAACGTTCTGCCGTTGCAGAACAAGGCAGAACCGTGATGCCCAAATTAGAAGCCACCATATTTCGGATGGTTTCTAGCGAGTTACCTTGTAAAACTTCACCTTTGCGCGATAACTCTGGGCAAGCTTGTGTAACTTGATTACTAAAGCAGTGCCCGCTGTTTAGTAACAAGACTTTTTCATCGGATAATTCTTCTGGATTAATCTGTTTACGCGTCGCCCAATGATGATGAATCGGCACCACCACATCAAACTCTTCATCGTACAGCGCTTTGTATTGCAAGCCAGGCACATCGAATGGTAATGCAACAATCGCCACATCAATCACGCCATTACGCAACTGCGCCTCAAGATTCGCGGTTAAATTCTCTTCTACTTCTAGCGGCATATCTGGTGCTGTTTTGCGCAAAATGGGAATAATCTCTGGCAATAAATACGGCCCAACTGAATGAATCATGCCAAGTTTTAATGCGCCCTTTAATTGGTTTTTGCCCAATTCCGCCAATTGCTTAATGCGCGCGGCTTCTTCTAGCACGCGTGATGCTTGCTCAATGATTTGTGCGCCGATTTCCGTTGGCGTCACATCGCTGCGGCTACGCTCAAAAATCATCACGTTTAATTCATCTTCTAGTTTTTTTATGCCTAAACTTAATGCGGGTTGCGTCACAAAACATTTCTCGGCCGCGCGCCTAAAATTACGCTCTTGTGCTACTGCCATTACAAATTTAAGCTCGATTAAAGTCATTTTTTTCCATTAGAATTAGTAAAATTTATCATCATCAATAATCTTACATTGATTAATTTTATTTATCAATGGTATCAAAATAGACAATTATACAAAGCAAAATAACTGCTCTAAAATGCACTTCATGTTATCAATATCGTGTTGAAAAAGAATTAACCGTAAAACTTAACACTAAAATTAAGCCAATAATTAACAGAACGATTGAAAAGGAGCTGCACATGTTAAAACAACCATTTAATTCAACAAACCAAGTGCTTATTGAGCTGCTGGCAACTTATGCGCTGGTTTATTAATCTAGTACATTCATGACACAAAATAAATTAATCCAAAAAACAGTTTTATAGTGAGCAAAATCTTTATCAAGGAGAGCAGTATGAGTAAAACAACACTAACCACCTCAGCAGGCGCACCAGTTCCAGATGATAATAATAGTATTTCGGTTGGCCCGCGCGGTCCATTAACGTTTGATAACCATTATTTATTTGAGAAATTAGCCCACTTTAATCGCGAGCGTATTCCTGAGCGCGTGGTGCACGCACGCGGTACGGCGGCTCACGGTACTTTTACTGTGACTAAAAGCTTAAAAGACCACACGATTGCTCACTTTTTACAAGAGGTTGGTCAGCAAACTGATGTATTTTTACGCTTTTCAACGGTAGGTGGCGGGCAAGATTCTAACGATTACGCCCGTGACCCACGTGGCTTTTCAATCAAGTTTTATACCCAAGAAGGTAATTGGGATATGGTGGGCAACAATACACCGGTATTCTTTTTAAATGATCCAATCAAGTTTCCAGACTTTATCCATAGCCAGAAAAAAGATGCGCGCACCAATTTACCCAACCCAGCCAATGCGTTTGAATTTTGGGCGAATCACCCGCAATCATTACATCAGATGACAATCTTGATGTCTGATCGTGGCATTCCATTATCCTATCGTCACGTGCACGGTTTTAGCAGTCATACATTAAGCTTTTATAATGCAAAAGGTGAACGCGTTTGGTGCAAATGGCACTTTAAAACCAATCAAGGCATTAAAACTTTAACCAATGATGAAGCCGCAAAAATGCCTGTAAACGGCGCGCAAAAAGATTTGGTCGAGGCGATTGACCGTAGAGAGTTTCCAAGTTGGACGGTAAAAGTACAAATAATGAGCGAGGCTGATGCACGCACTTACGGCATTAATCCTTTTGATTTGACTAAAGTATGGCCGCACAAAGACTATCCTTTAATTGAGATTGGCCAATTAGAGTTAAACAAAAACGTGAACAATTATTTTGCAGAAACCGAACAGGTGGCATTTGCGCCAAGTAATTTTGTGCCCGGCATTAATGCATCGCCTGACAAAATGTTGCAAGGTCGTTTATTGGCTTATCAAGATGCACATCGCTATCGAGTTGGCGCAAATGTGAATCAGATTCCAATCAATGCGCCAAAATGCCCAGTCAATCACTATCAACGTGATGGCGCATTTGCAGGAATGGGTTGTCCTGTTGGTCATGGCAGCGAAAACGGCGAAGCAAGTTTTGGCAGTCAAGTGAATACCGTTAGTGCTTCGAACTTTTTCCCCAATGATAGAGCAAATGACGGTGCGCCAGTGCCTGCACCGCAAGTTACACCGCCACCAATGCCGGTGTTAGGCGACGCTTGGATTGGCTATCACAGCCAAGATGCTGAGGACTATTTCACGCAAGCAGGTAATTTATTCCGCATTATGAATAACAGCCAAAAAGCGCAATTATTTGACAATATTGCTGGTGGATTATCAACCGCGAATGCCAGTATTCAAGAGCGCATGTTAGCCCAGTTTGAAAAGGCCGACCCCGCATATGCAGAAGGTGTTAAAAAGGCACTTGCTGCAGCGTAATAAGTTTTTTAGTTAACACTTAAGTCGAGTTAATAGCCCACGCAAGTGGGCTATTTTTATGAAAAATTGAGGTTTAATAGTGGTTAACTAAGCGTTCACCTTGTTAAATTAACCATTTATAATGAATGTGTTATCGCTAAATTAAAATAATAAGAACTTTGAGTTAACCACTTAAATCATTGGAAAATAAATGAAATCTTGGATGTGTGTTGTATGTGGCTTTATTTACGAAGAAGAAAAAGGTTGGCCTGATGACGGCATTGCGCCAGGTACACGCTGGGAAGATGTGCCAGCCGATTGGTCATGCCCAGAATGCGGTGTGACTAAAGCAGAATTTGAAATGGTTGAGTTCTAAAAAATGCCAATTATGTGAAACTTTTACCGCAAGTAATTAGTATTTACTCACGGGTATTTGATATTTTTTTAAGTTAAGCTAAAATATTATCCGAAAATTAGCACCAGAACTTACGTAAGTTATTTGTACGCAAGTTTTTTGGCGCAATACTTTTTAATCAATTGTAAATTTATATCGGAGAGTATTTTGGACTTTGTTGGCGCTGTGGGTATTTATTATTTATTAGGTGTGCTGGTCGTGGTCTGTGCGTTTTTGTTCACTTGTACCAGATACGTTAAATAATTAATACTGTAAATAAAAAGGCCTTAAAGGCCTTTTTTAATTTCAAACACTTATTTATATCTGCTAGTTAAAACCGCGTAATTTTGAAGCAGCAAGAGATGCTGCAGCCGTTCTTGTCTCAACACCTAACTTCACAAAAACGTGTTCCAAGTGCTTATTAATCGTTCTTGGGCTACTGCTTAATATATCGCCAATATCACGGCTGGTTTTACCTTTAATCGCCCAATAAAGCACTTCCGATTCGCGTTTTGTTAGCTTAAAAGTCAGCATCAATGCTTCAATCTGCGCTGTATCTGATTCTTCCCTCAGCACAATGACCCATTGTTCATCGCTACTGATATCCGCCGGGCTAAAACTTAAACGTTTTGTACTTTGAATAATCGTCATCGCTTGCAATGTTTTGCCAGAAGCATCAGCCTGATAAGCAGAAGCAATCCAATTGAATACGGGCGAAGGCGTCACAAACTCACTGACTTCATTATCCGGAAAAAAATAACTCTGTATCCACTGCCGTGCCAGTGGTGTTTGCCAAACAATTTTGCCATTTTGCGGAGTGATGGCGATGGCCGCCTGACCAAACGCATCCAACGCACCGCGCGCTTGATGTACTTGACGTGAAGTTTTGAGATGCGCAGCAATTCTTGCAATCACTTCAGTGGTGCGAATCGGTTTCGTCACATAATCAGTACCGCCAGCTTGAAAAGCAGCTACTACGTGCTCCGATTCGGTTAAACCTGTCATAAAAATCACCGGAATATGGCTGGTTTTAGCATTCGCTTTTAATTTGCGGCAGACTTCAAAACCGTCCATCTCCGGCATCATGGCGTCTAACAAAATAATTTCTGGTTGTGCAGCCTCTGCGCGCTCAATCGCTACTTTACCGTTATTCGCGATCAGCACGGTATAACCAGACTCATCAAGCGCATCGTGCAGCACGGCTAAATTATCCATCACATCATCCACAATCAGCACAACGGACGATTGATGTCGGTTTAAATCTGGTTTACTCATGCTTTAATTTCTTGTATAAAGTTTTTCATGATATCGATCTGGAACTGGCTAGAGAACTTTCGCATAAGCTCTACGAAACCCGAATAAATAGGGTCAATTAAAATAATTTCGTCCAGCTTACCATTGATGCCTTTTATATAGCCAAGATTAATCAACTCCAACAATTCAGTTAATGTTTTTTCAGGGGGCATAACCATTTTGCTATGATCAACTATATCATCTTGATTTTGCAGTAAATTTTCCGCCATCGTCGTATCGGTTATCCATTCCAGATTCAATCGATTGCCCAGCCAATTTAACAATTCCTCTACATTCACTGGCTTGACGATAAAGTCTTCGCTAGCGATTCCTGCTGCATTTTCAAGGTTTTTATCATAGGCATTGGCCGAGACAATGCCAATCGGGATGGGCGATTGGTGCACTTTACGGATGACATAGGCCGCTTCCCAGCCATCCATTACCGGCATGGCTAAGTCCATCAGGATAACATCTGGGTTAAACGCTTCATAAATATCCAGACACTCTTGACCTGTGGCCGCTTGCGCCATTTCAAAGCCCAGTGGTGCCAAAATATTCACCAACAGTTCCCTATCCACTTGCTCATTATCCACCACCAATACTTTGCGCCTAGCACCTAGATAGGTCACACGATTAGCGAAAACGTTGGTATCGATTTCTTCTAAATGATGTACTTGCGATAGAAATAATCGAATCTGAAAAGTCGTCCCTTTGCCGATTTCGCTGGTGAAATTTAGCTCGCCGCCCATTAACTCGGTAAGTAATTTGCTAATCGTCAAACCAAGCCCAGTACCGCCGATATTGATTTGATTGGCTGCACTGCCGCGTGAAAATGGCTCAAATATTTTGTTATATTCTGCGCGTGTAATGCCGGGGCCAGTATCTTTTATCTCGATATAAGCGATCTCGCGCACATAACGCACGCGGAAAGTAATGCTGCCCGCTTTGGTAAATTTAACGGCATTACCCAGTATATTAATCAAAATCTGCGTTAATCGTTTTTGGTCGGCTTTAACAACAGTTGGCAATTCGCCAATTGCTTCATACTTAAAATCCAGGCCTTTATTACGCGCTTGCAACTCAAACATGCTGACGATTTGGCTAATAAATTCGCGAAATTTAATCGGCTTGATATCAAACGTCAGTTTTCCACTTTCAATCAGCGCAATATCCAGCGTGCCTTCAATTAACGATAGTAAGTGCTCACCACTGCGCCGCACCACACGAATCGCGTGCTTGCGGTGCAGGGGAATCGAACTATCGTTATCCAGCAATTGTGCATAACCCAAAATGCTATTTAGCGGCGTTCTTAATTCGTGACTAATCCCCGTGATATAGCGACTTTTGGCTTGGTTGGCTTGCTCTGCAAGATGCCTTGCCAACTGTAATTCGTTATCGGTCTGCTTATGTAAATCAATCTCGCGCAATAAAAGCCCTGTTTGACGATTCGATTCCTCCTGTGCCACGCGGCGACTTTCAGTAGTTAACACTAACCACCAGGCAATAATGCCACTGGCAAAAACCAGCGATGCAAATACTTTTAGATAACCTGCCTGCAATTGTGGCAATAAGGCAGAGGAGTTTTCTTTTAGCGTTATCGTTTCATGAAAGTAAATCAAACCCAGCAATGCGCCAAAAAATGCCAGCGCGATAAACATCAATAAAAGATAATGTGCCACCCCACCTTTGAGATGCGGCCATATCCATTCTGGTAACATAAATTTGCTTGCGTTTAACCACTGCTGCGATAACCGCGCTTGCGGCTTGCAGGCGTCGTTACATCGCGCATCTAAACAACAACATAGCGAGCAAATCGCGCCTTGATACGCTGGGCAATGTGCCATATCGTCGGTTTCATAATCTCGCTCGCAAATCACGCATTTTTGCGTGCGCGTTTTCACTGGAAAACTATATTGCTTGCGCGCGATGTAATATTTACCTTTGGTTAACCACGCGATAAGTGGTGAAGTCACCAGCGCGGTAATCAAAGCGATAAAGGAAGAAAACGCTTTAGCTTCTTCGCCAAATATGCCCGAAAACGCTGCAATCGATACTGCAGATGCCAAAAACATCGCACCCACACCAACAGGATTAATATCGTACAAATATGCACGCCTAAATTCAATTCCTTTTGGGCTTAAACCTAACGGCTTATTGATGACTAAATCGGCAACTACAGCGGTAATCCAGGCAATCGCAATATTAGAATAAAGCCCCAATACTTGCTCAAGGGCTTTGAATACATCTAATTCCATCAACATAATGGCAATCAGCGCATTAAATACCACCCATACGACGCGACCAGGATGACTGTGTGTAAGCCGTGCAAAAAAATTGGACCATGCCAATGAACCCGCATAGGCATTGGTCATATTCACCTTAACCTGTGAAATCACCACAAATAAAGTGGTGGCCGCTAAGGCGATTTCGTGTGAACTAAATGCATAACCAAACCCGACCAAATACATATGGGTCGGATTAACCGCCTGCTCAAACGACAGATCACTTTGAATGACCAAATACGCCAATAGCACGCCACCCAACATTTTCAGCATGCCCAAAAAAACCCATCCTGGCCCAGCCATTAATACGCCAAAATTCCAGCGCCAACGGTTTTTGGCGGTTTTTTCTGGCATAAAGCGTAAAAAATCCACTTGTTCACCAATTTGGGGAATTAATGCCACACCAACCGCAGTTGCTGCACCAAACATGAGCAGATTAAATTCACCTGAACTGCCAGAAACGCCAGAAAATGCTAATACTTTGGAGAATATAAGTGGGTCTTGATGCAGTATCGCAATAAATGGTAAACACATCAAAATCAACCAGATTGGTTGCGTAATCATTTGAATACGGCTGATTAGCGTGACGCCATGTGTGACCAGCGGAATGACAACCAGCGCGCTGACTAAGTAACCGATATACAGTGGCATATGAAAATATAGCTCAAGCGCGTAAGCCATAATCGCGGCTTCTAGCGCAAATAAGATAAAGGTAAACGACGCGTAAATAAACGATGAAATGGTGGAGCCGATATAGCCAAAACCTGCACCGCGTGTGAGCAAATCCATGTCTAGGCCATATTTAGCGGCGTAGTAGCTAATCGGCAGACCGGTTAAAAAGATAATCATGCCGACTGCTAAAATCGCCCAAAGTGCGTTGATTACACCGTAATTAACCGCGATTGTGCCGCCAATTGCTTCTAACACTAAAAATGAGATCGCACCTAAAGCCGTATTTGAAACGCGCAAGATTGACCATTTGCGGAATGAGCGCGGCGTGAATCGTAGCGCGTAATCTTCAATACTTTCGTTTGCTACCCACGTGTTGTAATCACGGCGAATTTTAACGATTCGCTGTGTTGGTTCGGTATTGCCCTGTGTGGTAGCAGTTAGATCCGTTGTCTTCAATTCAACCACCACATCAACCATTATCCTTATCAAGTAAAGCGTTTAGTACATATACGACAGCAACAACCATGCCACATGGTTGAATCACCCAATACTATCATAATTAAAATCGGAGAAAAAACCTGTACGCAGTATGACGTATTAACGCATATTCACTGCTCGATTATCATCAAAAAATCATTCATCTTAAGTAAGTTATGGCCCGTAAAAACAAACCGTCGTTTTATTCAAGTGCATACCTAGTCTTATTATCTACAAACGTTCTCGCTGAATCATTTAATCTTGAGCAGATTCAATTTGAAAGTATTAAAACCGAAGATATCAAAGTCACTGCCGTTCGCGAAAATTTAATCGGCATTGCGGATACCGCCAGCGAAGGCGTGATCAGTAACCACCGCATCAGTAATATCCCACACTCTCGCCCTGGTGAAGTGTTAGAGCAAGTGCCTGGCTTGATTGTTAGCCAGCATTCGGGCGATGGCAAAGCCAATCAATATTATTTGCGTGGCTTTAATCTCGATCACGGTACCGATTTTGCCGTTTGGTTAGATGGTATGCCGCTTAATATGCCGACACATGCGCACGGCCAAGGTTATATTGATTCTAATTGGTTAATGCCAGAATTAATTGACAGTTTGGAATTTAAAAAAGGTGCTTATCATGCGGAACAGGGCGATTTTTCAGCAGCTGGCTCAACACATTTGCACTACGCCAAAACATTACCGCAATCTATTGCAAAACTCACGCTTGGCAGTTATGGTTTTCAACGTTTGTTTAACGCAGGTTCGCAAGGTATCACAGATGGTCAATTTTTATACGCCGTAGAAGCACAAGGTTATGATGGCGCTTGGGATAATAGCCAAAATCTTAAAAAATTCAATGGCTTGCTGCGTTACAGCACGGGTACTGAAGAACATGGCTGGAATATCACGGCAATGGGTTATAACTCAAAATGGGATGCCACAGACCAAGTGCCAAAACGTGCTATTAACGCTGGCTTAATCAACCGCTTTGGCGCAATCGACACCTCGGATGGCGGCGAAACCAGCCGATACAGCTTATCTGCCGATTGGCATGATGGCGTATGGCAAGCTAATGCTTATGCGATTCATTACAAACTGGATTTATTTTCTAACTTTACCTACTTTTTGGATGACTCAATAAACGGCGACCAATTTGAACAAGCCGATAAGCGCAATGTATTTGGCGGTGCAGTTATACGCAGTTTTAATGCGAATATTGCAGACTTGGAAACCAGTCATCAAATCGGTCTACAAGGCCGTTACGATGATATTGGCAATGTCGGTTTGTATCGCACAGTTGCACGCCAACGCTTAAGCACAACCAGAGAAGATGCCGTAAAACAAGGCAGTGTTGGCTTATGGTGGCAAGGCAACTGGCAGATTTTGCCAAATCTACGCGCCAGCACGGGCTTGCGTGAAGATATTTATAAATTTGATATTGATAGCAATATCGCTGAAAACTCGGGTAAAGCGCACAGTAATATTTTCAGTCCAAAGCTGGGTTTAGCTTGGCAGGCATCCAAACAGCACGAGTTTTATGTCAATTGGGGACGTGGCTTTCACAGCAACGATGCTCGAGGCTCAACTATTCGTGTTGACCCAGTTTCTGGCGATGCAGCTGAGAAAGTGAATCCTCTCGTAAAAGCTATTAGTAAAGAATTGGGCTGGCGCGCTAATCCTATTGGAAATTGGCAAACTACATTGGCTTTATTTCAGTTGGATATTGACTCGGAATTATTGTTTATAGGCGATGCCGGTGCAACCGAAGCCAGCCGACCTAGCCGCAGAGTGGGCGTAGAGTGGACGAATTACATTCCTATCAATAGTTGGAGTTATATTGATGCTGACTTTGCCATCGCCCGTGCGCGTTTTAAAGATTCAGATGAAGTGGGTGACTATATTCCTGGCTCAATCGCCAAAACGGCCTCTATTGGCATTGCCATCAATCATCCAAGCGGTTGGTCTGCCTCTACGCGTTTGCGCTATTTTGGGCCGCGCGCGTTGATAGAAGATAACAGTGTGAGATCGAATAGCTCGTTACTGACCAACGCGCGCATTGGCTACCAAATTAGTTCTAAAATCAATCTGTCGTTGGATATATTTAATCTGTTTAACCGCAAAGTATCTGATATTGATTATCTGTATACCTCGCGCTTAAAAGGCGAAGCGGCTGATGGCGTAAAGGATATTCATACACATCCCGTCGAACCAAGAATGGCAAGGCTTAGCTTGTCACTTGACTATTGATTAACCAGCCATCAGCAAATAGCCACCAACCAACATCATTCCGCACAATGCAGCATAAATAAAGTTGATCAGAAAAATTGTACGTAATATGACGTATAGATTATGCCTTCAAGCTTTTACTATACTTAACTCAAGTAAAACTAGGGTGATTAATTTGATTACTTATACCAACATCATAGGCAGTAGCGCTCAAGAGGCTTACTCAGACAAACTTCATGATCTTGATCATGCAGATAAGTTAGATTTCATTAGTTTATCGAGCGACAATATTCAACGAAAAAGATTAAAAGTCGTTTCATATAAGGGCAAAGAATGTGGTATTGCATTACCGCGCGAACAAAAGCTTTACGACGGCGCCATCCTAAGTTTAGCTGCTGATTACGCACTTGTCGTGCGTTGTGCAGATGCAAAATGGTTACGCTGTACGCCCATAGATAATGCCGCCGCATTAGAGCTAGGCTATTTTGCTGGCAATATGCATTGGTCTGTGCGCTTCGACAAAAATATTCTAGAAATAGCACTAAAAGGCAAACTTCAAGATTACCAAGAAAGATTGAAACATTTATGCATCGACGGTCGTATTACATTGGCACTTGATGATGCTCAATAACCACCTTGGATTAATGCTGAGCTTACAACACAGCGATTCATTTTTCCCAAGTGGTGCAACTGCATTTTCATGGGGACTAGAATCCCTTAATCGCGACAAAATTATTAGCGATACAAAATCTGTATCGCATTATATAGAAACACAATTATTGCATCGCTGGGTAAGTTTTGACCAAGCCATTATTAGTGCTGCATGGTATGCATCTCAAACTATTGAGCATCGTTCTAATTCAAACTTGATGAAGATTTTTGAAATTGATGCATTTGCAGAGGCAATGACTTTATCAGAATCAGTCAGAACAGGGTCGCGCAGACTCGGTCAAACATTGATGACTGTACACGTAAAATTAGGCACTCCAAGTGCTATTAAGTTACATGCGCATATTGTTGCAAACGCTAACACGCACTACCCACATCTTGCAGTCACCCAAGGCTATCTATGGGCTAAATTAGGAGTGAGTGAGCTAGAGTCCCGTGCCATTTCAGCGCATACCCTTTGTACCAGTGCGACAAGTGCAGCACTTAGGCTGGGCTTAATAGGCCATATTGATGCACAGCGCATTCTTATGCACATGCATACACAGATTGTTAAGGCGCTTGATTTGCCTGCACCAGCATTATCGAATATTTCATCAAGTACATTAGCTGTTGATATCGGTAACTTACGTCACGAAGCGCTTGATGCAAGAATGTTCGCCAATTAATTTTAAATCTCGAAAGTTGTTATGTTATTAACCCCAACTGAATACGAACGCCTCACTTTATTTGGTGCAGCTGAGCTTGCGCGCAAACGACTTGCCAAAGGGTTAAAACTTAATTATCCAGAAGCTGTTGCTATCATTTCAGATGAGCTATTAGAAGGTGCCAGAGAAGGCAAGTCAGTGGCTGAACTGATTGGATATGGATCAACCATTCTCAATCAAGATGATGTCTTGTCTGGCATTGCAAATATGTTACCGATGCTACAAGTAGAAGGTTCTTTTCCCGACGGGACCAAACTCATCACAGTACATGAACCTTTACGGCCAGGGTTACAAAAACCAATTGAGAACTACCGCATTCCAGGTGAAATCATTACCGCAGAAGGTGATATAGAATTAAATGTTGGGCGCTTACGTGCCACCGTTAAAGCAATGAATATGGGAGATCGCCCGATACAAATCGGCAGTCATTTTCATTTTTTTGAAGTTAATCGTGCATTGCAATTTGAAAGAAATTTGGCATACGGCATGCATTTAGATATCCCGGCTGGTACTGCGGTGCGTTTTGAGCCTGGAGATGAAAAAACTGTTGAACTAGTGGCTTTCGGTGGAACACGTGAGATTTTTGGATTAAACAGCTTAGTCGATGGCCCGCTAGATCAAAGTGGTCAGCGTGAAAAAGCCTTAGAAAACGCACGCAATAATGGCTTTAGGGGTGCATGATGGCAAAAATGTCACGGAAAGATTATGCAGCGATGTTTGGCCCGACGAAAGGCGATGCTGTGCGACTAGGAGATACTTCATTATTAGCAGAAGTTGAACATGATTTTACCGTTGCAGGTGATGAGTGTCTGCATGGTGGTGGTAAAACGCTACGCGATGGCATGGGGATGATGGGAGGCTTAGACAGTGCGCAAGGCTCACTGGATATGCTTATTTGTAACGCCCTTGTGATTGACCCTGTGTTAGGCATCATAAAAGGTGATATAGGCATTAAAGCTGGAAAAATAGTTGCTATAGGCAAGGCCGGTAACCCACAAACGATGGAAGGTGTTCATCCAGATTTGATTTGTGGGGCCGCCACAACAGTACGTGATGCCGAAGGTATGATTGCCACGCCTGGTGGCATTGACGTGCATGTGCATTTTGATTCAGCACAGCTTTGTGAGCATGCATTATCTTCAGGCCTGACAACGCTCATTGGCGGTTCATTAGGCCCCATTACAGTTGGCATTGATTGCGGAGGCGAGTGGAATGTTGCGCGGATGCACGAAGCATCTGAGCAATGGCCGCTAAATTTTGGTTTTCTTGGTCGCGGCAACTCTAGTAAACCGCTATCTTTAATTGATCAACTCCATGGTGGATGCCTTGGCCTAAAAATTCATGAGGACTGGGGAGCGATGCCTGCCGTGATTGACACTTGCTTAACAGTGGCTGACCAATACGACTTCCAAGTGCAATTACACTCAGACACTTTAAATGAATCTGGATTTCTTGAAGATACTTTAGCTGCAATCAAAGACCGCACCATACACATGTATCACACTGAAGGTGCGGGCGGGGGGCATGCGCCAGACATTATTGCTGTAGCAGGCAAAGAAAACTGTTTACCCTCTTCCACCAACCCAACTAATCCGTACACCATCAATACTTTTGATGAGCATTTAGACATGATTATGGTTTGTCACCATTTAAACCCTGCAGTAGCAGAGGATGTGGCCTTTGCGGAATCTCGCATACGTGCACAAACCATTGCGGCAGAAGATATCTTACATGACATGGGTGCAATCTCTATGTTGGGGTCTGATAGTCAAGGCATGGGACGGATTAATGAAGTGATTAGTCGGACTTGGCAGTTGGCTTCTAAAATGAAAGATCAGCGTGGTCGACTACCTGAAGAAGCCAGTGCAATTGGAGATAACGAACGCATTAAACGCTACATCGCAAAGTATACAATCAACGCTGCCCGTACTTTTGGCATTGCCGACACCATAGGTTCATTAGAGTCAGGAAAATTGGCCGACATCGTATTGTGGCGCCCTGCTTTTTTTGGGGTAAAACCTGAAGTCATCGTAAAAGGTGGTTTTATTGCTTGGGGTGCTATGGGCGATTCTGCAGCATCTCTCATGACGTGTGAACCCATTGCAATGCGTCCTCAGTGGGGTGCTTTCGGAAAAGCACCTGCTTCCTTATCCGTTAATTTTGTAAACCAACTCGCCATTGATTCCGATTTGCGCAAAAAATTAGGGCTAACACGACAGCTGGTAGCGGCACACGGAACACGAAATCTAAAAAAACAAGACATGTTGCACAATAGTGCTTGTCCCAATATAACGGTCAATCCACAAACATTTGATGTGATGGTTGATGGGAAAATCATTTATTGCGAGCCTGCGCACGAAGTACCCTTAAGTCGTCGCTATATGTTTAGGTAATACTATGAATAATTTAGCTACCCCTCCTTTCAGTGTCACAAGCTTAGGTTCTGCGCGCGTGGGCATTGGCGGCCCAGTAGGTTCTGGTAAAACCAGATTATTGGAACAGCTCATCCCCATTTTACAAAATAGAGGCGTTAATTTTGCCATTATTACTAATGACTTAGTCACGCGTGAGGATGCAGAACGCATCAAACGTAGCGGTCTTATTGATACGGCTCGGGTACTGGCTGTGGAAACAGGCGCCTGCCCGCACACCGCCATTCGAGAAGACCCAACGCTTAACATGCAAGCAGCAGATGAATTAGATAAAAAATTTGCTGGCCTAGAACTAGTTCTCATTGAGTCTGGAGGTGATAACTTAGCATCTTCATTTTCATTAGACTTAGTCGACTATTGGATTTTTGTCATTGATGTAGCGGCTGGTGATGATATACCCCGTAAGCGTGGCTTAGGCGTTGTAACTTGCGATTTACTTGTCATTAATAAATTTGATTTAGCGCCTTATGTGAATGTTGACCTGACCCGTATGGTAAAAGAGGCCAACGAAGTCAGAAATGGCAAACCAGTAGTATTAACTAACTGCGCAACAGGAGAAGGCGTTAGCGAAGTTGCTGAAAGTATTATTGCTAGTGTACTGTTCCAAAAAAACTAACTTATGCCACTAGCTGAAGCAAAATCCCCACCTATTAACGCTACTTCTATAGGCCTAATTATAGAACAGCAACGAAAGGAAATGGCTACACCTCAAGTTAATTTACAATTCAGCTTAAGCCCAAAAGGAATAAGCTACTTATCATTACAACTTGCCAAATATCCCTTTCACGTAGGTAGGCTACTCAAAAATTCAAGTACTCCCGAAGAGATGGCCATGCTGTTTTTACAATCTACATCTGGAGGATTATTTGAGCACGATCGCATAGGTCTAAAAATCACAGCAAAAACAAAAGCAGTAGCTTCTGTAAAACATGCAGCAGCCACTGTTGTTCACAGCATGCAACAAGGTCAAGCAATATCACGCCTGAACATTGTTGCGGAAGTTGGATCTTACCTTGAGTACACAGGCAACCTAAACATTTTGTTTCCTAAAAGCAATCTAGTTAACCAGATTGATGTTGAGCTTCACCCTAATGCAATAACGCTAATCTCTGATGCTTACTTAGTCCACGACCCTGAACAACAAGCTAACTATTTTGAACAATTAGATACAACGATTAACGTGTATAACCATCATCATCAATTACTCGTCAAAGATCGTTTCTTACTCAGCGGCGTACAATTAGCTAGTCAGTTGCAAGCGGTTGACAAAAAGTTTGATACTCACGCCAGCCTTTATTTACTTACACCAAACTGCACAACTGAGGAAAACGCAGTCTTGCTAAAAATCATTAACGAATCAATAACGAATGCTGAACTCAGCAAAAAAGAGGCTTATTTCGGTTCAGGTATTTTACCCAACCAATGTGGTGTATTTGTACGCCTGATGACACGCAGCGGTCAATCTATACAAAAACTAAACAATGAAATAGCTAATAAACTTAGAAATACCTACCTTAAAGGCATCGACAAATCTTGACTATATAATGAGGTGAGTGCTTCAGCTTCAAAACATCACCTCAACAATCCTAGTTAAAGCAAAGCATAGCCACCTAGCAATATCATGCAAAGTGCCAAAACATTTTGTATATATTGAAAAACTTTAGTGTGTAAAGTGCCAATTAGAATACCAACACCATGCAATAGAGCCGTTGCTATTAACATTCCAGTCATTACATTTAATCCAGACTGCATATTAAGTTCCACTCCATGTGCCATGCCATGAAATATGGCGAATAGAGAAACAAGGCCTAAACGAATCGAAGCATTGATGGGTAAATTAACCATCAATAATAACCCCATTGCCATCACACTTGCAGCAACACTCGTTTCAACACCAGAGAATCGGTATCCTGTAAAGCTTAAAATAAAGCCTAAAATCATGGATAAACTAAAAGCTAGCGGCAACTTCCAGCATGCTTTTTCATCAGTTTTAACTGCCCATATTCCCACGGCAACCATCACAAGTAGATGATCCCAACCCGTCAAAGGGTGCATAAAACCTGCGTATGCGCTCTCCAAACCATGTCCTGGATGAGCAAAAGCCAGACTTGAAAAGCCCAACAATAAAGCAGTACTTAACGATAGATATTTTTTCACATTACTCTCCTAAAGAAATAAACCTTGTTTTTCAATAAACTTAACAATCTCTTCCAAACCTTGCCCGATTTTTAGATTAGTAAAAATAAATGGGCGTTCACCGCGCATGCGTTTGGCATCTCTGTCCATCACCTCTAACGATGCGCCCACCATTGGCGCTAAATCTATTTTATTGATAATCAGCAAATCCGATTTTGTGATGCCTGGCCCGCCTTTGCGTGGGATTTTTTCGCCAGCTGCCACATCGATCACATAAATGGTCAAATCGGATAATTCGGGGCTGAAAGTTGCGGCTAGATTATCACCACCACTTTCTACGAAAACGATATCCAAGCCAGGAAAACGTTTACAAAGTTGCGCAACCGCTTCGAGATTCATCGATGCGTCTTCACGGATTGCGGTATGCGGACAACCGCCAGTTTCTACGCCAATGATACGTTCTGGTGCTAATGCTTCATTACGCGTTAAAAATTCTGCGTCTTCTTTGGTGTAAATATCATTGGTCACCACGGCGATATTCAGCTCTTCACGCAAACGTTTGCAAAGTGACAGCGTTAGTGCTGTTTTGCCTGAGCCAACTGGGCCGCCGATACCGACACGTAACGGTTCTACGTTTGATTGAATGGGCGACTGTTTTAAACTGTCTTGTAATATTTCTGCGGGTTTATTCATCTGTTTATGACCTAAATAAGCGGCTATATTGTGTTTCGTGGCGGCACCCAGCAATGGTAAGCCCAGGTGTAAAGTTACTGATTTCAGCATCATCCAAGCGCATCGCATCTGCAACGATTTCAGGCAATAATGCACCCAATTCCAGTAATATTTTCTGCCCTGCTACTTGCCCAAGCGGCACTGTTTTCATGGCGGCGCTGACTTGATTTTCTACCCAAGACCAAGCATACGCCTGCAACATATCTGGCGCGGAAATTGCCCATAAATGCGTGATACCAGCGTAAACGCTTGGAAATGCAGGGTTAACTAAACTATTAATTTTGAGCATAAAATCTGCTGGCAAACTGCCTAAATCATTCAGCAAGCGGCACAGCGAATAACCCATTTGCCGTGTTTCTGCCAATGCTTCGCTGGTATCGCGCCCTGCTTGAAAATACGCATCCCAATCTTTAACCGCCGCCATATCATCTAATTGCCACGCTTGATATTGCCGATAAAGTACAGGCAGTTCATATCTGCCTTGATAAATAACCAGCGCATCACTGATCCAAGTTTTGGCGCTGGCTAAATCGCTCACCTCACCGCATTCAATCGCCCATTCAAGCCCTTGCGAATAACTATATGCACCTACAGGCAACATTGGGCTGGCCAATTGCAGTAAGCGACTTAACGCAATATTTGAGGCAATATTTTGTGACTTAGTGTTTTGTGTATGCATATTTAATTAACCATGTCGCCGTAATCGTGCGGAAGGTAATCTCGATAAATTATCATCGTCATCGTGATGCTGATGTCCGCCACCATAAGCGCCCGCCTCTGGCTCAAATGGCGCATGTCGGTCAGTCGTTGTCATGCCGAGGCCGATTAACATTTCTTTCAGCACATGGTCTTGCTCCAAACGCAACCAGTCATCGCCCACTTGCAAAGGCACATGTCGATTACCCAAATGGTATGCCGCACACATTAACGCTTGCTGCGTTTCAGCCCTGACATCTGTCACGGGTTGTTCAGCCGCGACGATTTGCACTACTTTGCCATTTTCCGCTTTAAGCAAATCGCCACCACGCAATATCGTGCCACGGTCTAGCATTAACGCTGCTTCAATGCCAGATTTCAAAGTCACACGCAAACGGCTTTTTTGCCGTAAATCGAATGGCAATATCAAGTAATCATCGACTGGATGAGAGGTATTACTTGCTGGTAAACGTTGGGTAATATTGAGCATGAGCAATTTAAAACAAGAAATAACGTTGAGCCATCGGCAGAATACTAGCAGGCTCACAGGCCAATAAAATGCCATCCGCCCGCACAATATAGGTTTCTGGATCCACATCGATTTTAGGCATCCAGCCATTATGAATCATATCGGCTTTTCTTACCGTTCGAGTGCCACTGACTGGTACTAATGTTTTATTTAAACCAAGCGCTTGTACCGCTGGATTTTTTAAACCTGCCTGCGATACGAAAGTGACGGAAGTTTTTAGCCCACCGCCATAAGCGCCAAACATAGGACGATAATGCACAGGCTGTGGCGTTGGAATAGACGCATTTGGGTCGCCCATTGCTGCTGCCGCAATCATGCCGCCTTTTAAAATAATGGATGGCTTAACACCAAAAAATGCAGGTCGCCACAGCACTAAATCGGCTAATTTACCCACTTCGATAGAGCCGACTGTATCGGCGATACCATGTGTTAAAGCAGGGTTAATCGTATATTTAGCGATATAACGCTTCACGCGAAAATTGTCATTACGCGCAGAATCTTCTGCCAGTGCACCGCGTTGTACTTTCATCTTGTGCGCTGTTTGCCAAGTGCGAATCACCACTTCACCAACACGACCCATCGCTTGTGAGTCAGACGACATCATCGAAAATGCGCCCAAATCATGCAAAATATCCTCAGCGGCAATGGTTTCGCGGCGGATGCGGCTTTCAGCAAAAGCGATATCTTCTGCGATTGCGGGGTCTAAATGATGGCAAACCATCAGCATATCTAAATGTTCATCGATGGTATTGACGGTAAACGGGCGAGTGGGATTGGTTGAAGATGGCAAAACATTGGCATACCCAGCGGCTTTGATAATATCTGGCGCATGCCCGCCGCCAGCACCTTCCGTATGAAAGGTATGAATTGTGCGATCTTTAAATGCGGCAATCGTGGTTTCCACAAAGCCGGATTCATTCAACGTATCTGAATGAATCGCCACTTGCACGTCCATTTCTTCTGCCACATTCAGACAATTATCAATGGCCGCTGGCGTTGTGCCCCAATCCTCATGCAATTTAAGACCAATCACACCAGCTTCAACCTGTTCACGCAACGGTTCTGGCAAACTGACGTTGCCTTTGCCTAAAAAACCTAGATTCATAGGAAAGGCATCGGCAGCTTGTAACATACGATGAATATGCCATGGGCCTGGCGTGCAAGTGGTAGCAAAAGTCCCAGTCGCCGGGCCTGTGCCGCCGCCCAGCATAGTAGTCACGCCAGACATCAGCGCCTCTTCGATTTGTTGCGGGCAGATAAAGTGGATATGCGAATCGATACCGCCCGCTGTCACAATCATGCCTTCACCGGCAATGATTTCGGTACCAGCACCAATTGGTATCGTCACTGCTGGCTGAATATCAGGATTGCCTGCTTTACCGATGGCAGAGATGCGTCCATTTTTGAGCCCGATATCTGCTTTAACGATGCCCCAATGGTCAATAATCAATGCATTGGTAATGACTGTATCTGCCACATCTTTTGCGCACAATTGACTTTGGCCCATGCCATCACGAATCACTTTTCCGCCGCCAAATTTCACTTCTTCGCCGTAGATTGTGTAATCGCGTTCTACTTCAATCCATAAATCGGTATCTGCCAAGCGCATTCTGTCGCCCATGGTTGGCCCGAACATTTCCGCATAAGCACGTTTGTCGATTTTTAAACTCATTTCAACGCACCCATCACTTTGCCAGAGAAACCATACACTTTGCGCTCACCGCTTAAAGCCACTAATTGCACAGTGCGCGTTTGTCCTGGCTCAAAACGTACAGCTGTGCCAGCAGCAATATCCAACCTAAATCCATAGGCACGTTTTCGCTCAAAAGTTAACGCTTCATTTGTCTCAAAAAAATGAAAATGTGAGCCGACCTGTATCGGCCTGTCGCCCGTATTCGCCACATCTATCGTAATCGATTCACGACCTACGTTAAGACTGATTTCGCCCGCTTCTATAAGCATTTCGCCTGGAATCATGATTTGCCTTTAGGGTATTGGATGATGAACGGTAACTAATTTCGTTCCATCTGGGAACGTCGCTTCTATTTGAATATCTGGAATCATTTCCGCGATACCTTCCATCACATCCTCGCGCGTCAACAAAGTGGCGCCATAACCCATCAAATACGCCACGGTTTGACCATCACGCGCACCTTCCATAATAGCGGCAGAAATATAAGCGATCGCTTCAGGATAATTCAATTTCAGACCACGCGCTTTGCGTCTTTCTGCCAGCAGGCCAGCAGTAAAAATCAATAATTTATCTTTTTCTCTGGGGGTTAATTCCATCGTTTAATGCTTTCGCTAGTACTTTTCTTCGTTTGATTATTGTTAAGTTTTTAAGTATTCCAAATACGTGGTCTTGCGGCTGAACGGCTTGCGTACCACGGTCGTAATATCTGCCAAAGCCCCTCAAAATAATGCCTTGCCGACTGCGCAGACATGCCGATGTAGCGCGCTGAAAAAATTTCGGGCAGCGCGCTTACACCAAACTTAGCTTTGCTATCTGATGCGTTATCTATTTCTAATTGTTGGCATTTCGCGAACAACTCTGTTGGCACAGCACCCGCCGCGATCACAAAACTGGCACTGACAACATTACCGCCCAAACCAATTGCTGAATGAAAAAATCGGTCATTGGCGTGTAAATGTGCGCTTTCTTGCCAAATGATTTTATCAGCGCGTTTAATCATTAATTTTTGATTCAATTTGCCTGTCAGCCAACTTTCACCTTTTGCCAGCCTGCCAAAACATAAAATCTCCCAGCCAGCGTAACAAGCCTCTCGACCTAAGTTAATGTCAGCTGAAAAGTTAACTATTGAGCCATCAAATAAAATATTTTCTTGCGGCAACCACTCTAAACTGGATTTTTCAGCCAAATCGAACTGCAAATGCTGGCTGGCCGCTGCGCCGTTCGCTTTGTACCATTTACCTGCACCTGGCGTTGTCAGCAAGACGCAGGCATTGGTTTGCACATTCACATTCAGTATTAATTCATCACCGCCCGCAACACCGCCTGGCGGGTGAATGATAATGCCGTGGCACAGCGTATCACCTTCTGGATACAGCGTTTTCTGTATCACTAATGGGCCATTATGCTGCCTTTTTGCTAGATAGCTGCGGCCATTTTTTTCACTGAAATCTAGTGTTAAGTTCGCCAACCAATGCACAGGTTTTGCACTAACAGCGTCAGCGCCTAAAGGTTTTTGCGCATTTGTGGCAACACTTAAATAATCATCATCCATGCCTTTATGATGCCACAAAATACTTGAATAACTGCATCAATTAAACCGACAAATATCCTTTAATTTTGGCGGCATCCACTTCGCCACGCTTGTCTTCATGAATGAACTTGCCTTTATCAATCACAATAATACGGTCGGCAACTTCCATGGTAAAACTTAACACTTGTTCAGACACAATAATGGTGATTTCACGCATTTTTCGAATCTCGTTTAACACTTTTGCGATATCTTTAATAATCGACGGTTGAATACCTTCAGTCGGCTCATCTAATAACAGCACTTTAGGATTCGTCACCAGCGCACGCGCAATGGCTAATTGCTGTTGCTGACCGCCAGAAAGATTGCCGCCTTTGCGATGGCGCATGTCATACAGCACCGGGAACAGCGCAAAAATGTCTTCCGGAATCTCACGCGTTTTCGATTTCTCTAATCCAGTTTCGATATTCTCTTGCACCGTCATGCTAGGAAAAATCATGCGGCCTTGTGGCACATAGGCCAAACCTTTTGCCACGCGCTCATAACTATCCGCACCCTGCAGATTTTCACCATCCACGGTTGCCCTGCTGCTTTTGCTTGGCAAGATACCCATTAATGATTTAAACAACGTGGTTTTGCCCATGCCGTTGCGACCCATAATCGCTAATGTTTCATTTTTTTCTGCCTTAAAATTCAAGCCATGAATCACTTGGCTTTGGCCATAACTGACTTGTAGATTTTCAATTTCAATCATATTTAATCCCTTCAATCTAACCAATATCGATGTGTTAATGACCTTGGTTCTAATGGCCTAGGTACACTTCAATGACTTTTTCATCTGCTTGCACTTTGTCCATCGCACCTTCTGCCAGAATCTTGCCTTGGTGCAATACAGTGACTTTATGTGCGATTTTTTTCACAAATTCCATATCATGCTCAATCACGATCACAGAACGGTTTTTGCAGATCTTATTCAATAAATCCGCCGTTTGGTCGCGCTCTTTCGCACTCATGCCAGCGACTGGTTCATCCAGCATCAACAACTCTGGGTCTTGCATCAGCAGCATGCCGATTTCCAGCCATTGTTTCTGCCCATGACTGAGCAACGCCGCTTCCATGTCCAGAAAATCCGTTAACATGATTTCATCGGCAATTTTTTTAACCTGCGAAACCACTTCTTCTGAACGTTTGAAAAACAAGCTGCCCCAAACACCACGACCTTTTGGATAAGAAACTTCCAGGTTTTGATATACCGACAGATTTTCGTAGATAGAAGGCGTTTGGAACTTACGCCCTACACCAGCACGTACGATTTCGTGCTCTGATAATTTAGTCAGCTCAGTATTCCTGAACTTGATAGAGCCTGAGGTGGATTTTGTTTTACCGCAAATCAAATCCAGCACGGTGGTTTTACCTGCACCGTTTGGGCCAATCACTACACGTAACTCGTTTTTATCGATATACATGGTCAGGTTATCAACCGCTTTAAAACCATCAAACGATACCGTTAAATCTTCAATCGCTAGGACAAAGTCTGTGTTGCTCATGCTTTTGCTCCCATCTCTTTAATCTCGTTTGCAGGTATTACTTCCGCTGTTTTTACAGGCGCTAAAGCTAAAGGTTCTGTGTCAGATAGTTTGCGTAAAAATTTAGATTTCTTCGCGTACTTTTCATAGATTCCAGCTAAACCATTGGGGAAAAACATCACCACAGCGATAAACAAGCCGCCCATTAAGAATAACCATAATTCAGGATAGGTTTCTGAGAACACGGTTTTGCCGTAGTTAACCAACAACGTGCCGTAAACCGCGCCAATCAAGGACATACGGCCGCCAACCGCGCAAAAGATCACCATTTCAATGGATGGCACGATGCCGACAAATGACGGTGACATAAAGCCAACTTGCAAAGTGAACATCGCACCACCGACTGCTGAAATCATGGCTGCTACACAGAAGATGAATATCTTGAAATTCGATACGTCGTAGCCAGAAAAACGTACGCGCTCTTCTTTATCGCGCATGGCTAACAGCAACATACCGAACTTACTATTCAAGATGTATTTCGACAGCAAGATTGAGCCAATTAACAAAATACCGTTGAGGTAATAAAGAATGTATTTAGCGCTATCGGTGCGCGTATCCCAGCCCAGCACAGTTTTAAGGTCTGTAATACCGTTAACTCCGCCTGTTAGGCCTTGTTGACCAACGATTAAGATACTTAGAATCAACGCAATCGCTTGGGTAATAATCGCAAAATATACACCGCCCACGCGACGCTTAAACATGGCAAAACCAATGAAATAAGCAAACAAAGCCGGTATCACTAATATCGCCAAGATGGTCAAAGGCAGACTTTGGAAAGGATGCCAAAACCAAGGTAGCTCGGTGATTTGGTTCCAATCCATAAAATCTGGAATACCTGGCGTGGTTTGGATTTTGGTCGTAATCGGATCTGAGGCTTCTAGCTTCATGAACATCGCCATGCCGTAGCCGCCTAAGCCGAAGAAGATACCTTGGCCTAAACTTAAAATACCGCCATTACCCCACAACAACACTAAACTCACCGCCACAAAAGCGTAGGTTAAGTATTTTCCCACCAGATTCAATCTGAAAATATCGACGCCTAGCGGCAGTACGACGAATATCAAGGCGGCTAACAATGCGAGTCCGATTGCGCCCTGCTTACCGCCAACTAATTTACTTAAGGATGCATTCACGTTAATTCTCCCGTTTTATTTGCGCAATTTAGATGCGAACAAGCCTTCTGGCTTCATCATCAATATGCCGACAATCACTAGCAAAGTAGTCACCTTGCCCATTGAACTGGTCATAAAGAATTGAAGGATTGATTGTGCTTGTGCGATACCGAAAGCGGATGCAATCGTACCCATTAAGCTAGCTGCGCCACCGAACACCACGACCATAAAGCTATCTACAATATAAAGCGTACCTGTGGTTGGGCCTGTAGAAGCAATGGTGGTAAACGCTGCACCAGCGACACCTGCAATGCCGCAACCTAAAGCAAACGTCACGCGATCTACTTTTTTGGTATTGATACCAACTGCACCTGCCATCACACGATTCTGCACAGTCGCACGCACTCTTAAACCCCAGCGTGAGCGATACATAAAGATATAAACACCTGCAGTCACTAACAATGCCAGAACCATCACAAAAACGCCGTTAATCGGAATATCAATATCGGGCGTTGGCTTAAATGAGCCTAACATCCATTCTGGAAGTTCAGCGCTCATCTCTTTCGCGCCAAAACTGGAACGAAATGCCTGTTGCATCACCAAACTCAAACCCCATGTTGCCAATAAGGTATCTAAAGGTCGCTTATAGAGATGCCGAATCATGATGAATTCGACAAAATATCCCAGCGCAAAGGCTAAGATAAACGCCAACACGATGGCAATGAGAAAGTAATAATTGACAAAACCATAAGTGGCTGCCACTTTTGACAGCATCACTGTTGTGTACGCGCCTATGGTCATAAACTCACCATGCGCCATGTTAATCACGCCCATTTGGCCGAAAATAATGGCAAGACCTAATGCCATGAGTAGCAGCACTGTAAACATGCTCAGGCCAGAAAACCCCTGCATGATCATAATATTGCCTATATCACCCATTGAATAACCAAACATATGGCCTCCTACTTAATTACTACTAAAAAATAATGTTGCTGCTACGCTTATTCACTTGCAGACTGCGACAGCCTATATCTAAGCTGCCGCGTCTTTAAACTAACTTAATAGACTATTGATAACCTTTTGGGAACGGATCTGGTTTGATGTAGCCAGATGTGTAAACAATCTTAGCTTGACCATCTTTTTGCCACTGACCGATACGCAATTTGGTTGTTAAGTGGTGATTTGCTTCCACAGTCACAGGGCCTTCTGGCGCATCTTTAAGTACATAACCAGGTAATGCAGCTTGCACTTTATCTACATCAAAACTACCAGCACGCTCAACAGCAGCTTTGTATAACCATGGGCCTAAATATGCGGCTTGTGTTACATCACCAATCACAGATTTATCACCCCATTTCTTTTTGAATTCCGCAACAAATTTCTTGTTGATCGGTGTATCAATCGATTGGAAGTATTTCATTGCAGAATAGAAGCCAGCTAAGTTCTCACCACCAATGCCTAACACTTCATCTTCAGTCACTGAAATAGTTAACATGGTTTGTTTAGCAGAATTTAAACCCGCTGCATTCAATTGTTTAAACCAAGCCACATTACTACCGCCCACTACCGCTGCGTAAATCACGTCAGGTTTTTTCAGTTTGATTTTGTTAATCACAGAACCGAATTGTGTATCACCCAACGCAATGTATTCTTCACCGACGACTGAGCCTTTTAGGTTTTTCTCAATATGTTTACGCGCGATTTTCATTGAAGTACGCGGCCAGATGTAATCAGAACCAATCAAGTAAAAAGTTTTGGCTTTTTTCTCTTTTGTAATCCAATCCAACCCGGCAATAATTTGTTGAGTCGCTTCTTGGCCTGTGTAGAACACGTTTTTAGATTGCTCTAAGCCTTCGTAGAACGTTGGGTAAAATAACAAGCCGTTTTCTTTTTCAAACACTGGCAGCGCCGCTTTACGTGAAGCTGATGTCCAGCAACCCATAACAGAAGCGACCTTGTCTGATGCCAATAATTTCTTGGCTTTTTCAGCAAATGTTGGCCAATCAGAAGCGCCATCTTCTTGGATCACTTCAATCTTGCGGCCTAAGATACCGCCCAAAGAGTTGATTTGGTCAATGGCTAATTTTTCAGCTTGAATCGAACCTGTTTCACTGATGGCCATCGTGCCAGTCGCTGAGTGCAAGATACCGACTTTTACCACCGTATCCGTTACAGCTAAACCTGTCGTATTTACTTTTGCTGTTGGATAATCTGCAGCAAATGCGTTAGTTGTAATTAAGCCAGCGGCTAGTAATGCGCCGACTAGCGCGCCACCCACTTTCATAAAGCCACGTCTGTTCAAAGTACTCATTACGATCTCCTAATATTAAAAAAACCACCATTTATGACAAAATAAAACCTAACTACTTAACCTGCTAAACACTTTAAAAACTTACTTTTCACCCATTTAATTCCTACGTTTAATTGCTCAAATTAACTGGTTAACTCCTTAATATTTCATTGCTCAATATCTAATGCGATAACATCCAAGGTCTTGCTGTCTTTTTGGTTTGCATTTGCAAAGCCGCCTTACCTGTTTCCTGGTTCACTTTTGTGCTTGTTTTGCACGTATGTGATCCAGCACAACCGCAACTTGAACGTTTCGCTACTTTTGGATCATGCGCAGATTTTTCATTTCGCTCATGTGCCACACGCTGTGTTTTATCCATTACCGCTAAGCGAGGCGCAGACATAATGCGTGGGCTTTCGCAACCACATTCATCACAACATGCTGGCTCACTCGATTCACTCATTTTTCTAAGCGCAGTAAAAACACCGCAGGTATCACATTCATATTCATAAACTGGCATGCCATCACTCCTTAGCTAGTTTTAGCAGTATCAATGCCTTGCTTGACCATCACTTTAGGTCCGTCCGCATTTGGCTTCATATCAAAGTCAAATATCTCTGTCGGTAACCATAAAGTCGCACATGCATTCGGAATATCGACAATGCCGCTGATATGGCCTTCGATTGGTGCTGTGCCTAAAATCGACAGAGCTTGCGCGCCGGTGTAGCCAAATTTCTTCATATACTCAATGGCGTTTAAACAAGCTTGGCGATAAGCTTCATTTACATCTAAGTAAAGCTGCTTGCCTTGTTCGTTAACTGAAATGCCTTCAAAAATGATGTAGTCTTTATAAGTTGGTGTGAGCACGCTAGGTTCGAAAATTGGATTTTTAACGCCATATTTCTTCACGCCATCTTTAATTAAGCTGACTTTGATATCTAAATAACCGGCCATCTCAATCGCGCCGCAGAACGTAATTTCGCCATCGCCTTGTGAAAAGTGCAGGTCGCCCATTGAAAGGCCACCGTCTTTTACATACACAGGGAAATAAACCTTTGAACCTTTGGTTAGATTTTTGATATCGCAATTACCACCATGCTCACGTGGCGGCACAGTACGCGCACCTTCAAGCGCCGCTTTTGCAGCAGCATCGCCAGACATTTTGCCCATCACAGCTGATTTTGGATTTGGTGGCAATGCTAAACCTGGCACGCGATCTGGCTCGGTTGCAATCAAATCACCTTCACGTTTATTCCATGTGTCTAATAGCTCTTTTGAAGGCAAGCAGCCAATTAAACCTGGATGCATAATGCCGGCGAATTTAACATTTGGCACATGACGTGAAGTGGTATAAATACCGTGAAAATCCCAAATCGATTTACGCGCTTCAGGATATTGGTCAACTAAGAAACCGCCGCCATTTTCTTTAGCGAAAATACCGTTAAAACCCCATTGGCTCTCTTCAAATGTGCCAACATCTAAAATCTCAACCACCATTAAATCGCCTGGCTCCGCACCTTCAACACCAATCGGGCCGCTTAGATAATGCACTTGCGTTAAATCGACATCACGTACATCGTTGGCGCTGTCGTTATTGCCAATCTGGCCGCCAGTCCAATCCATACATTCCACGCGGAATTCGTCGCCCGGTTTTACCATGGCAATCATGGGTAAATCTGGGTGCCAACGGTTATGAATCTGGCCGTCTTGTTCCCAAGGTTTTTTGTCTAAATCTAACTTAACTAATGTTTTCATTTGTTTCCTCCAACTTAAATTCAGTGACATTCAAAAATTACAATCAACAGTAAGTTTCCTCACTCTTTAAAAACCGCTGTGTTTAAGGTCTTTAAAGTATTTCAAAGAAGACTCGTGGTTAATAATTCAATGAGTTTTTCTATATGCTTAGATTAGTGATGCAGAGGGATGATTGAAATACGTCAAAGTGCGTAGTTGATTGTTGCGATTTAATGCTTGAACTGTGTTAATTTCAGCATAAATATTTATTCATAAGGTAGCAAAATGCATCTAGAAAATAGCCCAGCAAAAACCACGCTAAAACTTTCAAAAAGGCCTAAAAACGCCCGTATTTATTTACTTGCATTTATTTCATGCTGCTCAATTTTTGAAGCGACAGCAGCTGACTGGACGTCAATCAGTAAGACAAAACAAGATGAAGTTCTGGTGGATATGGACTCTTATAATGAGTCTGCAGGTATTCCTTATATCAGCACAAAAACGCTATTTGTAAAGCCGCAAAACTACCGCAAAAATGCGCTTAAATTTAGTTACAAAGAAAGCCATTCCACCACCCAATTTAATTGCGCGCTGCACACGTTTAAAACTAACGCTACGCAGTTTTTTGATGCGAATAAAAAATTGGTAGGCAGCGAAAAAGGCGACGATTCTTTTAAACCAATTACCGCAGGCTCAAAAGATGCTTCACTTGAAAGCCTTGTTTGCCAAGTACATAAAATGGTTGGCGG
>Ga0123389_125011_pt1 | contig 47596 bp, 36 predicted proteins | sample T0HHNH4metaT_FD_89917 | JGI IMG/M metagenome (GOLD analysis project Ga0123389, IMG submission 89917) | Methane-oxidizing artificial microbial communities from Washington, USA to study methane cycling - T0-HHNH4 metaT (Metagenome... | ecosystem: Engineered > Modeled > Simulated communities...
AAAAAAGATTTACATTTTGGTTTCCCATTCTTTGCAGGCGGCAATGCGCGGCAAGCAGAATGGAAGGACAAAACGCCTCCCAAGAATGTCGCTTACCCAGTTGCTGAGTTTCAAGCGCACAGCGCCAATTTAGGCTTCAAATTCTACACGGGCAAACAGTTTCCAACGGAATATCAGAACAGCGCGATCATTGCCCAACATGGTTCATGGAACCGCAGCAAACCTGTTGGTTATCAGTTAGTGCGTGTCACTTTCGATGAAAAGCATCAGGTAAAAAGCACTGAAGTATTTATCGATGGCTGGTTAGCTGATGGTGAAATCTGGGGTCGTCCAACTGATGTATTGCAATTGCCAGATGGTTCACTATTAGTATCTGATGATTACAATGATGTTATTTACCGTGTGAGTTATGGCGAGCAAGCAACAAAACCTGCAGCTAAAGCAGCCGTAACTTCTGCCAAAACTCTCACTGGTTTGCAGATGCCAGAATCATCAATCGCTCATCCTGATGGACGCATTTTCATCACTGAGATTGGTGGCTATGGTAAAGATGGTGACGGTAAAGTGACCGTATTAAATACGGATGGCTCTACCAAAACGCTAGCAGATGGTTTGAATGATCCTAAAGGCATCGATCTTTTTAATAACCAACTGTATGTGGCCGATATGAATCAAGTAGTGCGTATCGACCTTGATGGTAAAAAGACTGTCATCGCTAAACCGACCGATTTTCCAGCTGTTCCTGCCTTTCTAAACGATATTGAGATTGATGGTTTAGGCAATGTCTATGTATCCGATAGCGGTGATGATAAAGGCAAGCATGCGGCAATCTATAAAATAACGCCTGCTGGAAAAATCACGCAGATTATCAACGACAAATCAGGTATTAAGCGTCCGAATGGCTTGTTGATGGATGGTCCTAACAAACTATTAGTTGCAGATTTTGGTACTGGCAAGCTGTTTCAAGTAAGCTTTGATGGCGAGTCTAGTAAAGCTAAAGCTAAAATCGTATTGCTAAATAGTGGCTTTGGCGCTGCAGATGGCTTAGTAAGAGATGCCGATGGCGTGCTTTACGTGAGCGATTGGGCAGGCGGAAAGGTCTGGCGTTTAAGCGAACCTAAAGCCACGCCACAGTTGATATCAGAAGGTCATCAATCATCGGCAGACATCTCATTGTCAATCGATGGTCAAACTATCTTGATGCCAGATATGAAAGCAGGCACGCTGGTTCCATTACAAATCAAATAATCGTCTGAATTAAAAGTCGGCAATGCCGGCTTTTTTCACGGGTACTTTGGTTTATTTTTGGGCTATAAATCAACAGAAAAAGTTTTTAGGCTACTAAAACAGCATAATTTCAGCCTTTACCGTCATCAATTGTTGACACGCCATGGATAAATCAGCAAAGTAAGGGCTCTGTTTAACTCAACCACTATATAAAAGGATAAAAAGTATGAATAAAACTGAATTGATTGCTGAAGTTGCAGCGAGTGCAGAATTGACCAAAGCCGATGCAGGCCGTGCTATTGATGCGGTTACAGCGGCAATCACAGCTGCACTTGCTAAAGGTGACGCAGTAACATTAGTTGGTTTCGGTACATTTAAAGTAACAAAACGTGCTGCACGTACTGGCCGCAATCCTCGTACTGGCGCAGAGCTTAAAATCGCTGCACGTACAGCACCTGGCTTTTCAGCAGGTAAAACATTAAAAGACGCTGTGAATTAATTTTCTTAGCGCTTATAGAATTTATTGATGTAATCATTGGGTTAAGTCATTAAGAAAACATGACTTAACCATCAATTTACATCAATATTTTCTATATTAATTTATATTTTCCCAGTAAAAATAACGCTAAAACTAAACCCACGGTTTAACCCAGAGTTTAGATTTTTAATTACAATCTTGGCATCATGCTGATCTGCAATTTCTTTCACGATAGATAAACCTAATCCAGATCCTTTAGCATCTTTGTTTTGACCTCTGTAAAACCGTTCAAACACGCGTTCAAAATCTTCAGTAAAAATACCTTCTCCTGAGTCATTTATTTCTAAAATGACCTGTTCATTCTTTTGGATGACAGAAATATCCACTTTGGCGTTGATTGGCGAATAGCGAATGGCGTTATCAATAATATTATTAATCAATATTTTAATTTCATGACGAACAGCATGAATGTAAGCAGCATTCGATGTGATTAAACCAACGTCAATCGATTTGGCTAGCGCGAGCGGCAGTAATTCCCCTATGCTTTCTTTAACAAGTTTCAGCAAATCAATAGTTTCCAGCTCTCGAATCTGGCTATTCGGCTCAATTTTAGCCAAGGTCAATAACTGGCTCACCAGTTGTTCAGAGCGATCAATCCCGCCTCTAAGCGCATCAATCGCTTGATCGCGCTCCGATTTATTTTTCGCTTGCTCAATTAAAGTGAGTTGTAGTTTAAGCGCCGTGATGGGTGTGCGAAGCTCATGTGCCGCATCTGATGTGAATCGTTTTAATACGCCAATCATGTCAGAAACTCTAACCATAAATAAATTAAGCGCGTGTACCAAAGGTTTGATTTCCGCAGGCGTTTTATCTTGTGAAAAAGGTTGCAAATCAATACTTTGACGACTTTGAATCGCTTGAGATAACGTCGTTAAAGGAGTTAACGCTTTTTTAATCGCAAAAAAGATAATTAAGACCAACACAGGTATAAATAACAGTTGAGGCGCCAATAAACTAAGCGCTGTTTCGGTGATGGTTGCGTTTCGTAATTTTAATGACTGTGCGACTTGAATGGTCTCTTCATTCACTTTGATGGTAAATAGACGCCACTTTTTATTTTTATAAGCTTGGGTAGAAAATCCCTCCATTGCCGTTGCGGGCACTTTTTCTTTGGCGTGAGAAACATATAAAATATGGTCCTGATTATCGATGATGCGCACATAAAATTCTTGCTCACGTTGAATTTTCCCGCCCGCGCCTAACGTATTTTTATCCTTCTGCGCGTCAACATCATTTGTTGCAGTATCGCGCAACGTTACATGTCGCGCCGCAATGGTATTGGCAACCTGCTCTAAGTTTGCATCATATAATTCATCTAGCTCACTCTTGCTCGTCATGTACGAAACAACGCTAATCAATGCGTAAATGACAATAATGGCTAACGTAATATTAACGAATAAAAAGCGCTTAATTGAATGCGTCATTTTGAGGTGGATTCCTTAACAAAGGTATAACCAACGCCGCGTACGTTCACAATGATTTCAGCGCCAAATTTGCGTCTAATGGTATGAATATGCACCTCGACTGCATTGCTTTCAATTTCATCTGTCCAGCCGTAGATTTTTTCTTCCAATTGATTTCTAGAAAAAATCACGCCTGGGTTTTCTAACAAAACCGTCATTATCGCAAAAGCTTTAACAGATAAACGTTCTGTAATGCCTTTAAAAGTTAAGGTATAAGTAGCTGGGTTTAAAATGGCGCCGCCGTATTGAATCAACGGATCGCTTCGATCTTGTTTGCGTCTTGTCAGCGCTCTGATTCTCGCTTCTAATTCATCCACCGCAAACGGTTTAAGCAGATAATCATCCGCACCACTATCCAAACCTTTTACACGATCTTCAATACTATCTTTTGCTGTAATAATCAGCACTGGCAGCACCTCTCCTCTGCTGCGTAAACTGATTAAAAAATCGATACCAGAACGCTTAGGCAAACCCAAATCTAACAGAATCAAATCATAGGCTTCAACACTTAAGGTTAAATCGGCAGCAAAAGTGTCTTGCACCCAATTGATCGTATGATGCTTCAATGCTTTTTGTAAGCTTTGACCAATCATCACATCATCTTCAATTAATAGTAAGCGCACAAAAGTTTTTCCAAAATAATTAAAGGTTTTTTAAAGATTTTAAGTGGTTAAGTTTTACTGATTACTCATATCACCAAGCTTAGCAAATACGCTTGATTGATACAGAACGATATATTGATAGCGATTACTTAATGGAAACTTAACACTTATTTTGAGTGAATTTAAATTCCAGATTAACGCTTTCAGTATTCAAGCTTTTTAATCGTTAAGTCTTTTAAGTTTCCATTAAGTTTGGCGCTCTATATTTCGCACTACTTAATCGTCTCTGACTTAAAAAATGCACCGCAGGTTTGTCTCTATTACTAAAAACTGTTTATGTTTATCAGCCATTATTTTTATGGCTGGTTGCCAGTCTGTTCCTCAAACAGCGGATAAAGCGGCTGTTTTAAACAAAATAATCGCATACGATCAAGCATTAACGGCCAGCGCATCTGCTGAAACTGAATCTGCAGCAGCGAAATTAAGTCAGCAAAAAACACTCACTGAAACAGAGGCAGTCTTGTTGGCATTAAACAATAATGCTGCTTTTAAGTCACTATTAATCGATTTAAAGTTAGCCAAAGCCGATTTAACCACTGCAGGCTTGCTGCCAAACCCCGATTTATTGTATGCCTTTGGCACAATCAACAAACCCTATAAATACGCGATAGATTTGCCTTTAGAGGCGCTGTGGTTGCGTCCGATAAAACTGCGCGCCATGAAAAATGAAGCGGATGCGACTGCGAATCGCCTGACGCAATCGGGGCTAAATCTGATTAAAGAGGTACGAGTTGCCTACGCGCAACGCGTGTTGGCACAAGAAAAATTGCAAGTGAGCGAATCATCGTACCAATTACGCCAAAAAATTTATACGCTTTCTAACAAACGTCTTGAAGCAGGCGATATGAATGGCAAAGACATTCTCATCGCAAAAAATGATGCGATTATCACCAAGCGCGATTGGGATCTTGCGCAATATGATGTGCAATTGAAAACGGAGATTCTGCTTAATCTGCTTGGTGTAAATAGTTTAGATACAGCACAAAAAAATCGCAATATTCAATTATCGCCTAATGTTATTCCTGCCTGCCAAGCAGTTGATATTGACCACTTGCTCACTCAATCGCTAGCGCAACGTCCAGACATTATCGCCTCACAATTTTCAATCGATGCCAATAAAGAGAAACTGAAATTATCCAATATAAGCTGGTTTAAGTTGACCGGTACTGCGGATGCGACAAGTGGTCAAAATGGGCACGTTCTTGGCCCGACCATCCGCACCACTATTCCAGCGCTCAATCAAAATCAAGGCGAGATTAGTCGGGCAGAAGCGGAGTTAGAACGTGCAGAACTGAACCTTGAAGTATTGAAGCAACAGGCCTTATTAGAAACTAGAACTGCGCACCTTCAATATCAACAATCTTGCCACGACTGGAATGTGCTGCAGGATGAATTAATGCCTTCGATATTAGAAACCATGCAATTAACACAACAAGCCTACGCAGAAGGTGACATTTCCTATTTGCAAACACTAGAAGCAAATCGCCAATTGGTTGATGCGCAAATGCGGCAGATTCAGTTGAAGGCCGAGCTTATTGGCAAATGGGCAGAATTAATGCGCAATATCGGGCCAAAACTGAGTGCGAGTTGATGATGGATTTAAACAAATTACAAATGAAATTTAAAAAGATGAATCGTACTGTTTTGATTATCGCGGCCACCAGCGCACTCACTGTATCCGTTTTGCTGGTTTGTTCGGCCTTAATCGCCAAGCCAAACGAAAGTTTAATGTCTAAAAATATTGCTCAGCCCAAAACGGTTTCTGAAAATGATCTGAATCAAGTGCAGATTACTGAAGATGCCTATCGAAAATTAGGTATTCAAACTGCCGCGCTGAAACGTGAACGCGTGACGGCAACAAAAACTTACGCAGGCGAGCTGGTTATTCCCACCGGCGAAAAAGTCACCGTTACAGCGCCCATTGCGGGCAAATTGGTTTTTGCTCAAAAAAATGGGTTAACTCACGCGTTACAACCTGGGGCGCAGGTAAAAGCAGGCGAGGTGCTTTATTTTATTCAGCCATTGTTAACACCCGATGCACGCGTCAATATGTTGAGTGCGTTAGCCGATGCCGAAAGCTTGGTGAACACGACAAAGGCGCAGCTAGAAGCGGCTGATATCGCGCTGGTTCGTGCAAAAAAATTACTGGATGAACTGGTTGGTAGCCAACGCAATGTAGATGAAGCGAATGCGAACTATCAGTTTGTGTTAAAAAACTTAGACGCTGCAAAAACCAAAAGAGACGTATTAGATCAAGTAGTGAATATCGGCACCATCGCGCCGATGGAAATCAAAGCGCCGCAATCTGGCATCATCAGCAATATTTTAGCGGTTTCAGATCAGCTGGTTTCTAGCGGAAATCCCATCATTGAAATCTCTAAGTTGGATACACTTTGGGTGCGCGCGCCAGTTCCAGCAGGTGAACTTGATGAAGTTAACCTGCTGGCAGACGCAAAAATCACGCCCTTATCTGTTAGTGCAAATGCAATACCACTCACTGCAAAACCAGTCAAAACACCACCTTCAGCAGACCCATTAACCGGCACCGTGCATGTGTTTTATGCAGTGGCTAATCAACAAGCGCACTTAAGCCCTGCGCAGCGTGTAACTGTCACTTTAAGCACGCGAAAAAATCTGCAAGACGTGATTCAAAAACCAACCCAAAACTCAACCGAACATTCAAACCAAGATGCAATGACTGTGCCTTGGTCTTCAATCGTGTTTGATGTCTATGGCGGCAGTTGGGTGTACGCACAAACTTCGCAAACCATTTATGCGCGAAAAAGAGTGTTTTTAGAACGCGTAAACGGTGCAACTGCCGTGATTAGCCAAGGCCCAGAGATCGGCACGCAAGTCGTGACCAATGGCGCTTTGGAACTATTTGGCATTGAAACTGGCTTTGCCCACTAACCCGAATAGGCACTTAATATGCTCAACAAATTAATCCATTCGGCAGTTAAAGCACGTTTGCTTGTGTTGTTTTTGTCCGCACTTCTTATCGCAATTGGCATTAACACGATTAAAAAAGCGCCTCTCGATGTATTTCCAGAATTCGCGCCAGTGAAGGTTGAGATTCAGACAGAAGCACCTGGACTTTCAACCTTAGAAGCTGAGCAACTGATCAGCATGCCTTTGGAACAAGCACTTAACGGCACGCCGAAGCTTAAAACACTGCGCTCAAAATCTGTGTTGGGATTATCTTCTGTTGTACTGATTTTTGAAGATGGCACTGATATTAATCAAGCCAGACAGTTTGTTCAAGAACGTCTCACCTTGGCCGCTTCTAAATTGCCATCAGTCGCAAGACCACCTGTTTTAATGCCACCTTTGTCTTCACTTTCCCGCGTATTGAAAATCGGCATTTCGTCTAAAACGCTTTCGCAAATGGATATTAGCGCGTTGACCATGTGGACGATTAGGCCGCGATTGATGTCTGTGCCTGGCGTTGCGAATGTTGCCGTTTGGGGGCAGCGCGATAAACAATTGCAAATATTGATTAACCCAGACCGTCTGCGCGCTTCTGGCGTCAGTTTGCAACAAGTGATTAAAGCTTCGGGTGACGCGGCCAGTATTGAATCGGGCGGATTTGTTGATACGCCGAATCAACGTATTGCTATACGCCACACAAACCTGACAGCGAAGCCAACAGAGTTAGCAGCAACAGTAGTTGATTTTAAAAATGGTGCACCGATTCGATTAGGCGATATTGCCGATATTACAGTTGGCAGCCCGCCGCCGATTGGCGATGCGGTGATTAATCAAGGCGATGGATTATTGCTGATTGTAGAAAAGCACCCCAATGCCAATACGATTGAAGTGACAAAAAATCTGGAATCTGCACTCGCAGAACTCAAACCTGCGTTAACAGGATTAGAAATTGATTCGACAATATTCAGACCCGCAACATTTATTGAGCGCGCCATTCAAAACCTGCAAAAAGCCTTACTGATAGGCGCAGTATTAGTTGCGCTTATTCTGATGGTATTTTTACGCAATAAACGCGCTGCGCTGATTAGTATTTGTGCCATTCCGCTGTCATTAATTACCGCAGTTTTAGTGTTAACTGCACTCAATATCAGCATCAATACTATGGTGATTGCAGGCTTAGTTATCGCGCTTGGAGAAGTGGTGGATGACGCGATTATTGATGTCGAAAATATTATTCGGCGATTAAATTTGAACAAACAGTTAGCGTCACCCAAATCTAAGCTCAGTGTCATCGTTAGTGCGTCATTAGAAGTCAGAAGTGCTGTGGTATACGCCACGATGATTGTGATGGTGGTTTTTCTTCCTGTGCTGTTTTTAGACGGAATCGCTGGCGCATTTTTTAGACCGTTAGCCATGGCCTATTTATTAGCCATTTTTGCTTCGCTACTAGTTGCGTTAATCGTCACGCCTGCACTTTCCTATCTATTGCTAGATGGCGAAACGCACAGCCAAGAAATGCCTGTTGTGCTTTGGCTACGTCAGCAATATGCCCGAACACTCGATATTGTTTTAGCAAGACCTAAAAAGATATTTATCGCAACGGCGATTGTGTTTCTGACGACGGGATTCGGCAGCCTTTTTTTAGGCTCAGAATTTTTGCCAGATTTTAAAGAGACTGATTTTTTGATGCACTTTCTGGAACGTCCTGGTGCATCGATTGAGCAGATGAAAAAAATGAGTGTGCGCGCAAGTCATGATTTGCTTGCGATACCTGGCGTTAACAATTTTGGTGCGCATATTGGGCGGGCAGAAGCGGCAGATGAAGTGGTTGGTCCGAACTTTACCGAACTGTGGGTGAGTATTGACCCGAAAGTGGATTACCAAAAAACTGTTGCTGCGATTCAACATGCGATGCACGGCTATTCAGGTATTTTTACTGATGTGCAAACCTATTTAAAAGAACGCAGCAAAGAAGTGTTGTCTGGTACCAGCGCCAGCATTGTGGTGCGTTTATTTGGGCCAGATTTGGATGTATTGCGTAAACAAGCTGAAGCAATCAAACAGACGATGCAGTCTGTGGATGGTATTTCAGATTTAAAAGTAGAACCACAGGTTCTGATTCCACAAATTGAGATTCGCCTTAAACATGACGTCGCACAACGTTACGGCATTAATACCAATGACATTCGCAAAGTCACCAGCCCTATTTTAAAAGGCACAAAAGTAGGTGAAATATATGAATCCCAACAAAAAGTAGACGTTGTGGTTCTAGGTAGCGCTGAAACCAAATTAGATTTATCTGCCATCCAAAATCTAGCCATAGATACCGCTTTCGGCACGCAATTAAGAATTAAAGATGTAGCAGACGTTTATTTTATCGGCATGCCAAATGAAATTAAACGTGAAGCGGTATCACGTCGTATTGATGTGTTAGCCAATGCAAAGGGTAGAGATTTAGGTTCTGTTGCCGCAGAAGTACAACAAAAGGTGTCTGCGATGTCATTTCCAAGTGGCTACTATCCGCAATTTCTGGGTGAACATATCGCGCAAAAAGATGCGGCAAATAAGTTGTTAAGTCTGTCGTTGGTGGTGTTGCTGACCATTATTTTTATCGTGTATATCGATTTTAAATCGTATCGACACACGCTGGTATTTTTACTCTCACTACCTTTTGCAATTGTTGGCGGCGTGATGGGCGTATTTATTTCTGGCGGCGTTGTTTCGTTGGGTTCAATTGTGGGCTTTATTGCAGTGTTGGGTATCGCTGCCAGAAACGGCATTTTGCTGATTAGTCATTACCGACATTTAGCGATTGATGAAAAACTTCAATACGGCATTGAGCTGATTAAGCGCGGCTCAAATGAAAGACTTATCCCGATCTTAATGACTGCGCTAGCGACCACACTGGCATTGCTGCCTATTGTCATCAAAGGTCCAATCTCGGGTTATGAGATTGAATATCCACTTGCAGTTGTAGTGGTCAGCGGACTTTTAACCTCCACTGTATTAAATCTTATTTTACTACCCGCTATTTTCTTAAGATTTGGCGGCGGTAATGCGCAGACTTTAGAACGGCCTTTAAAAGCACCTTTAAAACAACCGTTAAGACAATTGATAAAGCAATCTTAAAAGTTAGTCCCTATACCCACTGGAAACCCTATATTATGTCCTCAATAATTATAAATGCTAGGTACAAATCTATGCTACTTCAAGGTGTGCTTAAAACACAAACGCGGACTATTTTACTGGTCGTCGTGTTCATTATGCTGACGGGTAACTATTCACTGTTTCATGGCATCTTGAATATTTATCCACTTACTATTGCAAACGTGCCTTTTCTGATTTCGCTGGCATTATTTTTCACTTCGCTCACCGCCATCTTTTTCTTGCTGATTTGCTATGGAAAATTAACGCGTTGGACACTCGCTTTATTTTTAATCGTCGCGTCACAATCCGCTTATTACATGGACTATTTAGGGGTGATTATCGATACGGTCATGATAGACAATATCATGCAAACCAACAGTAGCGAATTTGCCAGTTTAATCACGTTAAGTTTGGTTGCCAAAACCATTTTTTTAGGCATCATCCCGGCTTATTTCGTCTTAAAATATTGTCCAAAACCTGGCACTATTCAATCAGAATTAAAATCTAAATTACGTCATGTATTATTATTTTTACTGGCAATCGTGTTGTTAATACTGCCATTTACAGCCGATTACAGTTCATTTATTCGCGAGCATAAAATCGTTCGATTCTATGCAAATCCCACTTATTCGGCCTATTCAGTCATTAAGTATGTAACGCAACAATCCAGTATTTCTTCTCATCATATTCCCTTAAATAAAATTGCAGATGATGCCGTTTTACTAGACCCACCCACTAGCAAAAAAGAGTTGATTATCTTGGTGGTGGGCGAAACAGCGCGAGCAGATAGATTTTCTTTGAATGGCTATAAACGCGAAACCAATCCATTACTATCTAAACAAGATGTTGTCAGCTTTAGCAATGTCAGTTCTTGTGGTACATCGACTAGCGTTTCTGTGCCTTGCATGTTTTCGTCCTTAGGGCGCGAAAAATATGACAAAGAAAAAGCACTAGAGCAGGAAAACGCCTTAGATGTATTACATAAAAATGGCATTGCCGTATTATGGCGAGACAATAACTCCGACTCGAAAGGTGTTGCAACGCGCATAGACTATGAGGACTTTAAAACGCCAACACACAACCCTTTGTGTAAAGGCGAATGTAGAGATATTGGCATGTTAAGTGGTCTGGATGCGTATATTGCGGCACACAAAGATAAAGACATGCTGATTGTGTTGCACCAAATGGGCAACCATGGTCCAGAATATTATCGCCGCTATCCAAAAGAGTTTGAGCGCTTTAAACCCGCTTGCCAAACAGGGGAATTGAGAGATTGTACGCAACAAGAAATTGATAATGCTTACGACAATGCTGTTTTATATACCGACTATTTCTTATCTGAAGTGATTAACTTTTTGAAGAAATATGACAATCATTACGAAACGGCGATGTTATATGGTTCAGATCATGGAGAATCATTGGGAGAGCATGGCATTTATTTACATGCTGCGCCTTACGCAATTGCACCTAAGGAGCAAACGCATATACCCGTCATCGCATGGACTGGTCAAAACTTTGATTACAAATTACAAGATATCCAGCCATACAAAGATGCGCCACTGAGCCATGATTATTTATTTTGCACAATATTGGGGGCTTATGAGCTTAGCTCAAAAGCGTGTGAAGGCAAAAATAGCATGCTGAGTAAAAATAGTAATGTAAAACTTTACAGCGCGACAAGAGAAGTTTTAGATCAAAAATTAGATTAACTCATGGATTAGCTGGCGGATTAACCACCTATGGAACGTTGGATTTTATACGCACTGATTTCAATGCTTTTTGCTGGCTTTACTGCGGTGATTGCCAAGCAAGGATTGATTGGCATTTCCGCTGAATTAGGCTTAACGGTAAGAACGGCTTTTGTCTGCATATTTATCATTATTTTTGGCCTATTAGCCGTTGCGCCTGCCGAAATAAAGTCACTTCAAAAAGCCAACTATATATGGCTGGCACTTTCTGCATTAACAACCGCTGGCTCTTGGATTTTTTATTACAAAGCACTCAAAATGGGCGATGTAGCCACGGTTGCGCTCATTGATAAAGGTAGCGTTGTGGTTTCCATTTTGTTGGCATGGTGGATATTTAAAGAAGTGATTACGTTGCGCATGATTATTGGTGCTCTGCTCATCGTCATTGGGGTTTTAGTGATATCAAAAAAATAAACCCATATTGTTTATGATCATTACATTTTTGAAAAGTTAACGACGCTTAGATGACTAAATCTATACAAGACACGGTAAGCAAAGTAGCTGAAGTAACGCTGACATTTTGGATCATCAAAATCATCGCTACCACTTTGGGTGAAACAGGCGGCGATGCCTTATCTATGTCGATGCAGTTGGGCTATCTGGTTAGCTCGTTTATTTTTTCAGCTATTTTTATAGTCGCAGTTGTCGCGCAAATTAGGGCAACTCGCTTTAATCCAGCACTTTATTGGGTGACGATTATCGCAACCACCACATTGGGTACGACTTTAGCTGATTTCGCTGATCGCTCGCTCGGCATCGGCTATGCTGGCGGAACGACACTTTTATTTTCGCTGCTGATTACTTCATTATTTATTTGGTATCGCTCAATCGGCACCATTGCCATATCCAGCATTCACACACCCAAAGCTGAAGTTTTTTACTGGGTAACCATTCTATTTTCTCAAACGCTTGGCACTGCGCTGGGTGATTGGACGGCAGATTCTGCAGGGCTGGGTTATGTGGGTGCCGCAACTATTTTTGCAACGCTGCTATTAATAGTGGCCGCGCTGTATTTTTGGACAAAGATATCTAAAACCCTATTATTTTGGTCCGCTTTTGTACTAACGCGTCCACTAGGCGCCGTTGTTGGCGATTATTTAGACAAGCCAATTGCTGCTGGCGGTTTAGCATTAAGTCGATACACTATCAGCGCTTTAATGATTATCATCATTGTAGTTTTGCTAAATGTCTATCCCCAACGTGCGGTGCAAAAAACGTAGGTTTTATGGTTTTAACTGATCCGTAATATGCAGGCTAAATTTGTTGCTGTTAGCGGTTATTCAGTTGACAATCCAGTTAGGAAACGAAGCCTCTAAACACTTTGATTTAGTGCTGATTACACTGCTGATGTGACGCATTTTTAGCAGATTTTTTCAGTTGATTATCCGTAGTATTGATGGCGTAATTAGCCTCATCAAACTGACCAGCTACTTGAATGGATTTATTATTCACGAATAAACTTGGGTCTTTAGGTTGCGAGTCCAAAAGCACATTAACCTGCTTATTAATCAAGTTAATATTTGCATCACCCTGAATAACAGTTTGCTGCGTGTTCACCCAAAATACATTCGAAGTTGCTATGCCATCTTTGATATCAAACCCGAATTTGCCACAATTTAAAGTGATATTTTTATCACCGCGCAATGATAGCCAAAATAGCTTGCCGAAGTCCAAACCCAACTTAGCATCTAGCTTGTTTGAAATCACACCTTTCCCAATTGTTACATTTGCATGACCAAACATATTATTAGTGATTTCGGCTAATGAATTTCCTTTTGAGTGAGCATTCACTGTTACATTTAACGGCGCAGATACTTGGTTTTCCAAATTTTCATTAGCTAATAAACTTTCAATTTTAAGCTTATTAACAATAATATCGCTTTGAAACTCAGGTAAATCTTTGTTTACATTTAAGGTAGCATTAGCTGAAAGTTTGCCGCCATTGATTAAACCATCCTGAATTTTTAAATCGAATTTTCTCGCATTTCCGTTCGCTTTTAAGGTTAAGTTACTAAGCGTAATCTTGTTTAAATGCGCTACTTTTTTAATTTTCAACACCAAACTCAACTGTGATTTTTTTAGATTTTCTATTATGGAAGATTGATTTGTTGAGCCGAGTTTTAGTGAATTGGCTTTGGGTAAATTAGAATGAGCTGAATGTGCGTCAGATTTTTTTAGCTGTTTGAATAGGTTAAGTAAGCCTTTAAAATTGATTGCTTCGCTAGTGAAATCACCTTTTATTTGAGGCGTATCTTTGTCATCCAAATAACTGAAATTCCCCTTTAAATCCGACCCATTAATACTCCCAATAAAATGATTCACTTGGTATTTATTTTTCGATTTAACGATATGCGTAGACACATTAAAAGCATCTTGTCCTGCTAATTTATCCTTACTGACGATATTAACTAAAGAAAATAAATTTCCGGAAATCTTCATGTCAGCATCAATTAAAGGATCTTTAAGAACGTCACCTAATTTACCGATTATGCTGACTTTATTTTTACCTTGATTCACAAAACCATCCACATTAAAGAGCGCATTGGTTTGCTGAAAAGTCACTTTGGCATCCGTCAATAGTTTGCCGTTAAAAGGCGCTTTCAGATAATTGCCTGAAAACGTAACGCTGTTTGACATTTTTTGCGATTTTAGATTGGAGTTAGGATTAGGGTCTATTTTGGCAATTAAGTCTAAATCTAAAGCATGATTTTTAACACGGATGACACTACGTTGAACCGTTAGCGAAAGCACAAGATACTTTCCTAAACCCTTGTAATTAGGATCTAACAAACGCCAATTACGTAATCCATCGTTCAATCTTTCCAGATTCACTTCACTATCAGACAGTGTCACATGAACGATTCTAGCTTTTGGGTTTAGTAAAAATTGCAACGCATTAAACCTGAAAGAAATTTTTTTGGCCGAAATTAATGGTCGCTTATCCGCCCACGATGCATTAGGAATGTATAGGTTTTCAAGCTGAATAGTTGGATTTAAAAACCCTGAAAAATCCACATCTAGCTTGCCTATCTTAATGTCACGTTCTGACTTTTGGCTGACATAACTAACAAGAAATGGTCGAAACCAATTCCAGTTAAACGTAGCCAAAAATGTGATGAAAACAATTAAAACCGCAAATATGATTAATGGTACTTTATAGTGAATTAAAGCGTCTTTTATCTTGAATGATGAAAAGGCAGACATTTGGCCAATGCTAGCTAATGTCTTTTGGTTTTTTATTTCTAGCAGAAATCAACGCATGACGATCTCGAGTTAGCGCTAACTTTCTCAAAGCGATTTCTTGCCCTAGTGCTTTTAAATCAATATTGCTTAATCTTAATTTGGGGAATATTTGCTCATGATCTTCTTTAACGTGATGTTTCACATATTCTGCCAAAAATTTTATTTGGTCGTCAAAGCAGTTTCCTGGCAAATAAATAGCTTCAATATCCGCTATTAAAGCTTTCAAACCTTCATATTCAATAATCGGCTCTGGTAATGTAGCGCCTTTGTCTAATATGGTTTTAACTAACGGGTAAAAAATCTCTTCTTCCACTTGAGTATGCACCAACAATTCTGTGCATATTTCTAAAGCCAAACGCTCTTTTACTGAGGTGGTTTCCGCGTTGTTGTAATCTAAAAATAAATGGGTTAAATAATCATGATCGGCCGTTAATAAAGTGATTGCATCTGTAGATTTTGAGTCCTGCGTAATGGAATGCTGAAAAGTAATAAATTGTTCCAAATCAATGCACTCCATATTTTGAATAACGCTACTTTTAAAGCTTTTGTTATTATTTGAAATTGTTAACATGTTTAACTCAATAATTTTTTACGAAGCGAATTATCCTTTTAATTAGTGCAATCACTTATCAGCATAAAGTGGATTCTGCTGTCAGTAAATTCTGACAGATGATTGATGGTTAAATCTTGACGGATAAATCATCGTCATTCACGCGCAGCAAATGGTAATCAAGAAAAAACGACTAAACAATTAGATAAATTGTTTAGTCGTTTAGATTTAAATTGACGTATTTTTAAGTGTTAACTTGATATTTCTGCCGCAATTGCTCAATAGAACAAATGCTCATATAACTGGTGCTTAAACATACTTTTTAGATTTTATTTCACACGCTTATATTGTGCTTTTGCGCGGCGTTTTACTGACTAAAGCACCTTTAGATTTAAAAGATTTCAGAATAATATTGGGTAAAAAAGTCAGCAAAACCAATACTAACGCGCATACTAGATACATCCAACGGATTGAATATGCCGTCACAAAACTTGCTGCTGGCTTTTGCTGTTGCACAAAGGCATAAAACTCTGGCGTGTCTTGTCCTTTGATATATTTTGCTTTTATATCGCCCGCAAGCGACTTGAGATAATCATCCTCGAGCTGAGATAGAAATTGGTCATATTCGGCACTTGCGATTGGCGGATCAGGTTCATCTTGACTAGCATCAGAATAAGTGACGCCAACTGCACCCGAATTGTTGTTATCATTAATTGGCCAATAGCCTACTCGCTTATTAGCCGAGTTGAAGCGCGGCACAGCTACTTTTGTTGCTCCGCCGACACCGACAAAAACAAAGTTTTTCCCTATTTGTACGCCACTTAAGTCTTGTTTAATGGTGACATTCACTCTTGGTGCTTCGTCGCCATCGGTAAAAAATAGCATTTGCGCGGGCACATTTAATGAGTCGAATACATTTTCAGCAGCCTTTACACCAAAACTCAGGCGACTGTTACCCTTCCAAGCCATACGCCATTCTAAGTGTGAAATGGTGTCTGTAATCACGTCGTAATTCGCGCATACTTCTAAAGGCGTAATCAGCAAAGCGACGTTATCGGAAGCAAAAATACCCACACTGATATACGTGCCGCATGAAGAAGTCTCAACGATTTTTTTCATCATTTGTCGCGTATAGGCTAATCGACTCACCGCCTGATTGTTCAGTTTCTCATCTTCCGCATTCATGCTTTGCGATACATCGGCAACCAATAAATAATTATGTACCTTTTGCTCCAATTGAATCTCTGGCTTGACTAGCGCCAAAGTGAGCAAGGTAATTACACCAATATAAAGTGCGGTTTCATAGTTATTCTTAGCAAATTTGATGAATTTTTTCATGGCAAACCAATCGGCAAATTGCTCAATTCCATTGTCGACTGATCTTTAGGCGCCGCTTTCATATTGTTAAACATGACAGAATTTAACAAGCTTAAATTGAATTTTGCAGGCAAAGATTGCGGGGACAATCTTAACGATTGCTCATAGGCAATTTTCGCTTGCGAATACGCATAACGCGCTTCGTCCTGCAGTGTGCCGTCATCATTAATGCGCCGAATCAAGCCAAAAATAAACAGATTATTACCAATGTTATATTGAATTTTCGCCTGTTCGGCTAGGCTTGGTGAGGTATCTAATAATTGGCCATAAGTCTGCACCGCGTGTTTGTAATCACCTTTTTTGCCTTGACCATAAGCGGCAGCAAATTTTTGCAATTCAGGATACGATTTATCGGTAATCTGCTGTTCAGATTGGATGGCACGATTCACTGTGACGATTTTGTTGTATTTAACAATCTCATAGACGCTACCAATCAAACCGATTATCAGCAGTAATCCAAAAACAAGATTACCTTTATGCAATTTTTTTACCATGAATACACCTTTAAGTTTTTGAAGATCAATATAAAAACGCCGAATACCAGTGCAAAAATAATCAAATCACGTGAGTAATCATGCCCTGGAATATTCACAGAGTATTGAATGATATTTTTTTCTTTTGAATCAATATATTGCAACGCAGATTGCAAAGTAGCTGGATTATCGGCTTCAAAAGCTTTGTATTTTATTTTGATGGATTTAAAGAATTTATCCAAAGCAATCGCATCAGGCACGCTGTCAGCAGGATAAACTTGTTTAGTAAAAATACTAATGTCATCTGGCTCACGCAGCACGATCCAGTAGAAATTTAATTTTTTACCACTTAACTCTTCAGTGATTTTTCGCTTAACGCGCGGGCTCAACTTGCCTGCACCATCAGACAATAAAATAATGGCGCGCGAGCCAGAACTCTGAATATTATCAAAAAGAGTGACTGCCTCTGTTACGCCAGCGCCAATATTGGTTTGATTAATTGCTGGGCCAGTCGCTGCATTGATGGCGGAATGAATCGCATCGATATTGGTAGTGATTTTCATGCCATATAAAGATGAGTTAGTGAAACCAACTACGCCCATCATGTCATCTGGGCGTGAGTCGATAAATTGCGTAATCAAGCGCCTAGCAGCAGCAGATTTAATCTCAGCGGCACGACCACTATTTGATTGGCCGGCGAACGGATGATCCATACTCACGCTACGATCAATCACAAAAACCGTTTGTGCGCCTTTGCCCACTTTCAGCACTTTTTTGCTTGCGCCTTGCGGTGAAGCCAGCGCCAAAATAAGGCTCAATATGATGGTGGCGATCATTGTCTTCACCACGTAATTCGCAATGTCTGACGGCCTGTCTACCGGAATGATCGGCAGCCAGGAATACAGTTGGCCTTGATGGCTTTTAAACCAAAATGGAACGAATACAAGTGGCAGTAAAAATAATACCCATGGATGCAAAAGCGTCATTTAACGCCTCTTTCACAGTTTCTGAGTGCCTTACTTAACGTGATTAATGCATTGATATGTGTTGCGCTATTTTCGTTTTGGTCAGAGAACAGCGCCGCATTTGAGCGCTCAAAGAAATTGATAATCTCTGTTTGCATTGAAGCATAAGCAGGATTTGCCAAAATAAACGCCTTTACATCGCTGGCAAATAAATTCGCACCATGAATTTTATTAAAAGCTTGATGCATATAAAGCAAAGCTTTTTGTTCGCTCGCTTTGTCTTTATTGAGTTTTTTAATTTTGCGATGCGCTTGCGCAAAAGCGCCGTTCATAAATGGCAGCCATTGTTTATCTGCATTGATATATATCAACCCAATCGCACCGACAATCAACATGCTAAACAATGTAATCAGCTTAATCTGATGCTGACGCAAATCGATTAATGTGGGCTTGTATTGCGGCTGAACATTGTCTTTGGCATTCTTGATTCCAGTTGGCACCAGCGATGCCTGCCAAAAACGCCATGCAGGAATATCGACAGAAAATGCCGTCTGATTATTGCCAGACACTGCAATGTGCTCTGCTGGCAATTGCATCACAGTTGGTTTAGCGGAATAGCCGAATACTTGATAAGTTAACCTAATTTTATAGGTGGTTTTTTGATCACTTTTCTTGGTTTCTACTTTAATATCATTTAGCTCAACGCCGTCCTGATTCGCACCTTTCACTGGAAATGCGTTCTTGCTGATTTGATACGGCTTTGATACTTCAATCTCTATTTCTCTATTGAGTAAATCCCCAATTTGAATGCCGACACTTTTTGATGGATTTATAGTGTTAACTATTTTGGCACTGGATTCTTGCGCAGCCCAACTTACATTGCTGAAAGCGATTGCACCAAAAGTCATCATCAAATACAGCAATTTAAAGCACAGCGGTTTATGGATTATATTTTTCATAGGCTCATATATTCTTCAAAATAATGTGACATCGCATCTGCATCAAATTTACCGCTGATGTAAATCGCTTGGGTATCGAAACGAGAAAACAGAGTTTCAAGCGCTTCTTTTCTTTCCGCAAATGCGCCTTCTAACTGTTTTCTGACCGAATCTCTAAAAAATAGCGTTCTGCTAGCGCCTGTTTCGGGATCGATCATATTGCCGAAACCAAACTTAGGCAGTTTTTTGTATTCGTGCTCATCCCACAACACGATAGGCACAATTTGGTGTGCTGACATCGCGTTAAATGCTTGCTCGATCAAATGGTTCGGCATATGAAAATCAGACAGCCAAAATACCATTGACTTGTTTTGGCTTAAATATTGCGGCACATCCAAAATACCTTCGGAACTCACACGCATTTTTTCGTAATCGTCTAATTGCGCTATCGTTTCAAATGCGAGATGCAAATGGTGGCTTAAAGGCAACGTGAGCTCTTCTATCACATGCTCGTTATAGGCAATAAAGCTGAACAAATCGCCGGTTTCTGACGCGGAATAAGCAATCGATGCAGCGATTTCTTTGGCTTGATCTAGCTTGCGCACATTGCCGCGATACTGCATCGAGCTAGACAGATCACACACCGCGAAAATAGGCGTTGTGTTGTCTTGGTTAAATATGCGCACCTGCACTTGCTCGTAAGGGTCGCGTAGCGTCTGGCGTAAATCCATGCGTCTGGCATCTGGATAATCAATCAGCGAAACGTTGCTTTTATACTCAAACCCCAAGCCGCGTTGCAAACCTTTATGCCCACCGAAATGGACGCTGTTGGATTTCCAAGGAACCAGATAGGTAAAAATCTTGGCGTAATTTGGGATCATGCGTGGAATCCTGACGTTAAGCTTTTGCTGGTACAGCGACTGTGTTTAATATTTGTGATGTCAACTCACGCGCCAGTTGTGTTCTGCGGTTTTCATACATGGCGTTAAATACTAATCGATGTGCAATCAACTCATGAAACACTGCATGAATATCTTCAGGATACAAATTATCGCGATTGTGTAGCCAAGCATTTACGCGCGCGGCTTTCAGCAACATGCCCATGCCTCTTGGGCTGGCGCCGGTGTGAATCAGTCTGTTCACATCGACACTATCCAACTTAACACCGTATTTTTCTGGCGATTGGGTCGATTCCCATAAGTCCAGCGCATAATCTTCCATCGTGCTACTGGCTTTGATGTGGCGTTGCAAAATGTCAGAAAAAGCATTCAACTGATCAAATTGCAATACATTGGATTCCACCTGTTTAGTCAGGCTTTCTGCATGTTGGAACTTTAAGTTGAACATGAGTGATTTTCTAAGCTCGCGGTCGGCAGGAATATCAATCGGGATTTCCATCATAAAGCGATCGCGGGCGGCTGAAGGAATTTCAAAGGTTTCGTTTTTTTCGACTTGGTTTCTATCAGCAAATACCACCATGTGCGGTAAACGATATTCTTTTTTGAAAGCACTGATATGGCGCTCTGCCATCACGCGTAGCATCAAAGCATGCACTTGCGGTCTGGCGCGATTGATTTCGTTGAAAAAGAACACGGATAGGTTCTCACCTGCGCGTAATAGCGGACCTTCATCAATCTTTGGGCGACCGTCTTCGCCCAAATAGGTGTGGTAAATCAAATCATTCGGCATTAAGTCGACAGTGCCTTCAATACGCTCGTAAGCGCCGCCAATACAGCGGGCGATTGATTGCAGCAAAGTGGTTTTACCAACGCCAACACCACCTTCGAGCAATACGTGGCCGCGAGCAAAAATGGCCGTATTCATCAGTCGAATAGCTTTATCTTGGCCAACAATGACTTTCTTTACTTCGTTCTCAAGTTTCAGTGCGTGACTGCGCCAGTCGGTAAGCTGAACATCGGTAGATGCAATATTCATAGATTTCCTATTTAAAAAAATATAAAGTACAAAATATAAATACAAAGTCAGCTAAAGCTAGATTACTAAAAGTTGTTATGCTTAAAGTTGTTTTCACTGGACTTTTGTAGTAGTATGCAGACAGGTCTGTTCACTTATTTACAGTCTACTTCAAGAGTTCTAGAAATTGCAAGGGATTTTGTCAGTATATTTTTAGGGGTAATTTACATTGAACCAGGTACGAAGTTTTTATATGGAAAGTCTGAAGCACTTGAACTTCAGTCGTCTGTTTTCATTGGATTTTGTTGAGTATTTGAGCGCGCTAATTAGGCCTTCTAATGCGCAGCTGCTAAAACTTTGCGCTGAGCTTAAGTATTGGAATATTGACCGTATTTCTAAAAAAACCGCCAATCAATTACCGCACGATTTAACGCTGGAAGACGTGAATGCCATTAAAAAAATGATTCATGTTGCCATTAACAAAGCGTTGATTAAGTATCCAGAAGTAATGTCTGACCAACTGCTATTTTTAACAGTTGGCGCCATACAGATACAATCGCAAACCAGCTCCGATAAAGCATGGAGATTAGTCAATCAATCCATCGTTAACCATTTGAACTCACAAAAAGAAAAACGCTTTTTTGCGATTGGATTTTTAATCACGGCTATTGTGATGTGTGTGTATATCACCAGTGTGAACAATGTTAAAAAATTAGATAGCCATCACGATGTTCCACAATCTCCGCTTGAAGTGTTTGGAATAAGCGAACCAGTCAAAAGTGATGCCGACCCTGTGACCCTGAGCATGCTAAAACTGACGTATCACAAAATGCAAAGTGGCACTTGCCAATTACCGCAGGCAGCCATGTTGCCGCCTGAACAAAGACACGCTTTTTTATTGTTTATAAACAAAGGTGTGGTTGAAGTGCAGCATGTAGAAAATCTTAGACTTGCTATCAATTATGTTAATTGCCTCTATCCACAAGAGCTGATGCATCCATCGCCCTCCATTGGAAATAGGTTATAAGGAAATATGATGAACATGAATGAAAAAATACTCGCAACAGCAACCATGCTTTTTGAATCTAGAGGCATTCAAGCCTCCGGTATTGATACGATTATTGCAGAAGCTGGCATTGCAAAAGCGACGCTTTACAAATACTTTCCGAGTAAGAATCTGCTGATTACCGCTTACTTAAGGGATAAATCGGATAAGTTTTATGAGTGGTTGAATGCAAGACTGGTATCAAAAAAAGCTAACTCGATTGATATACTGATCTCACTATGTGAATTGGTGGAAATATGGATTGTGACGCCTAAGTTTCATGGATTGCCGTTTCACATCGCATCTGTGGAATTTCCAGATCCAGAGCATCCGATCAATCAATATTCCGCAGTATTGGCTGTTGAATTACAAGGTTATTTAACCAAGATTGCAGAAACGGCGGGGGCAAAGGATCCAGAAGCACTTAGCCAGCAACTCACTATTTTATTTGAAGGCGCGGCATTATTGGAAAGACTAAGCCCAGGTTTAGGTGCCGCTGAACGCGCGAAAAATGCAGCCATCACCTTAATTAAAGCATCTGTATAAAAGTAAAAAGCTGAATTTTTCTTTCGCCGAACTATTTCTAGTTATTTCTTTAAAAGCGCGATTGCGTTCATACAGTAACGCAAACCACCTTTGCCCGGACCATCTGGGAACACATGGCCTAAGTGCGCATCGCAAGTATTACAGGTAGTTTCCACACGCGTCATGCCATGTGCGTTATCCAAATGATAAGCGATCGCGTTTTCTTGAATCGGTTGGCTAAAAGAAGGCCAGCCTGTTCTGGAATCAAACTTTTCTGAAGCATCAAACAGCAAATTATCACAGCATCTGCAAGCGTAAATGCCTGACTCTAATACTGAGCATAATTCAGAACTAAATGCTCTTTCAGTTCCCGCTTCTCGCGTGACCCAATATTCCTCGTCACTCAATTGCTGACGCCATTCTGCTTCTGTTTTAACTACCTTCTTTTCTGGCTTAAGATTGCCTTCACGGGCAAAACCCAATACATCATTCCATGTCAGCATACTGCTTCTCCTGATTGAATTTTTATACTTATCTGAGCTAACTAAACTTGATTTAGTTGCATGATTTTAATTACGTAAAAATTATGCCGTATTCTACATGAACACTAAAAAGTGAGATTAAAAGCAGTATTCTTTCTACTCATTTTTTAGAGGTGAATGATTGAAATTATTATTAATTGAGCGTTAAGTAACGGTGAGCTAAATGTGCACAGCTGCTGTTGAACAGAAACAATCTGATGCATGGTCATTCACAATTCCAACCGCCTGCATCCAAGCATAAACAATGGTTGGGCCTACGAATTTAAAACCGCGGCGTTTAAATTCTTTTGAAATCTCTTCAGAAAGTGGCGTTGTGACAGACACATGTGAGCCATCGCCTTTTAATACTTTGCCTTTTGTAAAAGACCAGCAAAACTCACTGAAATCCTCACCTCTTTCCAGCATATCGCAATAGATTTTTGCACCTTTGATGGTTGCCTCAATTTTGGCGCGAGCGCGAATAATTCCTTCGTCATTCATCAAATGCTCTATGTCTTTTTCATCGAATTTTGCTACTTTTACTGGATCAAAATTAGCAAATGCTTTGCGAAACGCCTCACGCTTTTTAAGCACGATAATCCAAGCAAGCCCCGCTTGAAATCCTTCCAGCATTAGCATTTCCCAAAGCATACGTGAATCACGCTGCGGAACTCCCCACTCACTATCATGATAGGCTTGCATCAGCGCATTGCTTTCTGCCCAAACACAGCGTTTGCGCGTACTTACTTCTTTTGAAGATATATTTGGACTCATTTTACCTATTAGCAAGCTATCTAGTTTTTAATCATAAATGTAATAAAGTTAAAAATCACCTTTATTTCCTGCTTTAGTAAGGTTAAGTTCTCTTGGATCATTTGCATGAGACCAATCAAATTCAACCAGTCCAGATTCCAAATTCAACCGTTTTAAAAGTTTGTGCGCATCGAAAGGTGCTTCACTTTTATATCATTATCGAAATAACAGTAGATATCGCACGATTTTCTTACTAACGGTTCTTGGTCAGAAACTAAATTAGTACTTTTTGGTTGTCCGCCTTCGCTCCATGTATCTATAAAAAGTTTCTAAACGGCCCTATCTACCAATGTAGTTGCTGTAATATATGTACGAGATTGACCAAGTTTCAGTTGTGTTGATTGGAACCTACAAAACCTAGTAAAACTCAAGTAATATGGTTTCACTATAATAAAAATTTAGGTGTGGAATGAAGCTTGATGTGCGTACAACCATGGTGCTACTCGCAATGCTGTCCATCATGATTTCGGGTTTAATACTACTAGCCGGTCTTCGTACACGAAGTTTTACTAGCATAAAACAATGGTCAATTGCTAGCTTATGCATTGGTTTGGGCTTAGGGTCTGCTTATTTTTTCAGAACAGTAACACCTAGCGCTAAATTAGCTGTTGTCGTTGGCTCAGCACTAGTGGCCTCTGGTGTAGCTTTGCAATTCACTGGGATACAATCTTTCAAGCTGAGCCGCATTTACAAGGGATTAGCTATTTCCTATGTCGCTGTGACTATACTTCAGACTTATTGGTTTGAATTTATACAAATAGATATTAGCGCTCGTTCTATTGCGAACTCACTTTTGTTGTCTATAGGGTACGCAGCATGTGCCAGCCTGCTTTTGCGTAACACTAAACCTCCACTTAGAGCAGTCTTATGGTTTACTGGTTTGTCGTTTGCCTTGCTATCAGTAGTCATGCTGATAAGGGCAATTGTAATCGCGCACTCTTTAGAGGTTTATAGTCTTTATTCAAATACTCCGATTAATCCGATTACTTTTGTTATCAGTTGCGTACTTCAGGTGTGTGTTGCGTTTGGCTTCATGTTAATGTTGAACCATCAATTCATAGCAGAAATTGAAAAAATAGCTTCTAGGGATACATTAACAGGAGCTTTCAATCGACGTCAGCTTGAACAAGAGATAGTACGGTTACAGTCGCGCTTTGAACGTACAGGCGATAAATTCTCTTTAATGCTAATAGATGTAGATAATTTCAAATTCATTAACGATAACTATGGGCACCCCAATGGCGATGAAGTCTTGCGCAGATTAACCAATATAGCAATTGCAACCATACGGGTTGAGGATTATTTTGCGCGTTATGGGGGAGATGAGTTCTGTATTCTACTTCCCTCAACATCAACTGACAAAGCTCTTATCGTAGCTGACCGCTTAAGAGAAGCATATGCCTCGACTACTTTTGAATTCGGAGGAGAAGTTATGAAAAGTTCGATTAGTATCGGAATTACTGATTCTTCTAAAATTGGTTTAGAGTCCAGAAATCTAATTGGTGCAGCAGACCGAGCACTCTATAAAGCCAAGCAATATGGTAGAAACAAAGTGGTTTTTTACTCGGCATCAGATAGCGTATGAATAACACTTTAACTCAGAAATTCTTACAAGTGACAGTTGATATTCTTTCAAACAGATTGCCGTAGTCACCCTTCGACTCAGATTTTGAATGTCCGCTATGTATGGGCCGAAAAACTGCGACATTAACGGCTCTAAACGGACGCTCAGTCTAGCGACCCCATCTTAACTAAATTCATCCGCTGGAAGAAGATCAATAAGCGAAAGCTGCCTGGTGTTTCTTCACGAACGCTTCCCACCGTACGGGTTCTTTACCAGTAATGCCTGAAAAATTGTCGAATGTCTCGTCCACGCCGGGAATGGCATAGGCGGCAATGCGTTTGAAGTTATCGCACACGCAGTTCATATAAGCCATTTCGGCACCGGCTACCCGCATGTTCTCCAGAAAAATCTCTGGAGATAAGGACTCGTAGCGGAACGGCTGCCCTAACACTTCGGACATAATAACCGTGATGTCGCCGTATGATTTGGCGTCATAACCTAAGCGATACGTTTTACCGGCATGTTTGTCTGGGTGTAAAAGCGTTTGTGCAGCGACTAAGGCAACATCCTCGCCATCGACCCAGCTAAACGGAGCATCTCCGGTGAATTGCTGGATGACGCCATTATTCACCGCCTTCGTGCCATCGTAGCTGAGTAAATTTTGCATGAAGGCTTCCGGTCGCAAGTGCGTGAATGAGAAACCTGACCACTCAATGTACCGCTCCACAAACTGATGCCATGCCCAGTGCCCAATCGTCGTGTCGTCACGTCCGCAAGCACCGAGATGCACAATATGCTGCACACCGGCCAGCTTGGCTTTGTCCAAAAATGCTTTGCTCTGGCGCAGCATGTCTACTGAATAACCAGTCACAAGGAAGACTCTGTCGATTCCTTGTAACGCGGGTGCCAAGGTCTCCTCTTTATCAAAGTCGAGGATGACCGTACGAATACCTTGCGTTTCGAAAGCTTTGGCCTTGGCGGGTGAACGTGCTGCGGCCACTAACGTGATGGAGTCATCGGCTTGAAGGAAGCGAAGTGTGTCGCCGCCAATTTGACCGGTAGCGCCAGTAACGAGAACGGTTGGTTTCTGATTGTTCATCTGTAAATCCTATTCTATGGTGGATGTAATGTCTGGCTGCTGAGCCCTTCTCGACTTGGTCACATGCTCGGCGCAGCTTGAAAGCACAAGCTTACTATAAAATTTATTTCAGATTAATGGTATATTTTACTATTAAATGAGAATTTAATTCATTAATAGGAGGCTTGATGTATTCTTCGGAGCGTTTGAAAGGCATAGATGTGTTTGTCTGCGTTGCAGATATGGGCAGCTTTACAGCAGCGGCTGCACGGATGAACCTAACTAGTTCTGCTGTAAGCAAGGGCATCGCCCGATTAGAAGGCAGACTTCAAACACGCTTATTCAATAGAACTACACGACGTCTGTCGCTGACTGACGCTGGAACGGAGTTCTATCGCACGTGTACAGGAGTATTGGCAGATCTTAAAGAGGTTGAGTCGTCTCTTCATTTGGAAAACACAGAGCCTCGTGGAAAGGTTCGTATTGACCTACCTGCGTCATATGGGCGCTTGCATGTACTACCGGTCATTCTGAAATGTATAGAAGAGTATCCATTGCTAATACCGCACATTACGTTCTCTGACCGATTCGTCGACCTTGTTGAAGCAGATATCGACATTGTCGTGCGAATCGGTGGCTCTGACGTCTGGCCTAATGTCTTAGGACATCACTATTTAGGCAAGGCTCGAAATATATTTTGTGCTTCACCCACGTATCTAAGCAAATATGGCGAACCCTTAAATGAGCTAGATTTAGAACATCACAGTTGTATTGTATATGGCGAAGGTCAAGGCATGGTGAGTCCTTGGTACTTTTCCGAAACTAAGACTGGATACACTGAACGCCGAGTAATGCCAGCGCGGATTGCTATAGGTGATGGTGAGGGTGAGTTAGTTGCGGCAATAGCCGGACATGGAATCGCTCAGTTACCAACATGGTTGGTCAAGCACGAGATCGAAAAAGGCACAATAGTAGAAGTTCTTCCAAACTTGGCAACGGATGGCCTGATACTGAACCTTGTCTGGCTCAAAAGTCGTCAAGCTCTTCCCAAGGTCAGTGTTTTACTAGGGGCGCTCGCCGCAGGATTGACGCTACCAAGCACCAACTGAGTCTTCAATAAACGGGCAAAAGATACGTCCGTTTCGGGCCGACCTATGCCAGCTTACTAAAGACAATAAGCGGCCCAAAGCAGACATTGATAAATAGCACCGTGCTTACAACCCTATATAAATTGATTTAAATTTATATAGGGTTGTAAGTAGTCGGTCGGTCCACTGTATTTTCGATATGTTGCATAAATTAATTTAGAATTTTACTAATTAGCCATATACAGAGTTTACGGCGCATCATCTTGCAGCTAGTTTCCTTAGTACCACATAGAAAACAGGCGTTAGAAACAATCCAAATAGCGTTACACCAAGCATGCCCCCAAATACAGTGATACCCGTAGCCTCCCTAACTTCACTGCCTGCGCCATGTCCTAAGAGCAATGGGACAGAGCCTGCAATAAAAGCAACAGAAGTCATGATGATTGGGCGCAACCTCAAGTGGCATGCCTCAAGTGCTGCTTCTATGATGCCCATGCCTTGAAGTTCCAACTCACGCGCAAATTCAACAATCAGTATCGCATTTTTGCATGCCAAGCCCATTAGTACTACAAGGCCGACCTGTACGAACACGTTGTTGTCACCTCCTGTGAGCCATACTCCGAATAGCGCTGAACACATACAAACAGGAACAATTAGAATGACGGCGAGAGGTAGTGTCCAACTTTCATATAGGGCAGCTAGCACTAGAAAAGCTAGCATGACAGACAGTGGAAACACGACTGCCGCGGTATTGCTTTGAGAAACCTGCTGGTAACTAAGATCTGTCCATTCCATCACGATTCCTGGGGGTAGCGTCTTCTTTGCTATCTCCTTTAGTTTAGAAATAACTTCAGATGACGATAGAATTTTGGGGTCTGAATCACCAATAACATCAGCTGCTGGATAGCCATTATAACGAACGACAGGATCAGGCCCAAAAGTTGGTACTACCGTCACCATTGATCCAATCGGCACCATTTCTCCATTAGCATTACGGGTACGTAAATTAGTGATATCTTCAGGTTGCTGGCGAAATTCAGTATCCGCCTGAACCATGACTCTGTTTACACGACCGAATATATTAAAGTCATTTACATAGGCAGATCCAAGATAGATTTGCATGGTGTCAAAGATATCTGTCATAGAGACGCCTTGAGCTTTTGCTTTCTCTCTATCTACCTTCACTTCCAACTGTGGAATATTAGATTGATATGAACTGACTGGGTATGTCATACCTGGCGTATTCGCTATTTCAGCTTGAAAAGCCTTAAGTGCATTTTGAAGTGCGCCATAACCTAGACCTGCTCTATCTTCCAAATAGAGTGAGTATCCCGAACCATTGCCAAGCCCTTGAATAGGTGGCGGTAACAAAGCGTAAGAAAAGCCGGACTTAATTTCAGCAAACTTGCTATTTAGCTCATCATTAATCGCTGCTGCACTCCTGCTACGCTCATTGAAAGGTTTTAGAATAACGTATGAGGTGGTGAAGTTGGGCGTATTCACTGACTGTAAGGCATTTAAACCAGAGTATGCATTGACCATCTCTACTCCCTCGACTTGCTTAGCAATAGCTACCATTTTGCGTGTCACGTCATCAGTTCTTGATAAAGATGCACCTTCTGGCAATTGAGAGCCGGCAAAGAGGTACAGCTTGTCTTGAGTAGGTATAAATCCGCCCGGTACTGTATGAAACAAAAAAGCGGTTACAATCAACAAAATAGCATATACAGCAAACACTGGTCCCCGATTACTAAATGTGCGCGAAACAATCGTTTGATATCCTTTTGAGCTACGCTTAAAGAATCTATTAAAAGGATTGAAAATCCAGCCAAATGCAAATTCAATTCCACGCGATAAAGCATCTTTGGGAGCGTCATGTCCTCTTAACAACATTGCCGCCAATGCAGGTGACAAAGTTAATGAGTTAACAGCTGATATGACCGTTGAAATTGCGATAGTGACGGCAAACTGTTTGTAGAACTGGCCAGTTACTCCTGACATGAACGCCATTGGCACAAAAACAGCACAAAGCACAAGTGCGATAGCGATTATAGGACCTGAAACTTCCTGCATTGCAAGATGAGCAGCCTCTTTTGCACTATGACCAAGTTCAATATTTCTCTCTACGTTTTCGACCACTACAATGGCATCATCTACAACAATACCTACAGCAAGGACGAGCCCGAACAATGTCAATGTGTTAATTGAATAACCAAATAGATACAAAAATGCAAATGTTCCTACTATTGAAACCGGCACTGCAATGAGTGGGATAATTGAAGCTCTCCAACTTTGCAGAAATAGAATAACAACTAAAACTACCAATATGACTGCTTCAAACAATGTGTGTTGAACTGCACTAATGGAGTCTCTTACAAACGTAGTGGGATCCCATACAGCACGATATTCAACGCCTTTAGGAAATCTTTCTGCTAGCTCATCTAATTTTTTATACACTTCATCAGCGACACCAAGTGCATTTGCCCCTGGTGTTAAAAAGATACCGAGCGATGTTGAGTTATTCTCATCCTGATATACACGTAGCGTATAGTCACCAGCTTCAAGGGCTACTCTGGCAACATCTGAAAGACGAACAACTTGGCCATCAATACCATTTTTTATAATGATGTCTCTAAATTCTTGCTCCGTCACCAGTCGACCACGCACATTGATTGAAATGAGCGAGTCTGTGTTTTTAGGAGAGGGTTCAGCACCAAGTTGGCCCGCAGACACCTGCACGTTTTGCTCTCGAATTGCGTTGATAGCATCAGTAGCCGTAAGCTCCCTAGACGCTAATTTATTTGGATCTAGCCAAATACGCATTGCGTAATCACCGGAGCCATAGAGCCCAACGTCACCGATTCCATTTAATTTTGAGAGTTCATCTTTAATGTGCAATCGCAAATAATTGCGCAGGTACAGAGAGTCGTAACTATTGTCTGGCGAAAAAAGACTCACATACATCAGCGGGGTAGGCGATTGTTTTTGGGTTGTCACTCCAAACTGGCGCACTTGGTCTGGTAATCTTGTTAAGGCCTGACTTACTCTATTTTGTACGCGAACCGCTGCAACATCAGGATCCACATCCGATTTGAAGGTAATAAACACTTGCAAGCTCCCGTCAGAGCCTGCAACCGACTTCATGTAAATAATGCCTTCAACACCATTTATGGCCTCTTCAAGCGGAATGGCAACGGATTCTGCAATTTCCTTCGGGTTAGCGCCAGGATAGGTGGCACGGACCACGACACTCGGTGGAACCACCTCTGGATACTCACTAACTGGCAATTGAGGGATTGCAATAAGGCCAATAGCGAACAGGATAATTGACAATACAATTGCAAAAATCGGTCGATCAATGAAAAATTTAGAGAAATCCATTGATGACTCCTATTTATTAATTGAGTTATTTGGAGATGCGGCTTTGGTAGAAGATAATTCCATAGACACAACGTTTGGTTTCACTTGTGCGCCTGAAAAATAAATTCTTTGTAATCCGGCTATAACTACTTTGTTATCTGGCGCTAGCCCAGATTCGATTACTCTCAGTCCGTTCCATGTTCGGCCAAGCACCACATCTTTTCTGACTGCTTTATTGCCTTCTTCTAAGATATATACATAGTTGCGATCCTGATCAGTAAGAATCGCTTTGTTATCAAGAAGAATCTTCTGAGTATCATCATCGCCGGCCATTTGGACACGAGCGTACATTCCTGGCGTAAATAACCTATCTGCATTATTGAGTTTTGCGCGGGCACGAATGGTGCCAGTAGTAGGATTGATTTGATTGTCGAGAAAATCTACGTTACCTAAGTGCGGAAATCCTTGCTCATTAGCCAAGCCAACTCGCACCTGCGCGCCTCCCTCGCTTTTACTCTTCCTTCGTGCTTCTGACTTGTAACGCAAATAGCTATATTCATCTGGGTCAAAATAAACGTATACAGGGTTTTGTGAAACGAGTGTGGTTAGAGTGGTTTGATCGGCAACAACGAGATTACCAACAGTTAAAATAGCTCTACTGACACGCCCGCTGATGGGTGCTCGTACTTCAGTAAAGCCTAAATTCAACTTAGCTACTTCCAATGCAGCTTCAGCATCCTTAATATCTGCTTGAGTTTGCGCTTGAGTCGCTTGACGAGCTTCAGTTTCCTCTCTTGAAATTGCGTTATCTTTCAATAAGACTTGAGCGCGATTACTTTGTGATTGAGCAAGAGCATCAGTAGCAACCATTCGCTCATGACGCGCGGCCGCACTGTTCAAGGTAGCTCGGTACGGGCGCTGATCTATGAGAAACAATAAATCTCCTTTTTGAATTTCATCCCCTTCTTTGAATGCAATTCTTTGAATATATCCGCTGACACGCGGCCTTATATCCACAGATTCAATTGCACTTATGTGGCCATTAAATTGATCCCACTGTTGGATAGATTGAAATAAAACGGTTGCAACATCGACTTCAGGAAATGGAGCGACTTGAGCTTCCTTCGCTTTTTTCTCGCATCCATTTAACATGGTTGTAATTAGCAGTATCCCTACGGCTATTAAAAATGATTTATTTGAAAAACTTTTGACTATTGATTTATTCAAGTCATTCATGACGTTGCTCTTATCTATGTTAATTTTGATGCATTGATTGTTAACGATTATTTATGATCTATTTATTCAATAAAGTTGAATCATTGGAAATATTTGAGGGCACTATAATATGGATATTAAGACTATATTAGTAGTAAGGATTTTTGTATAACTCATTCAAATATTTTGAGTTTTTTAAGTTACAGCTCCTGTTTTTGGCCGCTAAGCATCTAATAACGCATCTTGGTTATCAGTACAATGAAGTTAGTACTTAACCATTTAATAACTCCCCATATTATTCCATGAAATATTGAATAGAAAGAAAGCCGCCAGCGTCCAAATTAGCAAGCTGATATGAGTAAGTTGTAGACCTTCTTGCTTAATCCAATAACCGAACCACAGACCACCTAGATGCATGGTAAAAAGACAAGCAGAAAATGAAGCAAGTGCAATATTTAACCAAGGTTGTGCCGCAGTGAGGTCGCATGCAATGACCAGCTTATAACTTCCTATCCAAAATGATAAGGCTGCAATAATTTGGAGTAGCAATATAAATAACAATCCAATCTTATGTAAGGTTACAAAAGATAGGGCTCGATTTAAAAGTGGTGTATTGATTACAGGTGGTAGTGTAAGTGGCGCCATAGACATGATATTGCCAATAGCAGCTATTGAGCTTTGGAAAGCCTGATAGTTATTAATAATTGCAATAGTTAACCATACCGTCAACCCGATAGCGTGAATTGCCTGAAATAGCCAAATAGAAGTGTGTAATGTCATATTAGATACTTGCCCTATGGTTAACTAGTTGTACTGCATGAGTTTTTGCATTGTTTAATTTTTAATGATTCTGTAGGCAAGAATGGCTGCCAGGGCAGGCGCGATGGCAAACGAACCAAATAACCACACCGCGGCAGATTGCACGCCTTCAGTACCATTATTCAGACCTGCCGTATTAACCACCAATCCTGCTGCTGCTGCACCTATTGCCATTCCGTACAATTGAACGGTGGTGATGGCCGCTGATGCCATATCTTCTTCGTTGGCGGGTGCTAGGGTTAATACCTGAGTCACTAAATGTGGCCATCCTATTCCTACACCAGCTCCAGCACTAAAAAGGGTCAAACCGCAGAGTAATGTTAGTAAATTGAGTTCTAATGCTAAGAAATTGGGAATGACCAACGCTAAAGCCAGTAGGCTAATAGTGCAAAGCATTGGGCCTATACGTAATAAACGCATGGCATTTGCACGATGGTTACCTGAAGAAAGTAGTGAGCCTAAACTCCAGCCACCTGCCATAAGTGCCGTTAAATACCCTGCGGCTAAGGGTGTGTAATTGTGTAAAGTCTGTAAAAAATAAGGCACAAAAATTTCAGTAGTTGTACCAATAAGCAATAAGGCAATGCTTGCATAAGTGGCACCTAACGGCATGTTAATCATTGCGCCGCTGCTAGGCAGCAATCGTACAGATGTTCGTTTGTCCCACATAATTGCAGTACCACCTAGAATTAAGCCACTAATAAGGCCAATACTCTGCCAGATGATTTCCATTGACATGCTGCCCGCTGCGACTGCTAATACAGAACAGGTGAGTAAAAAGATTTGAGTCATTGGAATATTCGGTGCTTTATTACTTGGCGATTTGAGTTTTGTGTAAGGACGTAATTGAGCAGATACTAAAATTCCTTGAAGTAGTGACACTGGAAGTAATATCCAAAATGCCCAGCGCCAATGACCTAATTGTGCAAACAAACCGCCTACTGCAGGGCCACAAAGTGTTGCAACTCCCCACATGCCAGACACTAGTGCAACTGCACGCGACCATAAAGACGAAGGAAATACAACTCGAATAAGTGCATAACTTAATGCTGCAAGGATGCCGCCTCCCAAGCCTTGTATGCTGCGTCCAATGAGCATTAAAGGCATAGATATTGCAAATGCACAAATCACTGAACCTATTGCGAATATCATTAAGACTGATATATAAGCTTGGCGAGCGCCTAATATATAAAACAATTTAACTGACATTGCAGCACCAATGATGGAAGCCACCACAAAAAGCGTAGTGTTCCAGGCATACCAATCTAGCCCACCAATCTCTTGCACAACTGAAGGCAGCACCGTGGTAACGATATGCACATTAATTGCGTGCAGTGCTACACCACCAGTTAATGCCAGAGCGAGTAAGCCATTTTTACCTTTAAGCAAGTCTCCCCATGTCGCGGTAGCGGATAAGGGGGTTGCTTTTCTGATACTTAACTCTTCCAAATCCAACCCTTTCATCGCTCGACAAGACAGCGAAGTTCCTCTATTATCCAACCAATAGCTTGGATAATAGAGGAACAATATGAATAATGCAAGCATTGTCTTTGATAATTTAAATGCGGAACCCACTGCAGACCGCATCTTATTTTTTATCAAATCGAAAGGCCCTACATCCACAGCTGCGCTTTCAAAAGCATTAGAGATGACCAGTGAAGCTGCGCGGCAGCAAGTACAAAAACTGATTGCCTTAGGGTTGATTGAAGGTCAGCAGGAGGCGATCTCTGGCGTGGGACGGCCTCGCCAAAACTGGGTGCTAACTGAAGCTGGTAATAATCGATTTCCCAATACACATGCTCAATTAACGGTGCAGTTAATAGGATCTATTCGGCAACTTTTTGGTGAAGAAGGCTTAGAGCGCTTGATTCTGCAGCGTGAAGATGAGTCGCGCAACAGCTACCTTCAGGCTTGCTCGGGTAAATCTTTGCACGAAAAATTAAAGCAGCTTGCAGCAATACGATCGAGCGAAGGCTATATGGCAAGAGTTGAAATAGATGGGAATGATTGGTTGTTAATAGAAGATCATTGCCCAATTTGCGCTGCAGCCCGCACATGCTCAGGATTTTGCCGCTCTGAGTTACAACTCTTTCAAGATGTTATTGGAGATGTTGCTAAAGTAACACGCGAGCAGCATCTACTTTATGACGCTAGACGCTGTGTTTATCGAATTACACTGATTGCTAAGTAGGATGTATGTAAAGCTCATCAAAATCCAAGTGTAGACGCAATAATGGATATTTGAAGATATCTATCTAATAATTAAAACTTTGAATAACCAATAAAGGATACTTTGTACGCTTAACAGGCCTACAACTTAGAGCACAAAGCGTACTTGTGATGCTCGGAATGATTGAAGTAGCCTAATGCACATTCTGCTCCATTTGTTAATACCTCCTTAAATGCAGTCATTAGAATCAACAACTTACCCACCAATAAAATATTAAGATCCGTTTTTTTAAGGTATTTTTTAACATTAATTTTATGCAATAACATAGCAATTTCTGAAGTTATTGTTGGCCGCGTTGTGGGTGTAAAGATGGGCATATCGAAGCTTGGTGGTTGCATAGAGCCACAGCGGCTACATATAACCGAACTTCCAGCTTAAACTAAGTCGCAGCAAATCGAACTTTATGCTATTCAATTGATTTAATTGAGTTTTTATATTTATTCAATAGTTGGATTATTTTTTGCTCTACCTCCTTTGCAGTTCAACAATATAAGGGGGAAATAGATGAAAACAAAATTAAAACAAAAATTGATATTGGCCGCAGTTATCGCAGCTTACTCAATGTCACAAACCGTGTTCGCTGAAGATAAAAGTGAAACAGTTAACCTTGAAAAAGTAAAGATTATTAGTACCACACCGCTATCTTCAATTGGCTTGCCAATTAACCAAATCCCATCAAATGTACAAACGCTTAATGCAAAAGATTTGGAGAAGTCTCAATCACTGGACATTACTGATTACATGACACGTTATTTCAGCGGCATTAATATCAATAATATTCAAAATAACCCATTGCAGATGGATGTTAACTATCGCGGCTTTATCGCTTCACCGTTACTGGGCTCTCCCCAAGGACTTTCTGTTTACGTAGATGGCGTACGTATGAATCAGGCCTTTGGCGATGTGGTCAGTTGGGATCTCATTCCAAAAAATGCAATCTTGGGCATGCAATTAATGCCAGGATCCAACCCGCTGTTTGGATTAAATACATTAGGTGGCGCGCTATCAATTCAAACTAAGGATGGGCGCAACTCACCAGGTGGTGCGCTTCAACTCACTTATGGATCATTTGATAGAAAAATAGCCGAATTTGAATATGGCGGCTCACAAGATAGTTTGGATTGGTTTGTTGCTGGGACTTATTTTGATGAAAACGGCTGGAGAGATAAGTCACCAACTGACTTTGGCCAACTTTTTGGTAAAGTGGGATGGCAAGGTGAAAACACAAATCTTAAATTGACGTACTCCTATGCAAATACAGATTTAACAGGTAACGGCTTAGTGCCTAAATCACTCAATCGTCGTGATTATGATGCTGTCTTTACATCGCCTGATAATACAAAGAACAAATCTAACTTTGTAAATTTGCAACTAGATCACTTCTTTACCGATGCGGTTAATTTATCCGGTAATGTGTACTACAAAAAATTGAAAACTAACACATTAAATGGCGATATGAATGATGAGTCTCTACCAGAGGTTCCCGGTGGCGCAGGTCAATCAATGGGCACCAATTATGGTGGAGCGAGTGCTGCAAATAATTGTCTTGCGCAGGTTTTAGCGGCAGACGAGCCTGGTGAGAAATGCCCTGGGGTGATTAATCGTACCAGCACAGTGACAGACACTTTCGGTCTGTTTTCACAGGTTAGTGTAGTCAACAAATTGTTTGATTTGAACAACTCCTTCGTAGTTGGTGCAGGTGCGGAATATAGCAGTATTAAATTTAATCAATCAGCTGAATTTGCTGATATATTTGGCCGCGCTGCAGTTGGCACTGGATATATGGCAGATGGTACCAATGGCGATATTGATGGTGATCCGGATGACAGAAGAACTAAATTAAACAGCAAAAATGTTGTGTATAGCATTTATGGTACCGACACACTTGCGCTTAACGATAAGTTAAGTTTAACTGGTTCAGCACGCTACAACCACGTTAGGGTTGCAAACCGCGATCAGTTAATTACGGATAGATCTGACCCTGGCACTTTGACAGGTACACATCATTTCAACCGTATTAACCCTGCAGTTGGGTTAACTTATGCGCATACAGAAACCCTTAATTTCTATGGTGGCTATAATGAAGGTAGTCGCGCACCTACATCTGTTGAGCTAGGTTGTGCTAACGAAGATGCGCCTTGCCGTCTACCGAACTCTTTCGCTGGTGACCCACCTCTAAAACAAGTGGTCACAAAAAGCTGGGATGCTGGTGTGAGAGGTCGTTTTAATGATGATATTAAGTGGAGCGCAGGTGTATTTACTGCAACCAATTATGATGACCTTCAATTTGTAAGCGCTGGTAGCACAGGTGCAGGCTTCTTTAAAAACTTCGGTGAAACAAGAAGACGTGGTATTGAGGCAGCTCTTTCTGGTGATTACAATGCATTGAGCTATGGTGCAAGTTATACCTTTCTAGACGCTACCTACCAAAGCGGCGAAACTATTAACGGTAATAACAATAACTCTGGTCAACCTGTATCAGCTATTGAGGGGAATGGTGCTAACTTAACGCCTGTAAGTAGAGTAGTTAGCATTAAAAAAGGTGACAAGATTCCGCTTTTACCAAGAAATCAACTCAAATTATTTGGTAGTTATAAATTTACACCAGCATTTGAGTTAGGTGCTGACGCTCAAATATATTCAGATGCTTTTGTACGCGGTAACGAGAATAATGACCACAAAGCTGGCACCGTTACTTACAATTGTGTTGGTGCTGTAAATGCTGACACAGGTGCAGTTAATGCGGCTCCATGCGGAAACAGAACGAAGCAAGGTGAGTTTAAAGGCGGCGGAAAAATAGGTGGCTATACGCTTGTTAACCTTGTCGCTAGCTATAAAATCCAACCGGAATGGAAGCTTTTTGGCCGTGTAAACAATCTGTTCGATCGTGAATATGCGACAGCAGGACAATTAGGCGCAGATCCATTCAACTCAGGCGGTAACGTTGCTTTAGGTACAGGAACGCAAGCGAATAGAAGTACAACTATTGGTGATACGTTTGTTGCTCCAGGTGCTCCACGCTCAGCATGGGTTGGCGTTCGTTATGAGTTTGGCGCTAAAAAATAGGCTTACCCATCTTTGATGGAATAAACTATTTATCAATGCTCGCATGTTAGGACCCTCTAAAATGCGAGCAATTTATATCAAATGTGAATGTCCTTTAAGAACCACTACAAGACATCAAAATTGAATTAAAAATAGCCGGCAATGCCGGCTATTTTATTTACTTGATTGGAGGTTAGACTAACTCGCCAGCTTTTCATTTTCGCCACATTTACAATGTTAACTCTCATATGCCCATAAAAAAGCCTGAATTATCAGGCTTTTTACTAGTGCTTTATGCGGTTGGTACTGGCGACTTATGAGGTTGAACTAGTCGCTTATGGGGTGTCGCACAACAGTACAGTCGCACCTCATTTTAATCAGTTTACCCACACTTACTCTCACCACAATTCAAACAAGTCAAACAACCATCCATGATAATCGCCGCTTTGGTTTGGCATTTATTGCACAGTTGTGCGCCTTTTGGAAAGCCTTCCGCGTTCATGTCTTCGCCTGATTTCGCATGTTTTTCTAGATACTCTGCTTTTTTCTCATCCACCAATTTTTGTTGATGTTGGTCTAAGCCTGGTTTTTTAAGCATGCCAATTTCTTGCAGATGTTGCTCTACGACTTCGCCAATCTCTGCCACCAAACTTGGTACGAATTTGCCGCCTTTTTTAAAGTAGCCGCCGCTTGGTTCAAATACGCTTTTCAGTTCTTCCACCAAAAACGTCACGTCACCACCTTTACGAAACACAGCAGACATCACACGGGTAAGGGCGACTATCCATTGAAAGTGATCCATGTTTTTGGAGTTGATGAAAATCTCGAACGGGCGACGGTGCTCTTGCGGCGTGCCTTCGTTCATCACTACGTCGTTAATGGTGATATAAAGCGCGTGCTCTGTGACTGGCGTTTTTACTTTATAGGTGCTGCCAGTGATTTTTTCTGGGCGGTCTAGCGGCTCGCCTAGTTGTACGATTTTCGCATTCGCTTCTTTAAGTTCTGCGGTTTTTGTTTTGTCGTCTTCACTCACTAGCGCATAGCCAGTGATTTTCTTTTCAATTTTAACTGCCATGATATTTCTCCTTTATGTTGTCATTCCGACGAAAGTCGGAATCTAGTGTCTTTATAAATCACTGGATTCCGTGTCGAGCACGGAATGACAATCTACTAAGAGCAACGGACTGTTAATCCGTGTTCCCTATAATCTAAAACTTCCCGTAGTAACCTTCTTTAAGCGCATCGTATAAATTCGCCGCGCTATGAATCTCACCATCATATTCAATCTCTTCATTACCTTTTACTTCTAACTCAGTGCCGTCATCTAGCGTGAATTTGTAAGTGGTATTTTCCAGATCTTTTTCAGTCACCAGCACGCCTTGGAATGCCTCTGGATTAAACCTGAAAGTGGTGCAACCTTTTAGGCCTTTATCGTAAGCGTAGAGATAGATGCTTTTGAAATCTTCAAAGTCATAATCGGTTGGCACGTTAATGGTTTTTGAGATAGAACTATCAATCCATTTTTGTGACGCAGCTTGAATATCCACATGCGCTTTTGCCATGATAGTTGATGAGTCTAGGAAGTAATCGGGTAACTTTTCATCTTCTTTATCGCTAAACGGCATCGCTTTTGGGTTAATTAACTCGCGATATGCCAATAATTCGTAAGAGAATACATCAACTTTCTCTTTTGATTTTTTGCCTTCGCGAATCACATTGCGATTGTAATGATGCGCAAAAGATGGCTCGATACCGTTGCTGGCGTTGTTAGCCAATGAAAGTGAAATAGTGCCAGTTGGCGCGATTGAGCTATGGTGCGTAAAACGCACACCTTTAGTAGCGATTTGGTTACGCAAGCCTTCTGGGAATTGCTGCATATAGCGGCTATATTTGCCCAACAACACTTTACCTGCCACTTTGCTGCCGACTTTAATGCCATCCGCCGCCATTTCTGGGCGTTTCGCTAGCATGTCTGCGGTTACTTCAAACTTCTCTTCCATGATAGGCGCAGCGCCTTTTTCATCGGCCAATTGCACGCCGATTTCCCAGCCCACTTCTGCCATCACGCGCGTCACTTCATCGGTGAACTTGATTGAATCTTCTTCGCCGTATTTCATTTTCATCATGGTGAGTGATGAGCCTAAACCCAAATAACCCATACCGTGACGGCGTTTGCGTGCGATTTCATCGCGTTGTTGCTGCAATGGTAAGCCATTGATTTCAACCACGTTATCTAACATACGCGTGAAAATAGCTACCACTTCGCGGTACTCAGCCCAATCAAAATGCGCTTCATCCGTAAATGGTTTTTTCACAAATTTAGTCAGGTTAACTGAACCCAATAAGCACGCACCATAAGGCGGCAATGGTTGCTCACCACATGGATTAGTCGCGCGAATATTTTCGCAGAACCAGTTATTGTTCATTTCATTCACGCGATCAATCAGGATAAAACCTGGCTCAGCGAAATCGTAAGTGCTGGACATAATTACATCCCACAAACGGCGTGCTTTGATAGTTTTATAAACGCGGCAAGCGACTTTTCCTGCGTCTAAGCCATGGTCTTGCGTTAAGTATTTACCTTTAACTGGCCACTCGCGCCACACCACATGCGCTTCATCGTTTACATTTAAGCCGTCAACAATCGCTTCTTTTTCCGTCACAGGGAAAGCCAGTTTCCACTCAGCATCCGCTTTTACCGCTTCCATGAACTCTTTTGTAATCAAGCAGCTTAAGTTGAATTGGCGTAAACGGCCATTCTCGCGTTTGGCTTTAATAAAATCCGTCACATCAGGGTGTGAAATATCAAATGTTGCCATTTGTGCACCACGGCGGCCACCAGCGCTGGACACGGTGAAACACATTTTGTCGTATATATCCATGAAAGATAATGGGCCGCTGGTATAAGCACCCGCACCCGCTACGAATGCGCCTTTTGGACGCAATGTGGAGAACTCGTAACCGATACCGCAACCCGCCTTTAGGGTTAAGCCAGCTTCATGTACTTTGCCTAAAATATTGTCCATGCTGTCTTCAACCACGCCAGACACCGTGCAATTGATAGTTGAAGTGGCTGGTTTATGCTCTAACGCACCCGCGTTAGAGGTGATGCGGCCAGCTGGAATCGCGCCACGGCGCAATGCCCATAGAAATTTCTCATGCCATTCATGGCGTTTATCATCCGTTGTTTCTACATCGGCCAGCGCACGCGCCACGCGTGAGTAAGAATCATCTATATTCTGATCAACGTGGTCGCCATTTTTGGCTTTTAATCGATATTTTTTATCCCAAATATCCAGTGAAACCGCTTGAATAGGGATTTCCTTTGCGGTTTCATTCTGCATATTTTCGCCTACTTTTTTTGCTGTTTCTACTGCCTTTAACATGGCTTACTCCCCTGATTTATCTCTGACTCAATGTATAACTAATGATGCTTTAACCTGAATGAATGCTAACTATGTGATTTATATTAATAATCACAAAATTTTTGTGTAAAAAAACTGCTTTAACACAACATGTTGTGTCTTGAATGGAAATTTAGGCCTTTATTTTGTGTACGTCAATACTAATTTTAAAGTTAATTTTGCACCATTTTGGTGTGTTAAGTCATTAAACAAGGCCAGTATTTGCATTGAGTTAAGGTGAGTGATTACTTACAGCACATTAAATTTAAAAAATAAATTTCTCGCTTAAATAAATGGTTTGTGTATGCGGTGGTTGTCAGAGCGTAAGTTGAAAAATGAAAATATTAGAATTAAGTTCAATGGTGATAAACGCTGGTCTTTTTGCGTATTAAACAATCTAACCGTAGATGCAATTGAAATAATAATTTCATGCATATGAATGTGTGTATTTGATGACTCGTTCAGTCAGGTATCTACATCTTGCGATGAAGGCAATGCAATCCAAAAAATGACTGTAACGACCTGCTAGATAACTATATTCTGCATTACTAGCAAAACTTAATTAAGAATTTTTTTATCAATAAAGATTAACCCAAAATTCTAAAATATGTCAATTTCGAGCATTTAAAAACTAATAGCCAGTCTCATTTAATCGATTATGCAACATGCGAATAATAAGTGGCCATGATGGATATTTATGGGAATATCCTGGTACAAACTCTACTTGCAAACCACCCTTGGCAATTTTGCGCCAGTAACGTCTAAAAAAGCCTAATTGATAATAACCAAACACGCCCCAGCGGATGAAAAACAAATTTACTTTGCCTGAATAAGGCTTAAGTTCATACATCGCTTCAGCAGGTTTTTTGACATATTTAATACGATTACGCGGATCTTCGACTGGTTTGTTTGAACCAGTGTTAATAACTTTCAGCGTGTTAGTTATTTTAAAACGGGTATCTTGTTGTTTAATCGCATCTCTTAATGCATAAGCTTTAGCACCAAGCCTGTCTGTCCAATCAAATAGCTTTCTAAACACACGTAGCATCTTCGTTTTTTCAGTGACATCGCGATCAACTAATCCTAAAAAACCAATTTTGTAGCCGCGTTGCATTAGCAAGTTAGCTACTTCTATCGAAATGTAAGCAGCGGCACAGTAGCCTGCAATTAAATAAGTTTGTGACGGAATCGTGCGCTCAATTTCATCTGCATAATATTGGCTTAAGGCAGTAATCACATCATGTGTTGGCTCTACAAAATCGTACGTACCACGCAGGCCATAAATCGTGCGCTCTTTACCGAAAATACTAATAATTGTGCCCATTTCTGGCGGACCGCCACACCAAATTAACGGTAATTTTGTTGCATTTGGTACATCGTGGACTTTAATCAGTAAAGATTTCTCATTGACACGCTCCCCCACCCATGAAGAGGTAAGCATGAGCAAGCCGCGATATAATTTAGGTGGTAGCGTATTCATTAATATTGATGCATCTTGAGGCATAGTTTCACTATATTCCATCTATTTTATTGCAACCGCTTGGGTATTTAATGCCCGTACACGCCCATGCAACTTAAGATCACGACTTGTAAGCGTAATTTGCATAGAGTAGCTTGGCATCAAGTGAAAATAATTATCGCTTAAAGTGCAATTGGGTACATCAATTGTGACGAAAAACGCAGGTTTATTTGTGCTTAAACTCAGGCAATAACAGTCAATTTCTACTTGCTTCAATGTAGCCACAATATCAACATCTTGGCGATTTTCTAGTGTTAAACTTGGTTCTACAAACACTTTTTGACTAATGATTTCACCATCTAAATTGGTGAGTTTAGCCACCGTTGCCACAAAGCCGCGCGCACCAAAGCGGTAGGCATAACTCGAGTCTACAAATCGTCCCAAGAATGCATCAACGCTAATACGCTTAACACTGCGCGGCGTTAATTGACAGGCTTGTGTAGCACGCTCAAATAAAGAGCCTTCTGCTGTGATCAAAGCGATTTCAAGCTGATAATCTAACAATTCCGCACTATCATTTGCCAAGTAAACGGCAAGGCCTTCCAAACCTTCGTCTACAAATAAAACTGTGATAGGTTGTGACGCGCGCGCTAAGCCGTAAAACGGCGATTTTGGTACACCAAAGCTATCAATATAACCCCAACCTGCGCCAGGTTTTAAATCGTGTAGCAGCCACACCAAAGCGGCGCGGCCTTTCGGCGCATTTGACCGAAATATTGCCATGGTTCGTTCAACTACCTCACAGCTTGCTGCGCGGCATAAATCTAAATAGCGTTGCGGTTGCGTAGCGCGCAGCGATTTAACGTTAACACCAAACAATTGCTCAACGTAATAATCAGTAATGTCAGCAAAATCCCAACCTGCGCCATTGTCTCTTGGTACACCTTCTTTCCAGTGCGGATGATGGGTTGGTAACAACTCTTGATTAAAAAATTGAATCAAACTGGATTCTTCTGGCACATGCGAAAATGCTAAGCATTCAGCAATAAGCTGGCCTTTAAATAAACGTGCATCGTCAAAATCACGCATATAACCACCAACGCCGTAGTAATGTGAACTGCCATTATTATTACCTACATGAAACGGAATCGTGTCTGACATTGGGCTAGAGCTGATATAGGTTACGTTGGGCGCGAATTGTGCTGATAAACCCTTCAACACATCATCAAAAATAGGATTTCCTAGTTGATTTAAATCTAACCCCATCATAGATGCTTGTTGCGCTACTTCGCTATTGCCCGCCAAAATACTTAAACAGGCACGGTTACCGTGTTTGTTTAAAAACTGAGTTGCCTCAACCGTCACGCTAGCCACAAAATCCGTATCGGTATCAGGATAATCAAAATTGGTAAAGGCAAAATCTTGAAAAATCAGTATGCCGAGCGCATCGCACAGTTGGTAAAAATCATCACATTCGTACGGCATATTGCCAGGAATACGCAACATATTAATACCCGCTCGCTTGAGTAGATTCAAACGTTCACGTAAATCTTCTGCGGATGTTTGCAAATTGGCTGGGCTCATCGGTGTCCAACATGCACCACGTAAAAAAATTGGTGTGCCGTTCATATTAATTTGGTTGTCTACTCGCGAAAACTGCCTAAAACCATAAAGACCTAGCTGTATTTCACAATCTGTATCTAATACCAATTTAAATAAATAACGTTGTGGCTTACCGTGTGTATGCGGCCAATACGCAGCGACATTTTGTACATCGCCACTTGCCTTAATATAAATCATGTCTTGTTGCTGACTAATATTAACTGGGTAATGGGCGACCTGTGTTTGAGTCGATTCATCTATCACTAACAAAATGACGCTTTCTGGCGACTTAACCAAACTTTTTAGCTGTAAATTCAGTGTAAAAACACCTGTATTCGGCAGCGATAAATGCGTATCTATTTGTGAGGATTGCACCAAAAACTGTTGTTGAGTAACTAATGATATTGGCCTGTAAGCACCGATTAGTTTAGTTGCCGAGGCAAAACCCAGCATATAACCCAGCGTTGGCGTGCGAATAAAGCGTAAGTGTCGCTCATTCACCAATTTTGTTGAGTGACGGCCCCGTGCTTGTTTTTTCGCTAATAAAGGCGCGATTGCTCTGAAACAAATATATAGCTGATTGTTCGCTTGTAAGTGTGCGCTCACATTCACCAAGTGTGTCTGGAAAGCGTTCCGCGATTGCACAATTAGATTGCCGTTTAAAAATACATCTGCGTGCGTAAGAAGCCCATCAAATTGTAAAAAATTTACCGTATTTGAATGAGTAGTCGCGTTAAAGCTAATACATACCCAATGATCATACTGATCTAATTGTGCGTCTTTCTGTACATCGTTGCTTGTGATGGTGCCAGGTACAGTTGTTACATTAAAAATTGCATCTTTTGGAATATCAGCAGGTATTTCGTAAACGCCATCCTCAGTTGTTAGATAAGAAAACTGGTAACCTGCCTGCGTATTTAGAGTTTCAACTGTTTCACCCGCTAATGATAAAAAGGCGTGTGGTATTGCAGAATTGGCGTCAGACACTGTCATGACATTTAAGAAAATGCCACATCCAAATGTTGGCTTGCTAACTCATATTGTGCCGCCATTTCTACGAATATTGCCGTTAAATCAGTCGGCTTGGCGCTATAGCTGACACGAGCAAGCTTTAATACCAGCATTTTAGCGGCAGCAGAGATTTGCTCAAATGCGTTTGCAGAAGCTTTTAGATTCTCATCATCAGCATTTAACCAGCGCAAAAAATGCGCGCCTAATTGATGTGCCGCACCCAATTGCCGTAAAGCCACAAATGTATAGGCATGATAAAACGCTTGTCCACCTGAAATCATATTTTGCTGATGCTCAGCCATTACCAAGCCGTGTTGCTCAATAGGATTGCGACGTGGTCGCTTTTTAAGGTGAAATTTTGCGCTGGTAAATGCCAGTGCGCGTAGTTCATCTTGGGATAATACTTTTAGCATATCAAGCTTCACCAACTCACAGTAAGGGGGTAAATATCCCTTTTGAGCGCTGATTAACGGCCGCAAAACACCGTCAAAATCCTCACCATTTAGCTCAGCAAATGCTGCATTATGAAAATAACGTAACACTTTATTTTCGACATCAATATGCGTGATTGCTATGGTGGTTTTAACATGGTTAACCAGATAATCGATTCCTGCGGTGTCGGGCAAATGATATGCATCTGCTTCAAGCAAAGGCACGGATCCGCGCTGTATTTGCGTCACAATTTGATCGATTAGTAAGCGATACAGCGATAGTTCTTCTATGCGGATACCATATAGCTGCATTAAATCGTGACCTGATGGCTTGCCGAAAGTCCACTGATCACCCTCAAAATCGACTGCCAATGTATAGGCTAAGCAAGCTGTTGGCTCAAGCCCTAAGCTGTAAACTAACTCAATAATCAAATCACCATAACAGTTGGTTTCACGAAAATTTTGATTAAAACCGTGCAGCGTATGTGGACTAAACATCGCGGGTGTTAAATTAAATAATTGCTGTTGCGCGCTCATCAAACAGACTCACATCATCAAAGTTTGGCGTACGCTGGCAGGCCAAGCTTTCATGTCAAAACCATGTGTTTTAAGCAAACCAATAACTAACCTATCAATACCAAAACCCAAACAAGCCGTGTGTGCACCTTTTCCATCTGCAGTATGAATGCCGAATATATGGGCGAAGTGGTCTTGATGATAATTAAATGAAGCCACAGCAGTGGGTGAATCTTCACCCCAGATCGGCACTAACAATTCAAATTTAAGCTCTAACTCTTTTTGGCTGGCTTTCATCATTCGGCCGCCACGGCCAAAAAAAGGATCACTAGCAGTATCTAAAAATACAGGTAACCCCAATGACTCAATCAATCCCTGACCTCGATTAAGCCAATCGCTACGCCATTTTTGAACATCTGCTGGCGAACCGGCACGGACATTTTCACGTATTTCAAAACTCATCAAACGTGCAGGATCATTGGATGGTTCATGTCGAAAACAGTAGCAATTTAAATCGAATAATACGCCGCCATCTGGTAGCGTACCTGCAAGCGTTGGGTATAAGGGATAACAGCTGGCAGGTGTTAGAGTCACTTCAGTTTGCACTAAATGCGGTGACCAATCGCCGCCACTTTTCACCGTTTCAACTAACGTAAGTTGCTCTTTATCGCCTCCAGAAAAAGTACTGATAGAGCCA
>Ga0123389_149135_pt1 | contig 45800 bp, 51 predicted proteins | sample T0HHNH4metaT_FD_89917 | JGI IMG/M metagenome (GOLD analysis project Ga0123389, IMG submission 89917) | Methane-oxidizing artificial microbial communities from Washington, USA to study methane cycling - T0-HHNH4 metaT (Metagenome... | ecosystem: Engineered > Modeled > Simulated communities...
AAATAATTTAGGTTATAACAATAAAAGAATAATTAAGTACAAATAAAAAAGTATTGAGGAGCTTCAATCAAATGAACGATAAGCCTATTAACGATAAGCAAGTCGTCGCGATACATGCCGCGAACTATGTTAAAAATGGCATGCTGGTTGGCTTAGGAACAGGATCTACCGCCAACTACTTTATTGAAGAACTGGCGCGCCGCCAGCTTGAAGAAAATCTAAATGTCACCACGATTGCCAGCTCAACTGTCAGCATGATAAAAGCGCAAAGTCTGGGTTTAAATGTCATTGCGCTGAACCAGGTTTCTGAGATTGATTTATATGTGGATGGCGCAGATGAAATCACACCGGATATGACACTACTGAAAGGCCGTGGCTATGATTTGGTGCTTGAGAAACTACTAGCAAAAGCAGCCAAACAGTTTTTAGTGGTAGCCGATAAAAGTAAATTAGTAGAGCGCATCGGCACCAACTTTGTCATTCCTATTGAAGTCATGCCAATGGCATGGAAAACAGCTAAACGCAGTTTAGAAGCCATTGGTGGCGTAGGTGATTTGCGCCAGAATGTCGCTAAAGATGGCTTGACGGTTACCTCGCATGGCAGCCTAGTGCTGGATATGAGTTTTGATAAATCTATCTCAGAAGCACAATTAAACCAGCTGATTAATAATACGCCTGGCGTGGTAGAGCATGGTATTTTCTGTGGGCTTGCCAGCGGCATACTCATTGCAGAAAACGGCAATGTTACTGAAGAATACTGGAAATAGCTTTTGCTAACGCTTAAGGCTGCATTAATGCGATATCCTCGCCCTATTTTCAGCGCAACACCATTAGCATTTTTACTCTCCTTTTTACTGTTAATCACCGCCTGCAATAAAACAGATGATGATACTAAGATCATTATTGAGCCGGCATCTAATGCAAAAAAAAACAAGGTAGTCACTTTTGTCACCCTCAATAGTCCCAACACTTATTATGTAGACGGCAATAAAGAGTTTGCAGGACTTGAGTACGATTTGGCTACATTATTTGTGAAGGATTTGGGTAATGACACGCAATTGAAACTGATTGTTGCCAATAATATTAATCAGGTTATTTCTACCATATTAAAACATAAAGCCGATATTGCTGCGGCTGACGTAACGGTTACAAAAGACCGCAAAGAGTTAATTGATTTTTCGGTTGATTATCAAGATGTGCAGCAATTAGTTGTTTATAACATTGAAAAAAACAAAGCAGAGCAGAAAAAACCACCAAAACAATTAAAAGATTTAGTCGGTCTACACATTTCATTACCTGCAAATTCCAGCTTTGTAGAACGCTTAAGCAAACTGCAAACCACCGAACCAGGTTTAATGTGGGAAGAACACCTGCATGTTGGATCAGAGGAGTTATTACAAGAGCTTGAACGCGGTGAGATTGATTACACCATTGCTGATAGTCATTTGGTTTCTATCATGCAAAATTACTACCCTCAGTTGGGCGTCGCGTTTGCGCTTGGCGAGCCAGAAAAAATTGCATGGGCGATGCCTAAAAACAGAAACCCCGAGCTGCAACAGAAAGTGAATGCTTTTTTTAATCGAATTAAAAAAGATGGCACTTTGCGTAATTTACTGGATCGCTATCACGGCAATGTAAAACGCTTAAAACCGGTGGATATTCAAACTTTTTTAATTCGCAGTCGTACCTTGTTGCCTAAATACAAACGGCTTTTCCAGCAAGCGCAAGAAGTAACCGATTTAGATTGGCGTCTAATCGCCGCACTTAGTTATCAGGAGTCGCATTGGGATACATTCAACACCTCTCCTACCAACGTTCGTGGCTTGATGATGTTAACGGAAAGCACCGCCGACTTGATGAAAGTGACAGATAGATTAGACCCCAAGCAGAGCATTACTGCGGGTGCAAAATATATCAACATGCTAAAAGAAACGATTCCTGAGCGCGTGCCAGAACCTGATCGCACTTATATGGCATTAGCCTCATACAACATTGGCTACGCGCATGTAGAAGATGCGCGCGTGTTAGCACAGCGTTTAAAATTAGACCCGAACCGCTGGGCAGATGTGAAAAAAACCTTGCCTATGCTGAGCAATCCAACCTATTACGTGAATGCAAAATATGGCTACTGCGGCTGTGGTCAGCCCGTTGTTTTTGTCGAATCCATTCGCAGTTATTACAATATCTTAGCGCGCTTTGAACCGGGTTATGACGCTGATGAGAACAGCTTTAAAATCGCCAGTGCCGATAATTTTAAAGGTGGCGATTTTTAAAGTGATTAACTTAAACTAGCTGAGCTATTCAATAGCTCAGCCAATGTAAAATTAAGCAGATTTAATCACTTGTAGATTGTTCATGTAAGGCTGCAGAACTTTGGGAATCGTTACGCTGCCGTCCGCATTCTGGTAATTTTCCAATACCGCCACCAAGGTACGCCCTACCGCTAAACCAGACCCATTAAGCGTGTGCACCAATTCTATTTTACCTTGCTCATTTCTAAAACGCGCCTGCAAACGACGCGCTTGAAACGCCTCGCAATTAGAAACAGAAGAGATTTCCCTATAAGTATTTTGTGCAGGCAACCAGACCTCTAAATCGTAAGTTTTAGCTGCACCAAAACCCATATCACCCGTACAAAGTGATACTACGCGATACGGTAATTCAAGCGCTTTCAGAATATTTTCAGCGTGCCCAACCATTTCTTCCAAAGCCTCATAGCTTTTGCCTGGATGTACGATTTGCACCATTTCCACTTTATCAAATTGATGCTGGCGAATCATGCCCTTAGTATCGCGCCCATAAGAACCAGCTTCAGATCGGAAGCAAGGTGTATGCGCAGTGAGCTTAATCGGCAATGATTCTAAAGGCACGATTTCATCGCGGACTGTATTGGTAAGCGTCACTTCTGAAGTTGGGATTAAATAAAGCTTATTGTCGTTGTGATTTAAGCTAAATAAATCTTCTTCAAATTTAGGCAATTGGCCTGTACCAGTTAATGTCTCTGTATTCACCAGATACGGCGTATAACATTCTTCATAGCCATGCTGTTCAGTCTGCGTATCCAGCATAAACTGCGCCAAAGCACGGTGAAGTTTGGCAATACCGCCACGCATAAAAGTAAAGCGCGTGCCTGAAAGTTTGATACCTGTATCAAAATCCAAACCCAGCGGCGTACCAACATCGGTGTGGTCTTTAATCTCAAAATCAAAAGTGCGTGGTGTACCTATTTTTCGCACTTCAACATTATCCGCCTCTGATTTGCCTTGAGGCACACTTTCGTGTGGCAAATTCGGTACATTTAATAACACGCTTTGCAGTTTAATTTGCAACTCTTCCAGTAAAGCTTCGTCTGCTTTTAGTGCGTCGCCCAAACCAGCAACTTCCGCTAATATCGCGCTGACATCCTCGCCTTTTGATTTAGCGATACCAATTTGCTTAGAAGTGTTATTGCGCTTGGCTTGTAACTCTTGTGTGCGTGTTTGTACGGCTTTGCGCTCTTGCTCTACAGCCGAGAATGTTGCTGAGTCGAACACAAACCCGCGCTTGTTTAACTGGTTAACAACGCCATCTAAATCATTTCTTAATGCTTGAATATCTAACATGCGATTCCTATTTCTTCACTTTTTTATTTATTTCTTTAAGGTCGAGTTCTTTAAGGTGCTTCAATTTTTCGCCAATTTTACCTTCTAAGCCGCGCGGTGTGGGATTATAAAATTTTGGCGGGCCATTCTTATCTTGTTCCAGCTCATCTGGAAAATACTGCTCGCCTGCCGCGTAAGCTTCAGGCTCATTGTGTGCGTAGCGATATTCTTTGCCGTAATCCAGTGCTTTCATCAATTTGGTCGGCGCGTTCCTTAAATGCAATGGCACCGTCCTAGATTTATCTTGTGCTACAAAGGCTTTGGCCTGATTGTATGCGTTATAAGCGGCGTTACTTTTGGGCGCAACGGCCAAGTAAATCACCATGTTTGAAAGTGCTAATTCACCTTCTGGCGAACCCAGCCGCTCATAAATCTGCCATGCCTCCAACGCCATTGTTTGCGCACGCGGGTCAGCCAGACCGATGTCTTCAATGGCCATGCGAATGATGCGACGACCTAGGTAAAGGGGATCTGCACCGCCATCTATCATGCGTAAAAACCAATATAATGCGGCATCCGGATTGCTGCCACGTACCGATTTATGCAGTGCAGAAATTTGATCGTAAAACGCCTCGCCACCTTTATCAAAACGGCGCAGCTTGCTTGCCATCGTCGTTTGTAAAAAAGCTTCATCTATTTCGGTAACCTTAGCGCCTTCAGCCGCGTTAAATAAGCCTTCCGCAAAATTCAGCAAACGTCTGGCATCACCATCGGCATAAGCCAATATCTGTTCTTTAACCGCGTTTGTAAGCTGAACGTTTGGTGCAACTAATTGCTGCGCGCGAGTTAGCAATAAATCCAGCTCAGCTTCTGACAGTGAATTCAGTACAAATACCTGCGCACGACTTAACAACGCACTATTCACCTCAAAAGATGGATTTTCAGTGGTCGCGCCAATAAACGTAATCAAGCCACTTTCAACAAATGGCAGAAAAGCATCCTGCTGGCCTTTGTTAAATCGGTGTACTTCATCGACAAATAGAATCGTTTTACGGCCATGTTGCTGCAGAGTTAATTCTGCCCGCTCAACCGCTTCGCGAATATCTTTTATGCCCGACAAAACCGCAGAAATCGGCACAAAATCTGCATCGGCGGTATTGGCAATCAAGCGCGCCAATGTGGTTTTCCCCACGCCTGGCGGTCCCCACAAAATCATAGAAGGTAATTTTCCAGACTGAAACGCCAATCTTAATGGCTTATTTTCGCCCAGTAGATGCGATTGCCCGACCACTTCATCTAAAGTTTTAGGGCGTAAGCGTTCGGCTAATGGCGCAGTTGGGCTGACAGTTTGAAATAAGTCGTTCACTTATTTTCTCTTTGATTTGAAGGATTTGAGGTTGAAGTTTACAACTTTAATGTAGAGTTTGCCGTCACGTGACTAAGAAGATACCTTAAAATCTCACTCACTTACTACATCGGCACCTTTGGGTGGAATAAATAAAAAGGCTGAGGCTTGCAGGATAGGGTTTCGCTCAACCGCATCAAAAGTAATGAGCGTGATGTGATTAAAGCTATCGTGGAGTTCCATTTTACGCAAACTTTCACCATTAAAGCCCAGCAAAACGCGCTCAAATCCACTCTCTTTATCTTTGGGCAGCGCCAAAACCCAAGTTAAACCATCTTTACGTACTGCATTTTTAATCGTAAAACTTTTTTCTACAGCATCGCCACCAGCCAATAAAGCAGCCGGGCTAGAACCTAATGCTTTGCTCAATTCGCGAATAGTGACTTGCTGCAAATCCGTATCATACAAAAATACTTGTTTGCCATCGCTGATAATTTGCTGTTCATACGGCTTTGAGTAATCCCAGCGAAACTTGTTGGGACGTTGCAATTGCATCGAACCTTGTACTTCTTGAATTTTTCGGCCTTGCGTATCAGTGACCACTTGGCTAAAGTTCGCGCGCATCGCATTCGTATTATTGAAAAAATCGCTCAGGCTAGCTACGCCATCAGCCAGTGCAGCCTGCGAAACTGCCATTTGTGAAGCGATGAATAAACCTGTTACTACTATTTTTTTAATCAATTGATGCATTACCTTTTGCCAACACCTCTCTGTTACCGTTGCTTTGCATGGCCGAAACCAAGCCTGCGCGCTCCATGTCTTCAATCAACCTTGCCGCACGGTTATAACCTATTCTAAGTTGACGCTGAACCGATGAAATACTGGCGCGGCGACTGGTTAACACAATATTCACCGCCTCATCGTACAGCGGATCTTTTTCTGCGCCATTGTCGCTACTGAACTCACCCGCTTCACTACCGCCTTCAGTTTCATTAGTCAAAATGCCTTCTATATAGTTCGGCTCGCCCAAGGCTTTAAGATGATTAACCACTTGATGCACTTCGTGATCGCTAACAAACGCGCCATGAATCCGCATCGGATAACCTGTGCCAGGCGGCATGTAAAGCATATCGCCCTGACCTAACAACGCTTCAGCACCCATTTGATCTAAAATCGTGCGTGAGTCGATTTTGCTGGATACTTGAAATGCTACACGTGTCGGGATATTGGCTTTGATTAAACCGGTAATCACGTCCACTGACGGGCGTTGCGTTGCCAGTACCAAGTGAATGCCAGAAGCACGCGCTTTTTGTGCCAAACGTGCAATTAACTCTTCCACTTTCTTACCCACTACCATCATCAAATCGGCCAATTCATCAATCATCACCACAATCATCGGCATTTCTTCCAATGGCTCTGGTTCATCTGGTGTTAAGCTGAATGGGTGCGGAATTTTTTCGCCAGCTTTTTCGGCTTCTTTAATTTTCTGGTTGTAGCCGGCCAGATTACGTACGCCCAGCATAGACATCAGTTTATAGCGGCGCTCCATCTCGGCCACGCACCAGTTCAGCGCATTAGCGGCTTGGCGCATATCAGTTACCACTGGCGCCAATAAATGCGGAATACCTTCATAGACCGAAAGCTCCAGCATCTTGGGGTCAATCAAAATCATGCGTACTTTGCTGGGTTCAGATTTATATAGCAAGCTCAAAATCAAGGCGTTAATCGCCACCGATTTACCCGAACCAGTCGTACCCGCTACCAACACATGCGGCATTTTGGCTAAATCAGCCACAACTGGCTTGCCTGCAATATCTTTACCCATAGCGATTGCCAATGGCGAATGCATCTCGGCATACACCTGACTACCCATGATTTCAGATAAAAACACGATTTGGCGTTTTGGATTAGGGATTTCCAAACCCATACAGCTTTTGCCCGGTATCGTTTCGACCACGCGAATACTCACCACAGACAGTGCGCGAGCTAAATCACGCGCCAGATTGGTAATCTGGCTACCTTTAACACCAGCCGCCGGTTCTAGTTCAAAACGCGTAATGACTGGACCAGGTTGTGCAGACAGCACTTTTACCTCAATACCAAAATCCATTAACTTGCGTTCAATCAGCCTGGAAGTAAAGTCTAGCGTTTCTGCAGAAGGCAAATCAACTGTATTGTTGGCAACATCCAGCAAATGTAATGGCGGCAGGCTGGAATCCATATCTGTCGCAAATAGCGTGGTTTGTTTCTCTTTTTGCACGCGCTCGCTTTGTGCGATTTCAACGATTGGCGCTTTAATTTCGACTGGTGCGCGGTCTTCAGTACGTTTGCGCTCTGCCTCAACAAACTCTTCACGTTTCTGCACCACTACTTTGCCCGCTTTTCTGTCTTGCCAATCGTGATATTTATTAATCGACCAATCGTAAGCAGCAATCAGGTTTTTACCCAATTTTTCGGTAATCATAATCCACGACCAGCCCGTGAATAAGCTAAAACCGACTGCAAACAGAGATAGCAATATCATGGTAGAGCCTGCGAAACCAAACATACTGCGCAATGCGCCATCTACCGCATTACCCAACATACCACCGCTAATCAATGGCAAAGTTGCTGGCAAGGTAATGAAATGTCCCGCTTCTAAGGCACAAGAGGAAACTAATAGTAAGAAAAAACCGACTAAATTGAATAGTAAAAATGGACGCTCTGAGATGGTTAACTCTAAACGCAAATACACCAGCCACATGCTATAAAAGGCTAAAATTACCCACCACCATGCTGAAAACCCAAATAAATACAGCAACATATCGGCAATCCAAGCACCAACTGCACCACCTGCATTTTGAACGATAGCGTTGTCAGAAGCCATGTGTGACCACGAAGGATCCTGGTTATCATAACTCACCAGAATCACAGCAAGATACAAACCGACCAATACCAAACCCAGCCACCATGCCTCGCGCACCAAGCTGGCTCCGTGTTGTTGCGATGGACTAGGCGGTGCTTGTAGACGGCCATTCACGGCCGAGGATTTTTTATTAAAAAACAAACTGTTACAAACCTTATGATAATGAGAGAATTTTTTATTTATTATAACAAAATCAAATTGCACAAAGCATGTCTATACAATTAATATTAAGCAAACTAACATTACACATATTAATTCAGTTGATTAAGCATTTATTGACCAAAGGAGCATCACATGGATATTGGAATTAAAGAACAAGATAGAAAAGCGATTGCGGAAGGCTTATCACACCTATTAGCTGACACTTATAGCCTGTATTTAAAAACGCATTACTTCCATTGGAACGTAACGGGCCCAATGTTCAATACGCTGCATTTGATGTTTGAAACCCAATATAATGAACTTTGGTTGGCTACAGACCTCATTGCCGAGCGCATTCGTTCTTTAGATGTATTTGCACCAGGCACTTACAGCCAATTCGCCGAATTATCTTCTATTAAAGAATCCGCTGGTGTGCCAAAAGCCAACGATATGATTGCAGAACTCGTTGCTGGACATGAAGCAGTCTGCCGCACTGCACGCAGCGTATTCCCTGCTTCTGATAAGGCTTCCGATGAAGCGACGGCGGATTTATTAACACAACGTTTGCAGCTGCATGAAAAAACAGCCTGGATGCTAAGAAGCCTTTTAGAAAAATAACGCGCTAAAAATTAATATTAATGCAATAAGCTTGCTTGAAAAAGCAGGCGTTCAACCTTACCTTAATAACTATCAGTTAATCTCAGAAAGCAATTCAACATGGCAACACGTCACGTCCATCTTCTTATTTTGGGCTCAGGTCCTGCGGGTTATTCGGCAGCCGTTTACGCTGCACGCGCCAATTTAAATCCTGTATTAATCACTGGCATTGCGCAAGGCGGCCAATTGATGACCACTACAGAAGTAGATAACTGGCCAGCAGATAACGAAGGTGTGCAAGGCCCGGAATTAATGGAGCGTTTTCAAAAACATGCTGAGCGCTTCAATACTGAAATGATTTTTGATCATATTCACACCACGCATTTGACTGAAAAACCGATTCGCTTAGTTGGCGATAGCGGCGAATACACATGTGACGCGCTGATTATTGCGACGGGCGCATCAGCCAAATACCTAGGCTTACCAAGTGAAGAGAAATTCAGCGGAAAAGGCGTTTCAGCTTGTGCGACATGTGATGGGTTTTTCTATCGCAATCAAGAAGTTGCCGTGATTGGCGGCGGAAATACGGCGGTTGAAGAAGCACTATATTTAGCGAATATTGCCAGCAAAGTGACTTTGGTACATAGGCGCGATAAATTCAAAGCCGAAGCTATTTTGGTGGATAAGCTCAATGCGCGCGTGGCAGAAGGCAAGATTGTTTTGGAAACATTTAACACGCTAGACGAAGTATTAGGCGATGCAACAGGCGTAACTGGAATGCGCATTAAAAACGTGAATGACAACACCACAAAGGATATCGATTTAAAAGGCGTATTTATTGCTATCGGCCATAAACCGAATACCGATATCTTTGAAGGCCAACTGGAAATGGAAGGCGGTTATATCGTGACGCAAGCTGGTCGCAAAGGTAACGCTACCGCTACTAGCATCCCCGGTATTTTTGCAGCGGGTGATGTGCAGGACCATATCTATCGCCAAGCGGTAACCAGTGCAGGGTCAGGTTGTATGGCAGCTTTAGATGCTGAGCGCTATTTAGATGGCTTGAACTAAATTAATCTAATTACTTAACATAGAATCAAGGCAATTTTTAATCGATGATGACACCATGGCAAAACCTAAACCATCATCGATTAAAAATCAGTCACTAACACCAAAACCACTGGCGAAAAATAAAGTCGCGCTAAACGCAATACCGCTCACAAAAGCCGAAGCAAAAGCCATTAAGAATGAGCTTACGCAACTTAACTTAGCAAAACAAGAAGCATTAAAAAATCAGCAGAAAATTGCTGAGACACCCGCCACAGAACAAGACAAACACTTATTTCTAGAGGCCGTTAAGAACGCGCGCCCTTTAAATACAGAACCGCAGCACTCCGAAAAATCCTACCCAAAACCTGTCCCCAAACAATTTATACGCGATGAAAAACAAGCCCTTAGAGATAGCCTAAGTGACGACTTTTACCCTGCGCACGAACTGGAAAGCGGCGAAGAACTGCTTTATCTGCGCACAGGCCAATCGCCCAGTATTTTAAGCAAACTGCGTCGCGGCTTTTGGGTGGTACAAGCACAAATCGATTTACATGGATTGATTTCGGACGAAGCACGTGAATATGTAGCAGAGTTTTTAAGCAGCTGCAAAAAACGCAATATCCGTTGCGTGCGCATCGTGCATGGTAAAGGCCTAGGTTCACGCAACCGCGAACCGGTGCTGAAACATAAACTGCGCAACTGGTTAATGCAAAGAGATGAAGTGATTGCCTATGCGCAAGCTAAGCCTGAGGATGGTGGCAGTGGCGCGGTGATTGTTTTGTTGAAAGCTTAGATAAATAGAAAGATTGAATATGTTAGAAAATAAAAAAACCAATTTTTTCATAACTTTCACTATTGTTTTGATAGTTATTCTTCTCCTAGCTCCAATTTTCTTTTATGTACTCAAATTTGGAAACACACTCTCTAAATCTCAAGATATATGGGGAGAATTTGGCTCTTATGTATCTGGTATTTATTCACCCTTGTTATCATTTTTTACATTAATTGTGTTGTACTCACAACTTAAAGTACAAAGAATCACGAATGAAATTCATAAAAATATTAGTAAATCTAATGAAGATAGAGCTTTTGTTGAGGAAGCAAAAAAAGATGCGAGAAAATATCTTATAGATTTAAAAGCAGAGATTTCTAAAATGCAATCTGATAACAACCCTTTTTATAAAGATTTGACATCAAACTTCACATACCGAACAATCGAAGAGCTGAAAAGCCCAGAATTACATGCAATAGCTGTTAATTTGGATAGGGATAATCCAAACGTTTTGCTTAATTGGCAAAACTTTTACACGGCTTTCATGCGCCTAAAAGCAAAAATAGAATATCCATATGAACATAATTTTAGCATCATTAAAAATGAAGCATTACTGGTACTACAATATAAAGGGTGTGTAGCCTTAGACAATCTTTTATATTGCTACATCAAAGGTAGTATCAACTATCATTACGAATACAGTGATTTTGGTATTGCGACTTGCAATCAACATGTATCATAAACCCAACTCACTTAAACTCGCATGCTCATCTGGTCTGCGGCCTAGCGGCCAGAAGAATTTTCTGTCACTTTCTTTAATCGGTAAATCGTTAATACTGGCGTAGCGCAATTCCATTAAACCATTGGCATCAAATTGCCAGTTTTCGTTGCCGTATGAACGAAACCAATTGCCAGCATCGTCGTGCCATTCATAGGCAAAGCGCACAGCGATGCGGTTGTCGTCAAATGCCCATAATTCTTTAATCAGCCGATAATCCCGCTCTTTGGCCCATTTGCGGGTTAAGAATTCCACAATTTGCGCACGACCTTTGGGAAACTCTGCGCGGTTACGCCATTGCGAATCCTGCGTGTACACCATTGAAACACGTTGCGGATCACGGCTGTTCCAGCCATCTTCTGCCAAACGCACTTTTTGAATCGCGGTTTCACGCGAGAATGGTGGTAAAGGTGGTTTAGTTTCAGTATTTTCTGACATTTCAATCTCCTTCAAAAAATTAATATGATGGGATACAGTGCAAGGCGCACGGAACAATGTGCTTATAAATAGACTTTATTGCTCACCCAAAAAACCGCCGCTTTGATGCGTCCATAGGCTGGCATACAAGCCGCCCAATTGCAGCAATTCGGCATGACTGCCCTCTTCTATGATTTTGCCGTTATCCAGCACAATCAATCTATCCATCGCGGCGATGGTGGAAAGTCTATGCGCAATCGCAACCACAGTTTTACCTTGCATCAGATTATAAAGACTGGCCTGAATCACGGTTTCCACCTCACTATCCAGCGCGCTAGTGGCTTCATCCAGTAATAGAATCGGCGCATCTTTTAACATCACGCGTGCAATAGCGATGCGTTGGCGTTGCCCGCCAGACAGTTTTACACCTCGCTCACCCACATGCGCATCGTAACCAGTTCTGCCTTTTACATCACTTAAATTCAGTATAAATTCATGCGCTTCTGCACGTTTGGCGGCGGCGACCATTTCTGCTTCTGTGGCATCCGGACGACCGTATAAGATATTGTCACGCACGCTACGATGCAGTAATGAAGTATCTTGCGTCACCATACCGATTTTTTCGCGCAAGCTATTTTGTGTCACGGCATTAATATTTTGATTATCAATCAGAATCGCGCCATTCTCCACTTCATAAAAGCGCAACAGTAAATTCACAATAGTAGACTTTCCAGCGCCGGAACGCCCGACCAAGCCCACTTTTTCACCCGGTTTAATGGTTAAGTTAAGTGCTTTTAATACGGTTTTTTTGTTAGCAGTTTGCTTCTCGCTGTTGTAACCAAAATCCACCGCATCAAATTTTACTTCACCTTGTTTGACGGCTAGCGGGTTTGCATTTGCTGCATCAATGATTTTATTCTGCGTGGTCAGTGTGCTAATCCCATCTTGCACTGTACCGATTTGCTCATACAGCGATGTCATTTCCCACATCACCCAGTGAGAAACGCCATTTAAACGCAGCGCCATTGCTGTAGCCGCCGCCAGCCCACCAACGGTGACTTCACCTTTGCTCCATAGCCATAAGGCCGTTAAGCTGGTAGCGATAATCAGCAGCATATTCAATAGGTGATTCACAATCTCTACCTGGCTCACCAAGCGCATTTGCCCATGTACGGTGCCTAAAAATTCATGCATGGCAGATCTTGCATAGCCCGCTTCGCGCCCTGCGTGTGAGAATAATTTAACTGTACTGATGTTGGTATACGCATCAGTTATTCGCCCTGTCATCAAGCTGCGCGCATCCGCCTGATTTTGCGAAAGCTTGCTTAAACGCGGCACAAAATAGCTGAGTGAGATGATGTAAGTGGCTAACCAAACCAAAAATGGCAGCATGATGAGTGGATTAAAAAAGCCCACGATGGCGACCATACTGCCAAAATATACAATTACATACACCATGATATCGGCCACGATAAACCACACATCGCGCACCGCCAGCGCGGTTTGCATGACTTTTGCCGACACGCGTCCAGCAAACTCATCCTGATAAAAACTCATGCTTTGATTCAACATCAACCGATGAAAATTCCAGCGCATGCGCATGGGGAAATTGCCTGCCAGAGTTTGGTGCTTGAATAGCGTTTGCAGCGCAATAAAAACCACGCTAAAAAGCAGAATAATCGATAACCAGATTAGATGTTCGCCTTCGCGCACCCACAACTCTGCAGGCGGAATATTGCTTAACCAATCGACCAGTTTACCCATGATGGCAAACAACAAGGCTTCAAACGCGGCAATCAAACCTGTGAATAACGTCATGCCCGCCAGATAAGGGCGGAAACCTTCTGTACAGCCCCACGCAAACTGCCAAAAATTCTTGGGCGGTGTGGCGATCAGACGTTCAGAAAAAGGTGGACTGAGTTGTTCAAACCATTTAAACATGCATTTTTACTTTTTGTTGTGATTGTGATGAAGAGTATTCTGACCGTTTTTAATCATTTTTGAGTGTTAAGTTGTATCAATAGGATGATTAAAATAGGCTTTGGTTGCAAATAGTTGAAAGTACTTAATATTCAATTAACAGCAAAAAGCGACGCTGTGATGAATCAATCTCACTTACCGATTAACGTACAAACCGCTTCGGCTGCGATGCCTTCGCCGCGACCAGTAAAACCTAATTTTTCGGTGGTTGTGGCTTTAACATTGATTTGGCTAAGTTCAATTTGGCAATCGGCCGCAATATTGACGCACATTTGTGCAGTATGTGCAGAAAGTTTGGGTGCTTCGCAAATCACGGTGGCATCGATATTATTCACGGCGTAATTTTTAGTGTGTAATAACGCCACCACATGGCGCAATAACTGCCGTGAATCAATACCTTTGTAGCTGTTATCGGTAGGCGGAAAATGTTTACCGATATCGCCCAGTGCCGCCGCGCCTAGTAACGCATCGCATATCGCATGCAATAAAACATCCGCATCTGAATGACCATCCAGACCTTTATTATGCGGAACATCGACACCGCCAATAATGCACTTTCTCCCAGTGACCAGTGCGTGCACATCAAAGCCATGACCGATACGTATCACGAAACTATTAGTCATCATTGGGCTTCCTTGCTAAAAAGTGCTTCTAATAATATTAAATCTTGCGGATAAGTCACCTTTAAATTACGCAACTCACCTTGCACTAGCTTGGGGCTTAATCCTAACGCTTCAATTGCTTCAGCTTCATCGGTAACGCTGTCTTTAAATTGATGTAAAGCACTTTTTAAAGTACCGTAACGAAACATTTGCGGCGTTTGTGCCTGCCATAAATTGGCACGCGGAATAGTCTGCTTCACTTGATGATTGGCAGCGGACTGTTTTAAGGTATCCGCTACGGGCAACGCCAGCAATCCACCGACAGCATCATTTTCTAATGTATCAATCAATTGGCTCAATAAGGCATGTGTTAAACCTGGCCTTGCTGCGTCATGCACCAGCACCCAATCATCTTCATGCAATTGCGGTGCAATGGCATGCAATGTATTCAGCACTGTTTCGGCTCTGGTTTTGCCGCCCGTATAATGCAAGTGCAGGCGACTTTCTGGCTCTAACGTTAAACTACGCCAAAAATCATCTTCAGGATTCAGCGCTACGTGAATCGCTGCAATACGTGGGTGATTGAAAAAAACTTGAATGCTATGCGAAATCATTGGCTTACCACCTAGCGCAATGTATTGCTTAGGTAGCACATTTGCCATACGGTTACCAACGCCAGCCGCCGGAATAATTACATGAAAAAACGCCATGCCAATATTATAGTGTAGTGGCAATTCGTTTTGGCCTTAATAAATAAAAACTTACCCAAAACAACACGCTGAAAGGGGAAAATAATTTTTATAGTTAAGATTTATATCCCACCACAGCCATTAAGAATTTAATTGCCCAGCTTAAAATCACTACAAGCAATACACTTGAAAACCATAAAACAACCAACCAGGTTAGTCGTTTTAACCAGACTTTATCTTTTCCCATTTTGTTTGGCGCTCGCGGCATTAATGGTAATGATCATCTTTTGAAACTTTACCGCGAAAAACATAATAACCCCACGCAGTATATGCAAGAATCAGCGGGATGATAATGAGGGCGCCGATAAGTGCAAAACTTTGACTGGCGTGTGGTGAAGATGCAGTATATATAGAAATATTTGGCGGAATGATATTAGGCCAAATACTAATGCCTAGCCCCAAATATCCCAGAAAAACCATTCCAAGTGAATAAATAAAAGGAGAAGTATTGGCTTTAGCGGCCAGTGACTTTTGCAACTGATAGAAGAGACAAGCCACCATTAACGGTATTGGGGATAACCAAATAATGTTGGGCAGTGTAAACCAGCGCTCAGCGATTTGGTTACTAAGTAAAGGCGTCCATATACTCACGACTACGATAATTGCTAAAAGTATAAACGCCAGAATTCGTGTCAATCGATAGCTATTATTTTGTAGCTCACCTGAAGTTTTCATGATTAGCCAAGTGCTACCCAATAGAGCATACGTCACGACCAGACCAACGGCGGTAAATAACGAAAACGGGGTTATCCAATCTAGTGGGCCGCCTGCATACTTTCCATCTATGACATTAATTCCATTAATGTATGCACCCAAAATCAAGCCTTGAAACCAGGTCGCAGCAATAGATCCAAAGATGAAAGCCTTATCCCAAAAATGACGTTCATTTTCGTGCGCTTTAAATCGAAATTCAAAAGCCACACCACGTAGTATTAATGCCAATAACATCAGGATTATCGGCATATAAAAGGCGCTTAAAACTACTGAATAAGCCAAAGGAAAAGCGGCTAAAAGCCCTGCCCCGCCTAATACCAACCAGGTTTCGTTACCATCCCATACAGGCGCAATCGTATTCATCATAATGTCGCGATCAGTTTTATCCTTAAAGAATGGGTACAGGATACCTATGCCAAGATCAAAACCATCCATCATGATATACATCATGATGCCGAACAAAATGACGATTGCCCAAATTAACGGTAGGTCAAAATTCATACTAATCCTCCTTTTTCTCAGAAGGTGTCGAATGCGGCGGATGAAATTCTGCTGCAATAATAAAATCTTCTACTTCATTTTTGTTTATTGAAAATGCATCACCTTGTAAAGATTCATTTGGTTTAGGCCCTATGCGAAGCAACCGCAGTAAATATATGACGCCTACACCAAAAACCAGCAGATAAATAACGATGAACAACGTTAAACTAATGCTCAGTTCGGTAACGCTGTGTTTAGTCACTGCATCAGCAGTGCGCATCAGACCGTATACGATCCACGGCTGACGCCCGATCTCTGTGGTATACCACCCTGCAAGCATCGCCACGATACCAGCAGGCCCCATAATTAGAGCGAAACGCAGGAAAAGCTTATTTTGGTAAAGGTCTTTTTTCCAGCGTGCCCATAGAGAAAATAAACTTAACAAAATCATGAGCAATCCCAGCCCAACCATCACACGAAATGTCCAGAATACAATGGTGGAGTTAGGTCGATCTTCTGCAGCGAAGTCTTTTAGTGCCGGTATTTGCTCAGTCAAAGAGTGGCGTAGAATCAAGCTGCCCAAAGTTGGAATAGCCACTTCGAAGTGATTTTTTTCCGCTGCCATATCAGGCCAGCCAAACAATACCAATGGAGAAGCTTTACCAGGTATATTTTCCCAATGCCCTTCAATGGCAGCAATTTTAGCGGGTTGGTATTTCAAGGTATTCAACCCATGAAAATCACCGACCATTGCTTGTATAGGAGAAACGATCAAGACCATCCACATGCCCATTGATAGCATCTTGCGGATACCGACATTCGTATTGCCTTGCAATATCTGCCATGCCGCTGCCGAAACAACTAAAAGTGCAGTAGCCAGATAAGCGGCCAATACCATATGAATAAAACGATACGGGAAAGATGGATTGAAGATTATTGCCAGCCAGTCAACGGGAATCACCTGACCGTTGATGATTTCAATCCCTTGCGGGGTGTGCATCCAACTATTTGACGCTAATATCCAAGTGGCAGAGATTAAAGTACCGAGGGCGACCATTAATGTTGCTGCAAAATGAATGCCCGGCCCTACTCGTGACCAACCAAAAAGCATAACCCCCAAAAAACCTGCTTCTAAGAAAAAGGCCGTAAGGACTTCATAAGCTAATAATGGCCCGGTAACACTTCCTGCAAATGTCGAAAACCCTGCCCAGTTGGTTCCGAACTGGTAAGCCATCACCAAACCTGAGACCACACCCATTCCGAAACATAGTGCGAAGATTTTTACCCAGAAATGATAAAGGTCTAGAAAAACAGCCTGCTTGGTCATTAACCAGCGAGCTTCTAGCACAAACAGATAACTGGCTAACCCAATTGAGATAGCAGGAAAAACAATGTGAAAAGATATAGTAAATCCAAATTGAATTCGCGCTAAATCTAGTGCTAAATCAGACATCACTCTTATCCTTAAACTGTTTTATCACAACAATGCGTGCTAGAGCTTTCCTAATAAAAATTAATCGAATGACTTGCAGAATCTAAAATATCATCATGATCAAACTTTTACACCTCACCATTAAGTGAAATCGCAAATTACGCATCACCAAACTTCCATACCGCTTCTGTATTCAGCTAACATGTATTATCACCTCAACTGATGCTCAATAAAAATGAAATTTAGCGATTTTTAATATTCAAATTGCTGATGAAATAAGCCTTAAGCTGACCTTATTTGTTTTTATCACATTAACGGCTAATTTGCATTAATCATCAGCCGTCGCGCTGATTCTATGAATACTCAAATCCGCGCCGTCAAACTCTTGCTCTGCACTCATACGAATACCGCTTATTTTTTTAAGTGAGCCATACACAACAAAACTGCCTAAAACGGCAATTGTCACACCTAGACCTGTGCCGATTAGTTGTGAGATAAAGCTAACGCCGCCTATACCGCCCAACGTTTTTGCACCAAAAATACCGGCCGCTAAACCACCCCAGGCACCACACAAGCCATGCAAAGGCCAAACACCTAATACATCATCAATTTTTAAGCGATTTTGCGTTAGGTTAAATGCCCATACAAATAAGCCGCCCGCCACTAAACCCGTTGCTAATGCGCCAAGCGGATGCATAACATCTGAGCCGGCACATATTGCCACCAAACCAGCTAATGGGCCATTATGCACAAAACCAGGATCATTTTTTCCGACCAGTAAAGCGGCAAGCGTGCCGCCTACCAAAGCCATTAATGAGTTCACCGCTACCAACCCAGAAATACCTTGTACTGCCTGCGCAGACATCACGTTAAATCCAAACCAGCCAACAGTGAGTATCCATGCGCCGAGCGCTAAGAATGGAATGTTAGAAGGCGGATAAGCATGCAAACGGCCATCTTTACCATAACGCCCAGCACGTGCGCCTAATAAAACAACTGCAATTAACGCAATCCAACCACCCATTGCATGTACGACAACTGAGCCTGCAAAATCATGAAACTTGGCGCCAAAACTGGTTAACAGCCAATCCTGGAAACCAAAGTGACTATTCCATGCGATGCCTTCAAAAAACGGATAAACAAAACCTACAATTAAAAAAGTAGCTGCTACTTGCGGGTTAAATTTTGCGCGTTCTGCAATACCGCCAGAAACAATCGCCGGAATCGCTGCGGCAAAAGTTAACAAGAAAAAGAACTTAACTAAATCGAAACCATTTTTAGCAGCAAGGATTTCTGCGCCGCTGTAAAAGCTCACGCCATAAGCGATGCTGTACCCAATGAAAAAGTAGGCAATGGTCGATATAGAAAAATCCACCATGATTTTGACCAAGGCATTAACCTGGTTTTTACTGCGAACCGTGCCAACTTCCAGAAAAGCGAAACCTGCATGCATCGCCAGCACCATAATGGCCCCCAGCAATACAAATAAAACATCATTCGCCGAAACGAGTGCTTCCATTTTTTTCTCCCATCAATATGATAAATAGTGTGTATTTATTATAAAACTGGGCAATAGAAGCAATATTTAAGCCACTAACACTGGCTTGATTATTAAGGATATTTTTTATAAGAGAGAATTAATTTGCACACAATTAGTGCGATGCACAATTAGCAGCACTAATTGTGTGCAAAATTTATGTGCAAGATATTACAGCTATAACATGCTGACAGTATTGCCATTTAGGATATATTTTTCTGCGTCCGGATTACCGGACCAAAAATGAAAAAACTCGCGCACAACTACTAAAAATAAACGGCGATTTTTCTTCACTTCAAACAAAGGCAATGTCGCATCGACGGTTGTACGGTAAATTTTATTGCTTTTATCCGGAGCATCCCGTAATCGCACCAGCAAAACCTTAGCTAATTTTAAGCGCGTATCAATTAAGGTCTGCTCTGCGTTTTCGTTACGCAGCGCCTTTGTGTAGGCTTTTAAGGCCCAGCTATCCGTGGTTGAAAACTTTTCCTGGTCAACGTTATGCCACAAACTGCTTAAGCTGACCTCTACTGGCTTCCATTCAATTGGTAGCTGATCTTTAGTAGCGCTTTTGCAAAACTGTGCAACCGCCTTTAAATCATTAATCCAAAACGGGTAATACTCACGCGCAATGATTAAACTTTCGGGCCAATCAGATTCTGCGATTGAATCCATCATTAGCTCAATCGCAAGCCGATATTCCCCGCCATTGGTACTTTTATCGGCCAACAATGGCAGCAATTTATTTAAAAAACTAATGCGCTGTACAAATGTTTCAGGTCCAAAACCCTTCGCTGTTAATAGCTTAAAATAAACTTCCAGCGCTTGTTGCTCACGTTGTTGAATCATAATTAAATAGCTAGTTTGTTAAAGCTGAATTGTTAAAGTGGGTTAAACTATATTTTAGATTCTACTGCATAATCTATTGAAAAATATAATAAATCACGCATATAACTAAAGGCAAAGCTGTCGCGATTCACTTAATTTTTCACCCAATACTGACTTAAGTGTTTATTTATAATCAAAAAAGTAAAAATATGTTCGAGCTCATCTTACTCATTATTATGTTGTTTCTCGCTTGGTTTTGGCAAGATACAGTTTCCAAGCGCGAGATTGCAATTATGTTGGGACGAGAATTAGCCCAGCGTTACCAACTACAGCTATTAGATGAAACGGTTGCATGCCACAAAGTCAGGCTGGGGCGCGATAGCCGCGGACACGCACAATTTCAGCGGCTTTATGTATTTGAAGTAACCGCAAACGGCGCTGAGCGCCTGGAGTGTAATTTGCAGTTGCTAGGTAAACAATTACAAACTTGGCATATTCCACCGTACGTGCCGATTGTGCATTAGCAGCCTTAATTGACCCAAAATGTATTGTCGATAAAATAAATCTATTCAACGTTCATTTTGTATGGATATGCACTACATTGGCCGATACGCCCCCTCACCTACTGGACCACTGCATTTTGGCTCGTTAATTGCCGCCGTCGCCAGTTATTGCGATGCAAAAGCTAATGCCGGAAAATGGCTGCTGCGTATTGAAGATTTAGATAAGCCACGCGAAATAGCCGGTGCAGCAAGCACCATTTTGCGGCAACTTGAAACTTTCGGTTTTGAGTGGGACGGCGAAATTATCTACCAAAGCCAACGCAGTCAATATTATGCTGATGCGTTCGAACAACTACAAAAACAGCAGTTAATTTACCCCTGCACCTGTACACGCAAAGAAATTGCCGATTCCACCACGCATTCTGGTATTGAAGGCTTAGTGTATCCAAGCACCTGTTTGCAACGTGCCATCAAACCGAATACAGCGCCTGCTTTTCGCATTAAAACCAACGCTGTGCCAATCAGTTTTAATGACACAATACAAGGCAATACCAGCCAAACCTTAAGCATGGATAGCGGCGACTTTGTACTCAAACGTGCAGATGGGCTATTCACTTATCAACTCGCTGTCGTGGTCGATGACGCCGCACAAGGTGTTACGCATATCGTGCGTGGTGCAGATCTACTTGCATCCACCCCACGCCAAATTTATTTGCAGCAATTATTGCAGTTAACTCATCCAATCTACACTCACGTGCCGGTAGCAACAAATGCAGCGGGAGAAAAGTTAAGCAAACAAACCAAAGCGCCGGCAGTTGATACGCAATCTATTGGGCAAGCTTTGTTTCATGCATTGGATTTTCTGGGGCAAAACCCACCGACCGAGATTCAAAATAGCCAGCCGGATGAGATATGGAATTGGGCCATTACAAACTGGCAGTTACATCAGATTCCACGCCAAAAGTATGTCTTTTACAACAAGCAATAAAATATGATCCAGATGCTTTCATACATCACGTGATTTTAATCGCAATTTTTAAGCGTAATCTAAGTTAACGCTTAAGCCAATGTTAAAATACGCGTTATGAAAAATTCTACCGATACGCTTCACCACTTTATATTTGAAGACAGATTCAACAACCCGATGCCCATACGCGGCAATCTGGTGCACTTAAACGATACTTACCAGCAAGTGCTGCAGCATCAAACTTTACCTACAGTTTTAAAATATGCTTTGGGTGAGTTAATGGCTGCCAGTGCATTGTTATCTGCCACACTTAAGATGGATGGCGCGTTGGTACTGCAAATACAAAGCAAAGGCTTGCTTAAATTATTGGTGGTGGAATGCAGTTCAGATTTAAATATGCGCGCCACAGCAAAGTGGGATGAAACAAAAGTTAGCCAAATTGAAGAAAAAATATTTTTTGATTTGGTTAAAAATGGGCAATTTATTATTACGCTAGACCCGAAAGTAGGCGAAGCTTATCAAGGTGTTGTGCCAATTGAGGGCGAATCAGTCGCAGAAATGCTGCAAAACTATATGTTGCGTAGTCAGCAGATTGACACTTCGCTTTGGCTACATTGTGATGAAACAAGCGCGTCTGGCATGCTATTACAAAAACTGCCTGATTTCGGCGGACATCTAGGCGGCGTGGCTGCGCCAGTTCTAGATTACGATGCTGATGCCTGGAATCGCATGAATCATTTGGCAAACACGGTCACTAATGACGAACTGCAAAACTTGCCTGCCGAAACGTTATTAACCCGCCTTTTTGGTGAAGAGGATATCCGTTTATTTGAGCCAAAATCTACACAATTTCACTGTAGCTGCAATCAAAACAGCGTGGCGAGCATGTTGCGCATGCTGGGTGAAGAAGAATTAAACAGCATTTTGGCCGAATTTGGCAAAATTGAAGTGAACTGCGATTTTTGCAATAAGCACTATCTATTCGATGCCGTAGATACCGCGCAACTATTGGCGACTGAGGCAAGTGTGAACATCAGCAACGCCAAGCACTAGCATCAAAGCAAAACTTAACCCATTACTTACAGGCAAAAGGCAAAAACTTAACGTCAATATTGGTTCTGTTTTCGCCAAACACCGTCATATTAGCTGGCGCTTGCGCGTTGCCACACACCCAAGCGACTGGTACCGCTTGCGATTCTTCAATCACCGCAGGGCGAATGGTCAAAATCTTACCTTGCAATTGCGCTCTGGCTTTATTGCCAAAAGTCATGTGAATAACGCCGTTATTCACTTCAAGCGCACTAATAAAATTGCTCACCACTCTATCTGGGGTTGGCAATCCTGCTTCTTTATTATCCACTGGCAAGGTTTTAAGTGCTTTCCACTGCGCCGCTGCAGGCTCTTTTGCAGCATCTGCTAAAGGAATCGCGGCGGACACTTGTTCTCTGATAATGCGCTCAATACCAGACGGAATCGCAATCATGGCTAATATCGCGATAATCGCCACCACAACCATCATCTCTACTGCCGAAAAGCCACTTTGGCTCGGCTTAATACTTTTTACTTTTATCCATCGTCTTATAACACACTGTGTTTTAAGCATAATTACTCCTTTTGTATCTCTTAGCTCAACTAGCTAGCTTGCCGCTTACGTTCAAACAAGCAAATAGCCGCAGCCGCAGCCGCATTAAGCGATTCCACTGCCAGCCCATTCGTTTGACTCATGGGAATGCTGATACGTTTACTACAATTTTCAATTGTTTTTGTTCTTAAGCCCGCACCTTCGTTGCCTATCACAAAGGCACTCGCATGACTTAAATCTTGGCTGTATAGCGATTCACCATCCATAGTGGTTGCGTAACTACTGCCATTAAAATTTTGTAGCTGGGTACTTAAATCGGCATTTTCCATAATCGGCAACACAAATTGTGCGCCCTGCCCGCCACGTAACGCTTTAGGCGACCAAGCATCGGTGCAGCCTTTGCTTAGATAAACTGCTTGCACACCAGCGGCAGCGGCTGTGCGCAGCATGCTGCCTAAGTTACCCGGATCTTGAATGTCTTCCAGCATCAATACAAATTGCGGTTGCTCTGGTATTTCTAAAACGGGTGTTCTCACCACAGCTAAAATACCTGTGCTACTCGCCACAGGCGTAAGCTCTGCAAACATCAGCGTAGGGAACATAATCGTATTCACATGCTCAAGCTGCTGCATCAGATTACTGGCTTCTAATGTGCTTTTTCCTTCTGGAATAATGATTAACTCTGGTTCACCAAAGGTTTGCAGATACGCTTCTATCAAATGCACACCATCAAGGACTGTTTTGCCCTCTGTTTTTCTTTCACGTGCGTTATCAGCCAGCTTTTTAAGGTATTTAAAAATCGGATTATCGCGCGAGGTAATATGTTTAAAGCTCATAGAAGTTAGAAATTCACACAAAAATTTACAAAAGTTAAGCCCATTTTAACCCAAAGCAACTTGTTCATTCTGATTATTAAGCGTAAATTACTTCGCGTAATAACTCATAAAAATCATGTCATTGGGAGGCTTAAATATGTCATTAACAAAACGTTCGATAGCAGAATTAATTGGTACTTTCTGGTTGGTGTTGGGTGGTTGCGGTAGCGCGGTTTTAGCGGCCGGCATTCCGGAATTGGGGCTGGGTTATTTAGGCGTTGCGTTCGCTTTTGGGCTGACAGTTGTCACCATGGCATACGCGATTGGTCACATTTCGGGCTGCCATCTCAATCCAGCAGTTTCAATCGGTCTTGCGGCTGGCGGACGTTTTAAAGCTTCTGAATTACCGCATTATATTATTGCGCAAGTCATTGGCGCAATTCTGGCCGCCCTACTCATCCGCACGATTGCAAGCGGCATGGAAGGCTACACTGGCGGCCTAGCTTCTAATGGATTTGGCGCACACTCACCACACGGCTACAGCATGGCAGCGGCTTTAATCACCGAAATCACGATGACAGCCATGTTTTTATTCATCATCATGGGCGCTACAGACAAACGTGCACCTGCTGGATTAGCACCATTGGCAATCGGTTTTACGCTTGCGTTAATCCATATGATTAGCATCCCTGTCACCAATACATCGGTTAACCCAGCACGTAGTACTGGCCCTGCCCTAATTGAAGGTGGTATTGCGCTAGATCAATTATGGCTATTCTGGCTAGCACCCATTATTGGCGGCGTGATTGGTGCGCTGGTATATAAGTTTTTGAATAAAGAAGATTAATCGCATTAATCCTGATTGAACGCCCGCCAGATGTGGGCGTTTTCTTTTTCAAGATAATCAAGCGTGCTTTATAATGCACACATGGCTAAAAAACTCGACCTAGAACGTATTCTCAGCAAACAAGGTTTCGGCACCCGCAAACAATGCCGCATTATGATTATCAATGAAGAAGTCACCGTTAACGGTGATTTATGCGATGACCCAAGTGCAACATTTGAACTGGAAAACTTAAAATTCACCGTAAAAGGTGAAGCATGGGATTACCGCGAAAAATCTTACTTGATGCTGCATAAACCCAGCAACTACGAATGCTCACACAAAACCCAGCATCACCCGACTATTTATAGTCTATTGCCGCACCCATTAGTGGTTCGCGATGTGCAGTGTATTGGCCGCCTGGATGAAGACACCACTGGCTTAATACTCATTTCAGATGACGGCCAGTTTATCCATCGCATGAGTTCACCCAAACACAAAGTACCAAAAGTGTACGAAGTGACCTGCAAACATAAAGTGAGCGATGAACAAATCGCACATATTCTAAAAGGCGTACAGTTAATCGATGAAGATGCGCCAATCGCTGCGCTAGCTTGCGAAAGAATCAGCGAAAACGTGATTCATATGACGTTAGCAGAAGGCAAATATCACCAAGTCAAACGCATGGTCGCCGCAATTAGCAACCGCGTAGAAGCTTTAAAACGCATTCAGATTGGCGAGTTAAAGTTGCCTGATGATTTGAAAGTTGGGGAGTGGAAATGGTTAAGTGAGGGTGATATGCTGTTGTTGAATGCAAAGTAAATTTACTTAGTTTAGATGCTTTTGAATACTGCCTTCATGATTCATTAGGTGCACAAAACTTATCAACCCATTGTTTAACCAAGATTGTTACTTTTTAATAAAATTAACAATCTGCCTGAATAAAATATTAAATTCTTATTTGGCACCTATTTTACGTTATGCATTTTTTCAGGACTTAGCAACATGACAATTACCGCTCACCTAGATGACCTCAGTGATGAAGGATTAGATATCTTACTTCGTATCGCATTGCATACCGATACGAGACAAATCGACGACTGGCGTTCCATCGGCGCTTTAATTGAGTCACGAAATATTACTGTTACTTACATTAAGGACTCACTGTGGTCAGCAGAAATTCCAGATGATGCGTCTGGAAAGTCTTTTGAGTCAGAGTTTGGGCACAATTCAAGAGTTGCGGTCGCATGCACCGTCATACGTGCTCTCTTTCCCGATGGACCGGCATTTCGTATTTCGAAAGACAAAGCAGCCGAACTTTTTACTGAAAAGTTTCTCAGCAGCTCTACGTGGCAACTCAGTATGCAAATTGCGGGCTTAGAGCCAGAAGACGATGGAAAAATATCCGTCTTTGTCAACTACCCATAACTTGCCAGCGCGCCATCTCTAACTTTACATTCAAACGAACGTTGTGCGATAAAGCTGCAAATGCTGATTACTTCCACGTTTAAATTCACTTTTAAACATTTTTCGCTTTCCAAGCTTTACCCCGTATAATGCCTTCACCCTGCAAAAACCAATCTGTGCAGCGGCCATATTTTTATTTCCCCTATATTTGTTTGTCTCGATTGGTGTTGCAGGAAATGCAACAGGCCAACTTTAGTTTTTTGAAAGTTTTACTTTGTCTATTGCATCTACTCAATCTATTAACACAACCACGCCTGCCGAAACCGTTAACTTGCATTTTAATCAGCTAGGCCTTGCCGAACCTATTCTGCGCGCGATTATCGACGCGGGCTATACCACACCAACACCTATTCAAGCGAAAGCGATTCCCGTTGTTTTAAACGGTGGTGATTTGTTGGCTGGCGCGCAAACTGGCACTGGCAAAACCGCTGGTTTTACCTTGCCTTTATTGCACTTATTGCACTCTAAACCCAAACAAAACAAAGCTGGCCAACCACGTTGCTTAATGTTGACGCCAACTCGTGAATTGGCCGCGCAGATTGAAGAGTCAGTTAAAACCTATGGCAAATATTTAAATTTAAAATCGATGGTCGTATTTGGCGGCGTGAATATTAATCCGCAAATTAACCGTTTAGGTAAACCAATCGATATTTTGGTCGCCACACCTGGCCGTTTGTTGGACTTAGCCAATCAGCGCAAAGTGGATTTATCAGCCGTGGAGTTTTTGGTGCTGGATGAAGCGGATCGTATGCTGGATATGGGTTTTATCCGCGATATTAAAAAGTTGCTGGCCATGTTGCCAAAGCAACGTCAAAACTTGCTGTTCTCTGCGACTTTTTCTGACGAAATTAAAACACTAGCCGATGGATTGTTGCATAAACCGGGTTTTATTGAAGTTGCGCGCCGCAATACTGCATCTGAAATGGTTGAACAGACCGTGCATCTGGTTAAGCAGGCGCACAAAGCCAGCTTGATGAGCTATTTGATTAAAACCAATAACTGGCAGCAAGTACTGGTATTTACCCGCACCAAGCACGGTGCAAATCGCTTGGCTGAAAAACTAATCAAAGACGGCATTCCTGCCGCTGCGATTCATGGCAACAAAAGCCAGGGCGCGCGAACCAGAGCGTTAGCCGAATTTAAAAATGGCGACATCCCTGTTTTAGTGGCGACTGATATTGCCGCACGCGGCTTGGATATTGACCAGTTGCCGCAAGTGGTCAACTTTGAATTGCCGAATGTGCCAGAAGATTATGTGCATCGTATTGGTCGTACCGGCCGTGCTGGTAGCAGTGGCGCTGCGATTTCTTTGGTGGATTTTGAAGAAGCGAAGTATTTAAAAGATATTGAAAAGCTGATTAAGCGCGAAATTCCAAAAGTGGCTGTAGAAGGTTTTCAAGCACCAACGCATTTAGAGCCAGAAGCGCCTCGTGGGCCTAGAAATCAACCACCTAAGGCTAAACAAGCCAAGCGCCCACAAGGTAATGGCCAAAAACCAACGCATTCTAAACCGCAAGGTCAAAAGCCATCACATCAAAAACCTTTTCAAAATATGCAACAGCCAAATGGTAGTAAACCTGCACATCACAGTGGGAATCGAGGTAAATAAGTTTGGATATATGGGTGGATGCTGACGCTTGTCCTGTCGTGATTAAAGAAATTCTATTTCGCGCCGCGATTCGCACAGGAATCAGCACCACACTGGTTGCCAATGCATTTCTTCGCGTGCCGCCCTCGCCTAATATTCGCTCCATTCAGGTGGATAAAGGTTTTGATGTGGCGGATAATTATATTGTGCAAGCCTTGCAAGCGGGCGATTTGGTGATTACGGCAGATATTCCATTAGCTGCCCAAGTGATCGCAAAAGATGCGCATGCGCTTAACCCGCGTGGTGAAATGTATTCGCCAGCGAATATTGCAGAGCGTTTGGCTATGCGTAATATGATGGATGAATTACGCAGCCAAGGTGCAGAGATTGGTGGGCCTGCGGCGTTTAATCTAGCAGATAGACAAGCGTTTGCAGCAGAACTGGATAAGTTTATCGCGCGCCATACAAACATTATCGCTAACAAAATTAGGGGTTAAATGAATGCAAAGCTTACTGCAAAAAATAATATTGATTGTTTTATGTTTTAATTTACTCGCCTGTTCTGATGAGCAAGACAACATCAAAGTTGTAGACAATATAGACGCCAATCAATATCTTGGCACCTGGTACGAAATTGCCCGACTGGATCACAGCTTTGAGCGCGGCTTACAGAACGTCACAGCCAATTACATACAAAATAATGACGGCACAATTAAAGTGATCAACCGTGGTTTTAATACCAAAAAGAATGAGTGGAAAGAAGCAGAAGGCAAAGCTTATTTTGTAGAACCGACCAATAAAGATGGTACTAATACTGGCAAATTAAAAGTATCTTTCTTTGGGCCATTTTACGGTGGCTACAACATTATCGAGCTGGATAAGCCCTATTACAATTACGCGATGGTCACCAGTGGCAAAAATTACTTATGGATATTGTCGCGCACACCACAACTCGCGTATCCCATTAAACAACACTTGATTGCACGTGCCAAAGAGCTGGGGTTTGCAACAGAGGATTTGATTTACGTTGCACAAACCACTGAAATCATCGACTACAAAGCAGGACCGCACGTTAGCCCCTAACCGTATGATTAAATAGAAAAACGCCCAATATGAATTGGGCGTTTTTATTGGTTAATGCTTATTTAGCTTAAAGTACTTATTTTAGCTAAATAATTTTAACCTCTAACTTCTAAGCCATTTCTAACAGATTTAACACCTGCGATTTGAGAAACGACTTGCTCTGCCCTAATTTTAGCGGCTTCGTTATCCACAAAACCACTCAGCATTACTTCGCCATCGCGTGTTTCTACGCTAATTTGCAGGCTTTTTAATTCTTTGGTGGCTAATATTTTAGCTTTGGCTTTTGCAGTAATCACACTGTCATCTATTACTTCGCCTACTGACCTATTTGAGTTGGCGCCTGATTCTGCTGCTGCCGTGTTCACAGGTTCTTGATTAGTCAGCGTTGATTGACCTTGCGTATCAAGACTGTTTTGCGGCAAAACTGCATCCGGGCGTTTACCTGATTTGAAATAGATGTACTCATTCTGGTCAATGTAACCATCATGGTCAGTATCGGCTTGGGCAAATGTTTTCTTGTTAAATGCCTTACCTTTTGAAGCCTCATGCGGTAAAAGCAAGCCATTACCTGTTGTATCCAGCGCTGCAAACTCGGCAGCTAAAGGTGCCATCCAGCTTGTGCTGTATGTTTCCGAGGTTGGTGCCGTATTCACGCTAGTAGAATCCATTGTGTCCGTTGCATCTTCTGCAAAGGTAGTCGCCGCAGTTGTGCTGAAGGCTAAAACAATCACTAAAGCTATTGGTTTGAATGATTTAGTTAAGTTATTTGTTTTCATTATGTTGCTCCTAAAAGTCATGTAGTCAGTTAAGTTAGCTACTTTTATTTAAACGTGCATGGTTCTAATCGTGCAGTACCAGTATATTAATTAAGTTGATTACTTAATTCAGTCCTACAAAAGCTGATTTCTCTGTCAGTCACGGACTACAAACTGTGCAATAACGAAAAAGCCGCATGCTTTACGAAACATGCGGCTTTAAAGGTCAAAATTATAGATTTGGAATAGTAAGGCTTGCTAATTACGTTCTGTTTTGGAGTGGATTTAACTCAAGAGAATGGCGTTAAATTGCCAAATGTAGTGCTGGCAATACAACAAACCAAATTGACCCCTTCTAAATTTAACCTTTAACCTCTAGGCTATTTTTAACAGACTTAACACCTTCAATTTTTGAAACAACTGTCTCGGCTTTAATCTTTGATAGTTCATCATCCACAAAACCGCTCAAAATCACAACACCATTAAAGGTTTTTACGCTAATTTGCAGGCTTTTCAATTTCTTTTCAGCCAGCAAGTTTGCTTTTGCTTTAGAAGTAATCACACTATCTGAAGCAACTCTTTTGACTGCCTGTTTTTGAGCGCCTGATTTATAGTTGACAAACTCTTCTTGGTTGAGGACACCGTCTTTGTCAACATCTGCTTTTGCAAAATGGCCTTTGGTAAAAAATTCATCTTTGCTAAATTCTGTTTGGGTAAGCAACGCATTTGAATCAGTATCTAATTTTTTAAATTCTGTTTCCAACGAAAAGCGACCATTTTGAACAGAATCTGCAACAGCGTCTGAATCTAATGCAACAACTTGCATACTAGACAAACCAAAAGCTAAGGCAATCGCTAATGTTGCTGATTTTAATGTTGTTAATTTTTTCATCTTTCAACTCCCGATAACTGATTTAATAATCACATTTATACAATCGCAAGTCATTAATATTTTTGCGAATTGTGTGATGTCGCCATGTTACGCAAGTGAGAAGATGAATAAAGTCCAACAAATACTGATTATGTTGTCAGATAGGGACTACAGTCTATTTAAAATTGAGTGCTGCCTAAAGATCAAGGGGCTAAGATTTATTATCGATTAAATTAAAGCGATGGCGCCTCAAAATCCATTGGAATTAAAGCGCGGGTCAATACACCTTTTCCTGGTTCACTCACTATTTCAAAATGCCCGCCAATCGCCAATACACGATGACGCATGCCAGACAAGCCGTGTGTATGTCCATCTAAAGCTTTCATATCGAAACCGAAACCGTTATCTTCAATTTCTAATTTGATATATTGCGCATCGACAATCACATCAACAGAAACTTTGCTGGCTTTGGCATATTTATTGGCGTTATTCAACGTTTCTTGCACGATACGATACGCCACTAAACTAATGGTTTCATTTAATTGGGTATTTTCATCTGGCAAGTTTAAAGTCAACTCCCACTGATTACGCTCTGCTGCATCTTGAATAAGCGATTGTAACGCTGGCCAGAATCCAAAAGTGGTGAGTATGGCTGGATGTAACTCTTGTACGATATGGCGTTTATATTGAATGCCTTGATCCACATAACTGTTGGTTTTGCGCAACTTAGCCGCTACTTCTGCAGCTATCTCTGGCGTAATATCTTTCATTTTCTTGATGACCCAAGCAATATCCATCTTGGTTGCCGTAAAAATAGAACCGAGCTCATCATGCAATTCGCGCGATAGTTTTTGTCGCTCCCGCTCCACATCTGCCTGATAATCCAGCGCTAAACTGCGTAATAACTTGGTTTGCAATTGCAGCTTTTCTTCATAAATGGCATTTTCTTTTGATACGCGCTGCTGCAAATGGCTTTTAATGGCGAGCTCTGCCAGTAATTGCTTAATCACCAGCACCACAATCCATATCAAAATCAAAGCTCCGCCAAAGATTGAAAGTCGCGCGATTAAAATCGTATGCTGCTGCTCATTTATCTTAGCGTTTAACGCCTTATTTTGATTGTTAATTACGATATCGGTGTATCCCATGAATTTCTGCATTTCCACCAGACTTTCATCCAGATTCATCACCTGTCTCGCCTCTTGCGTTTTGCCTGTTCTCGCTAAATTAAGCGTCACTTTCATTTCGGCCGCTTTTGCTTCCAGACTTGCAGAAATAGCTTTCATCCAATCCCGCTCTTCTACTTGCTCTTTACCGGAAGAGGTGCGAATCACCAATGCTTCGATTTTCGCAATATTATCCCTGGCATCATTCAGTGCATGGTTAAATGGTTCGACATGCGTCTCTCTTTTGGTATACAAGTAACCACGCTGCGCACTTTCGGCTTTATATAGATTCGTTTTCAGCTGGTTCAACGTCACGATATTGGTTCTGATCTGACCAATCACCTCACCTTGACGATCGATTGCCTGAATCCATTTATCGCTATAAAGCACAGACACCATGGTAATCAGCAAAGCCACAGCAAGCATGGCAATCGTACGTCCGCCCAGCAAAGCGATCAGCTTTTCAAACGTGAGCCAGCCTTGATTGAACAAAACCTTTGTTTTCTCTAGTGTTTTATTGGCGAAGCTTTGTATAGCCGGATTCAAAATATGTAATCGCTTTCTGACATCAAAATCAGATTATAACTTCTAATCCGTTTAAAAGCGGTTGAGTATGATTGCATCGTTAAGTTCCTCTTTTTCATCTCATGCAAAGGACTCATCATGCTTTATTACGCATTTCTCTTTTTTGTTATCGCTATTGTTGCGGGATTGCTTGGGTTTAAAGATGTAGAGTCTGGTGCGACTAAACTTGCCAAGTTCTTCTTCTTTATTTTTATCATTTTAGCATTACTCGTATTGGGCGCTGTGGTGCTTGGCCTTAACTTGGCATTTTAAACTTGGCATTTTAATAAACGAACATCTTGTAGGCGCTTTCTGACAAAGTTATCAGAAAATAGCCGCTGATAATCAGCAAGGTGTTCACATAAAGTAGTAACTGTGCATTTGCATTGCTTGACTACAAACTGACAAGGAGGTTCAAGATGCTTCATTACACCGTCGTATTTTTTATCATCGCCATTATTGCCGCAGTGTTTGGATTTGGCGGGATTGCGGCAGGTGCAACTGAAATTGCAAAGATATTATTTTTTGTATTTTTAATTGTGACCATTATTTCATTCATCATCGGTAGAAAACGTTAGTTTATCGGCTGAATTGATAGTCTTAAATATTGTTTCACCAGTTTAATTTTTAATCATTTACAAAGGTAAAGGAATTCACCATGTTTAATTCAAACAAGCAAGAAGAGTTAAAAAATAAAGCCGCAAATTTGGCTGAAAATGTGAAAGACAACGTTCAGGATGTTGCAAGTGATGTAAGACGTAGTGCCGATAAAATCGGTCAAGACTTGCAAGAAAAAACCCTTGAAACCAAACATGAAGCACTAAGCGTGATTGATAGCTTAAAGTCATTGATTAACCAATACACAAGCTCGGCTAATGTGGCGGATATTAAAAATCAGATCTTAGACAAAGCCTATGAATTAAAAGGCACTGTTAAAGATGAGGTGACACATGCTTATGAAGCTGGCAAAGAACGTACCGTTCATACTGTGCAAGAAAAACCTTTGTTGAGTTTAGGCTTGGCTATTGGTGCAGGCGTGTTACTGGGTTATATTTTGGGTTCTAAACAATCGTCAAAATAATTCTAAGAATCTGAAAGTCACCTATGTGGAACACCGCGCTGAAGTTTATTGCACAATTACTCCTTGCCAAATTCGTACGTGACCGTATGAAAAGTGTGCAGGAAGATTTTAGTAATGATGCAGAAGGCCATTTCGGCGCACTGAAAAAAAACGTAGCGGCGTTGGTTGAAAACCACGCTGCTATATTTAAACAACAACTGAATCAAGACATGAAGCGTGCAGCCAATAGTTTATTCGGCCTCGTTTTCATCTTCTTTGCGCTACTGTGTTCTGTCTTAACGGCATTAATGTGGTTATTTGCAATCGCATGGAACAGCGCTCACCGTGATGTAATTTTAGGAGTAACAATGGCTTTACCGTTATTAATCAGCGTAGGTATCTTTCTTGCTATTCGCCATACCTGGAAAAAACAGCCGCTTTTTTCAAAATCCATGATACAAATTGAGAGTGATTGGCAAGTATTTAAAGATGGATTAGATGGCACGGCAGATACTTCCGATGAAGCTAACCGATAACTTTTTTGATTCAATTCTTGATTGAATCTGTTTATTTAATTTGAATTCTAGGCCCATCTATTCATGAAAAACGTTTTATTGGTTGATGACCACAGTATTGTGCGCCAAGGTTTAAAAAACCTGATCGCCTTGGAAGCGGATTTAACAGTGACAGGCGAAGCTGGATCTGGCCTGGAAGCCATTAAAATGGTGCGTGCCAATCAATATGACATTGTTGTATTGGATATTTCAATGCCAGACAAGAATGGCGTCGATACTTTACATGATTTAAAACATGTCGCACCAAGCCTGCCTGTACTGATATTAAGCGGTTACGGCGAGTCGCAGTATGCGCTTAATTTAATTCGTAACGGCTGCAAAGGTTATCTATCCAAAGATGCTGATTCTGACGAAATTATCAAAGCTATCCGCACCATTGCCAACGGTAAACGTTATATTTCAGCAGAGCTAGCCGAGCTAATGAGTGAGCAGCTTAGCCATCCATCCGAAAAACAATTGCACGAAACCTTAAGTGACCGTGAGTTCCAGGTATTTTTTAAATTGTCTAGCGGCTTAAGCGCCACGGAAATAGGCGAGGAACTGAATATTAGCGTTAAAACGGTAAGCACTTATCGATCGCGTATTTTGGAAAAGATGAGCCTTAAAACCAATGCGGACTTAACTTATTACGCGATTAAAAATGGATTAATCACATGATGGGATGTATGTACTTTGCTAAAAAACCTGTAGCCGTATGTCAGACAAAAGCCGATTGTTTGCACTTTTTGAGTATTGTAAAATGGGTTTTGGTCAATTAAAAGCTAACTAATGCGTAACGATAAACAACATAAAATGTCAGATTTTAAAGATAACCCTCCAAACAAAGCGACATTGAGTACAAGCAATTTGCACAAATCGCAAAGTCAATCTGAGCCGATGAAAATGCTATTGGTAGAAGACTCTACTTTGTTGCGTGAAGTGTTATTTGAAACGATTAACGGCCTTAATAATGTTGCAGTAGATGGTACCGCAGACACGCAGCTTAAAGCGATTGAATTGTTAAATGAAAAACCATTTGATATTTTGTTGCTGGATATAGAGTTGGCCCAAGGTAATGGTTTTGAGGTGATTCGACATATTCAAAAAGAACCCTCTTCTTTCGGCCAGCCAATTCTCATGATGCTGACTAATCATGCCCATCCGCATTATCGTAGCTTGGCCAAAAGTTTAGGCGTGCATTATTTTTTCGATAAATCCATGGACTTTGATTTAGCCATTGAAGCGATTGAACTAGAGGCTAATCGATTTTCAAGTGCACAGCATTAAAGGCTGTATGGTTTATGTGAAGTCTTCATGTTAAAAACTGAAACTTGGGAACTGATTAGTTATATCGTTACAGCCTTTGGCTTGCCACTGGCTATTTTTTCTTTTATTTGGCAGCAACGCAAAGAACGCGAAAACGAAGAAGAAGCTGTTTACCAAATGCTGTCAGATGCTTACACTGATTTTTTGAAATTGGTCATGCAAAATCCCGATCTCAAATTACGTTCGCAATCCGAGATTCTTGACCTGACTGAAGAGCAACGTGAGCGCATTCACGTGATTTTTGAAATCTTGATTTCTTTATTTGAACGCGCTTACTTGCTGGCTTACGAAGACAATATGTCGAATAAGCAACGTCGCAGATGGGCGTCTTGGGATGATTACATGCGCGAGTGGTGCGAACGTGATGACTTTAAATTTAAGCTACCGCGTTTGTTGCAAGGTGAAGATGCGGATTTTGCAGCCTATATTCAAAAAATCGCAAACGAAGAACATATGTAAGCCTTAAAGTTAAATATCAATAGGCATTAAGTATCTGTTAATAATAAAAAATTACTGATTTACTTCTGTTAACTGGAGTTTATATGAATATTTATGAAGCATTAAGAGCAAGCCATGATACACAAAGACAGCTTTGTGAAGAGCTGCTATCCAGTGAACCCAACGCACAATCGCGTAAAGAGCTATTCAAAACATTAAAAGTCGAATTAGAGGCGCACGCTGCCGCTGAAGAGCGATTTTTATATTGCCCCATTATGATGGAAGATGCTGGCCTTTCAATCTCACGCCATGCGTTGGCAGAACATCATGAAATGGAAGAGTTGATGGAAGAATTAACCACCAATGATCCTACTGTGCAAGGTTGGCTAACGCGCGCAAAAGCCTTGTGCGAAAAGGTCAATCATCATTTGGATGAAGAAGAAAAAGCCTTCTTTCAGTTATCAGGCAAATTATTGAGTGATAAACAAAAGAATACTTTAGCCAAAGATTATTTAAGTGATTACGAGCGACTTAAGACAAAATACAGCAGCTGATGTAATTGATAATGCTCAAAAATAACCTGAATTTTCAATCGACCAATAGTAATAAGTTGAAAATCGCTGCCAGAATACTTGTAACCGCTTGGTTTATTATTGGCGGCATTATGCATTTTGCTAATCCTGAACCATTTTTACGCATGATGCCTTCTTATATCCCGTATCACTTGGCGTGCATATATATCAGCGGCGCGCTTGAATTGTTGGGTTCAATTGGCTTATGGATTAAGCCTGTCAGAAGTTTAGCTGGCTATGGTTTGATGACATTAACAGCAATTCTCACGCTGACCAATATCTATATGGCTCAACATGCTAATTTGTTTCCCGGCATTCCAGAATGGCTTTTAATTCTGCGTTTACCTGTGCAGGCTGTGCTGATTTGGCTAATCTGGTGGTGCTCTCGGCCAGAGAAAAACTATTATTTCGCTTAGCTGATTGTTTTAGTTCAATTAGCTATTATTTGTTAATCTGGCTTAATTTAAAGCCCGCTTTTTTAAATGCGTTAATTAAGCCTGTTTCACCCGCCAGATGTGATGCGCCGACCGCCACAAATACTGGTTTTTCACTTGCGGCTTGAATACTGCGCTCGGCCATCACTACATTGCGCTCATCTAATAATTTAGTACGCATCTTTGTCCAGATAGATTTAGGCAACATGCCGCTTGTGATTTTTTCATCCAAGGCGCTAATTCTGTCGGAATCACCATCTAAATAAGCCGTCATCAAACGCTCAAAGTCGGCTTCTTTTTGCGCCTGTGTGCGCTTTAACACAGCGCGCAACATGATTAGTTGCTCTTCACGACTAAAGTCATCCATCACACCAAAATGCGCTGTGCTGGTTTCCAAACCTTCAATATCCTTGGATAAATCTTCCGATTTTGCCATCAGCAAATTATCCTGCGCAAAAGGCGTTTGCGGCTTGGGCAGATCAAATATTACCGCCAGTAACCACGGCTTCATACGCAGCACAACTTCAAAATGCATCACATGAAAATCTGCCAGTTCACGCACTTGGTCAAGCTCTAGTTCTGTCAGCATTTCACGCAAAGTGGCGCCTTGCATCAATAACAGACTTTGGTCTTTATTATCCTGCTTGGTTTCCATGATAAAAGCATCCACGCTATTCAGCGCTTCAATCACATTGGGTGAAAAATCAGTGATGCGATTATCATCGGTATGCATGGTGCCAAATAGATAGCTGACAATGCCAGTGGGCGACTCCATCTTCCAAAACAAGCCTTTTTCGGTTGCCTGCACCATCACAGATGCACATAACAGGAAACTGAAAAGGATTGCTCTAGTGAATGATCGATCGCTGAACATGCGAAAAAACTAAAATCTATTTAACCCGTGCAGGCCTTGCTGCATTTTTCATATTATTAAAAGACTTAGGCAAGCTGCCATATTTCTTAGCAGGTGCAGGCTTGTTCGATTTAAACACACTACCATCAGATTGACGAATAGCGCCCATCACCGCAGGTTGAAATGCTGGCACTAAATGCTTTTTGCTATTGCCAATTAAATCCTCACGGCCCATTTTTTTCAAAGCTTCGCGCAAAATCGGCCAGTTGGCTGGGTCGTGGTAACGAATAAATGCTTTGTGCAGTTTGCGTACCCCTGCCGCTTTAGGGATAGGCACATCATCGGAATCGGCCGTCACTTTGCGTAACGGATTTTTGCCGCTGTGGTACATCGCTGTTGCCATCGCCATTGGCGTGGGCGTAAAGTTTTGCACTTGGTCTAAACGGAAGTCGTATTTTTTTAACCAAAGCGCAAGGTTAAGCATATCTTCATCCGTGGTGCCTGGATGCGCCGCAATAAAATACGGAATTAAATACTGCTTTTTACCCGCTTCGGCACTGAATTTCTCAAACATGGCTTTAAACTCATCATACGCACCCATGCCCGGTTTCATCATCTTGCTGAGAACGTTTTCTTCACTGTGTTCTGGCGCGATTTTTAAATAGCCGCCAACGTGATGCTGCACCAGTTCTTTAACATATTCTGGCGATTTAACCGCCAAATCGTAGCGCAAGCCACTGCTGACTAAAATCTTTTTAACGCCTTTAATGGCACGCGCTTTGCGATATAGCTGAATCAACGCGCTATGGTCTGTATTCAGGTTCTCACAGATACCTGGATAAACACAGCTTAATTTTCGGCATGATTGTTCAATTTTTTCAGACTTACACGCAATGCGATACATATTCGCAGTCGGGCCACCAAGATCGGAAATCACTCCTGTAAAACCATCGACTTTGTCACGAATTTCCTCTACTTCTTTCAAAATAGATTCTTCACTACGACTTTGAATAATACGGCCTTCATGCTCAGTAATACTGCAAAACGTACAGCCGCCAAAACAGCCACGCATGATATTGACTGAAAAACGAATCATCTCCCATGCGGGGATTTTGGCGTTTTTGTAGATTGGATGTGGCGCACGCGCATACGGCATATCGTAGACGTAATCCATTTCCTTGGTGGTGAGCGGAATTGGCGGCGGATTTAGCCATACTTCCCTATCACCATGTTTTTGTACCAACGCCCGCGCATTACCCGGATTAGCCTCTAAATGCAGTACACGCGAGGCATGCGCATACAAAATTGGATCTTTTGAAACTTCTTCGTAATCGGGCAAACGAACTACTTGTTTGCTTCTATCCGCTTTTGGCTTACGCACGATTTCAATTGCTTTGGTACCTTCGGGCAAATCCAGTTTTGGCTTACTCTCATCAGTCGCACAACTGGCGTCCGCTTTGCCCATCTTCATTTCATATGGGTCAACTGGCTTATCAATAGCGCCAGGGCGATCCAGTTTGGTACTTTCAATCTCATCCCAACCTTCAGGAATTTGCTTGCGTAAAAAAGCCGTACCGCGAATATCTTGAATATCCGCGACTTTTTCGCCTTTAGCGATGCGATGGCTCAATTCGACCAATGCTCTTTCTGCATTGCCATACAACAAAATATCAGCTTTAGAATCCACCAAAATACTGCGGCGTACTTTATCCGACCAATAGTCATAATGCGCAATACGGCGCAAACTGGCTTCGATACTGCCCACTACAAGCGGCACATTGGAATAGGCTTCGCGACAACGCTGACTGTAAACCAGAACGGCTCTGTCAGGACGTTTATTAGGTGCGGCATCTGGCGTATAGGCATCATCGCTGCGGATTTTTCTATCAGCGGTATAGCGATTGACCATGCTATCCATATTGCCGGCAGTAATACCAAAATATAGATTAGGCTTACCTAACGCTTTAAATGCACTGGCGTTTTGCCAATCGGGCTGCGCGATAATCCCCACACGAAAACCCTGCGCTTCTAGCAAACGACCGACTAAAGCCATGCCAAAACTGGGGTGATCGATATAAGCATCGCCTGTCACTAAAATAATGTCACAGCTATCCCAACCTAACGCATCCATCTCCGCCCGCGTCATTGGCAACATTTTGGCCGTGCCAAAACGCTTCGCCCAATATGGTCGATAGGTATGAATCGGTTTCGCTAGATTATTGGTGTAGACTTCCATGATAGGCTAAGTAATAGGCCAGACAAATATTAAGCGCGCATTTTACGCTCTAATTGCTTGATTAAAAAGCTAATATTTGTATGATTAATGTAATTTATTGAATGTTTGGCTAATCCATGCAAGTTATAACATTATCTATCCATGAAAAATAAAACCATGAAAACAATTTATTCAATCACAGGTATGACTTGTGGCGGTTGCGTTAACCGCGTTAAAGCGACATTAACACCATTTGCAGAATCTGTTGAAGTAACGCTTGACCCACCACAGGCAACGCTAAAAAGCCCAACAGCAGATTTAGCCACACTAAATGCAACCTTAGAAAAAGCAGGTCATTATGCGCTTCACACAATCGAACAACATAGCTCTACATCAACCCCGGTATCAGAAAACTTAGCCAATAAAAACTTAGAGAAAATCAACTGGTTTAGTACTTACAAACCATTAATACTGGTGTTTACCTATATTCTACTGGTGACTTTAACAGTTGAATACGCACATGGTGAATTTGATCTGCATCGTTTTATGCCCAACTTTATGGCTGGCTTTTTTATAGTCTTTTCATTTTTCAAACTGCTTGATTTATCAGGTTTTGCCAGTAGTTATGCCATGTACGATTTGCTGGCCAAACGCGTATTCAGCTATGGTTTTATTTACCCCTTTATTGAGCTTGGGCTTGGCATTGCCTATTTAATCAACACAAACCCATTATTAATCAATGCAATCACTTTAGTTGTCATGGTTTTTTCTAGCCTGGGTGTCATTAAAGCAGTCATGAACAAACAAAAAATCCGTTGCGCTTGCTTAGGTACGGGCTTTAATCTACCCATGACCACTGTCACCATTATTGAAGATTTATTAATGGCAGCAATGGCGGCCTGGATGTTAATTTGAGCATATTCGTTAATTAGGACTTGCTTAAATTGAGTATCGGCTATTATCAACTTCCGACAGGGAAAGTCGCTGCAATTGAAAACGACTGCCCTTTTCCGCCGTTAAGCCAAGCCTTAACTGAACCTAATGGCTTAATCGCTATTGGTGGTGATTTATCCGCCGCGCGCCTGTTAACTGCATATAGCCAAGGCATATTCCCTTGGTTTAATGCGGGCGAACCTGTGATGTGGTGGAGCCCAAACCCACGCATGGTTTTATTTCCAAATGAATTAAAAATTTCTAGCTCACTTAAAAAAACGCTTAAAAAAGACCTATTTGAAATACGTTTTAATACCGCGTTTCGTGAAGTAATCACCGCTTGCAGCGATATTAAACGGAATCATGAAGTCAGTAACCAGTCACACACATGGATAAGCCAAGATATGATTAATGCTTACTGTGATTTACACAACATTGGCCATGCTATTTGCATGGAAAGCTGGCTCAATAATCAGCTGGTTGGCGGCTGTTATGGCGTATTAATCAACAAGATGTTTTATGGCGAAAGCATGTTTCATACACAAACCGATGCTTCAAAAATTGCTTTTGTTCACATGGTTAATCATTTAAAAAATCAAGGCATCGGCATGATTGATTGTCAAATGAAAACGCCGCTTTTAACCAGCTTTGGTGGGCGCGAAATCGACCGTCAAGAATTCATGCAAAATTTGACCAAGCTGGTAAACTTTTAACATGAGTTTGCCCAATGAACAACCGCTACACAAGCTACAGTTTTACGTCACCACGCCGTATAAATGCGGCTACTTACCAAATAAACTCGCACAAAGTTTAATCGCCTCTCCGCAACATTTAATCGATGCCAATATCTACAACGGATTAATCAGCCAAGGTTTCCGGCGTAGCGGGAAATTTGCCTATAGACCGCATTGCGAGAACTGCCGTGCCTGCATTGCGGTGAGATTAGTATTAAGCACGTTTGCACCAACACGCGGACAAAAACGCGCCAGTAAACAACATACCGATTTAACTGCGCAAGTAATGCCCCTGCACTACAACCAAGAACATTTTGAGCTATACAGCAGCTATCAATCACTACGTCATCACGATGAAAACGCGATCGAAGCAAAAGATGATGATGAAGAGCAATATCGCCAATTTTTATGCCAAAGTAATGTGGAATCTTTAATGATTGAATTTAGAAACGCCGACAATCAAATCAAAATCGTCAGTGTCATTGATGTGGTAAAAGATGGCGTTTCAGCGGTTTATACGTTTTATGATGCGCTTGAAACTAAAGCCAGCTATGGAACATACGCGATTATGTGGTTAGCCGAGTGGACAAAAAGCTTAGATTTGCCCTATTTATACTTGGGCTACTGGATACAAGACAGCCCCAAAATGGCATATAAGCAAAAATTCAATCCTCAAGAAAAGCTTATTGATGGTGAATGGCAGTGAGATAACAAAAGCTATTGCCGGAATAATGCTGCAAAGCCCCGCATGTTACAATCGCGTTTTTGATTTTTAGCACTTACTTAGAACTTCGGAGAGACCTTCGGCATTGAAAAAACTCGTTATATTTGGTGTGGGCCTGATTGGCGGCTCGGTTGCATTGGCTTTGAAGCAAGCACGATTTACTTCGCATATTGTTGGCGTTGGGCGCACAAAATCCAGCTTAGATGAGGCATTAACATTAGGCGTGATTGATAGTGCAGAAACCGATATTGCCAAGGCTTTAGACGGCGCTGATTTAATATTAATTGCTGCACCGGTCGCACAGACAACTGCCATTCTACAAAGCATCAAACCGCATTTAAACAAACAAACCGTCATTACCGATGCAGGTAGCACCAAAGGCGATGTACTGGCAGCAGCGCATACTGTGTTGGGCGCACAGTTCAATCGGTTTGTCGGCGGCCACCCAATTGCAGGCGCAGAAAAATCTGGCGTTTCGGCAGCAAAAGTTGATTTATTTATCGGTAAAAACGTCGTATTAACACCAACCACAGAAACAAATATGGACGCCATTGCCAGCGTTACACAGCTTTGGCAGGCATGTGGTGCAATTGTAAGTGAGATGCCCGCTGAAAATCACGATGGCATTTTTGCCGCAGTGAGCCATTTACCGCATTTATTGGCATTTGCGTTGGTTGATGATATTGCTGCACGACCAAATGCTGCACAACTATTCAGTTTCGCTGCCAGCGGTTTCAGAGACTTCACGCGTATTGCAGGTAGCCATCCTGAAATGTGGCGTGATATCAGTTTAGCCAATAGAGCAGCGCTGCTTAACGAGTTAAGTGCTTACCAATTGGAATTAAATCAATTAAAACAATTGATTGAAAATGAAGATGGCGCTGGACTACAAGCCTTATTTGAACGCGCGAGTGTAGCTAGAAACAATTGGGCAAATAGCAAAACAAGATAAAGAAAACCGTTTATGGAACAATTACACTTAGCTGCTGCCAACCACGCCAAAGGCCAAATTAGACTACCCGGCTCTAAAAGCATTTCCAATCGCACATTATTATTAGCAGCATTGTCCAATGGCATCACTGAAATTCACGATCTATTAGCCTCTGACGATACCAGCCGCATGCTGGAAGCTTTAGAAAAACTCGGTGTAAAAATTGAAAATCTCGGCGGAAACACTTGGCGCGTCACAGGTTGCAATGGAAACTTACCGAATAAAAATACAGCGTTATTTTTAGGCAATGCAGGCACCGCTTTTCGCCCACTCACTGCTGCACTTGCCCTATCTGGCGGACATTACAACCTAAGCGGCGTGCCGCGTATGCACGAAAGGCCGATTGGTGATTTGGTTAATGCGCTGCGCCAGGCAGGCGCTATTATTGATTACACTGGAAATGATGGCTTTCCACCTTTTAACATTTCGCCAGCCACTTTCAATTTAAATGAACCGATTCAAATTCGCGGCGATGTTTCCAGTCAATTTTTAACAGCGCTTTTAATGGCGCTACCATTAACCAAACAGCAAGCCACTATTGAAGTAGTAGGCGAGTTAATTTCCAAGCCCTATATTGAAATCACACTGAACTTAATGGCTAAATTTGGCGTAAAAGTTCAGCGTAAAGGCTGGGAAAGCTTTACGATTGCAACCAATAGCGCCTATACCTCTCCCAAAACAATCCATGTTGAAGGCGACGCCTCAAGTGCCTCATACTTCCTGGCTGCTGGCGCAATTGGCGGCGATGTTCGAGTAGATGGTTTAGGCAAAAGCAGCATTCAAGGTGATGTACGTTTTGCTGAGGCAGTTGAACTCATGGGCGGCAATATTAGCTATGGTGAAAATCATATTCAATCCAAAAAAACCCATCAAATCAAAGAAATTGATTTGGATTGCAACCATATTCCCGACGCTGCAATGACTTTGGCAGTGATGGCTTTATTTGCAGATGGCACAACTACTCTTAGAAACATCGCCAGCTGGCGTGTGAAAGAAACTGATCGGCTCACAGCAATGGCGACCGAGTTACGCAAAGTGGGCGCAATTGTGGAAGAAGGCGCAGATTACTTAACCATTACACCACCCGAAAAATTGACACCGAATGCGGTTATTGATACTTATGATGACCACCGCATGGCGATGTGCTTTTCTTTGGTGAGTTTAGGTGGCGTGCCGATTACCATTAATGATCCTAAATGTGTGAATAAAACATTTCCGGATTACTTTGAAGAATTTAAAAAACTGGTCAGCTTATAGTGTTAAGCATTCAAAACTTAACACTATTTTTAACTAAATTAATGCATATGCAACCAGCCCAATTTCACGGTTTTGGCATATTTTTCGGGGTTGGTTTGCTCGAATTTTTTCCACGCTTTTTCGTGAAAGTAGAAAACAACCGTATTGCAGGCAGGTTCGATAATTGCCAACAAACCACCGACCATTGCGCTACCCGTTAACAAATATCCTACGGTGAATGCAACGGTAAAGTGTAAAATTGCGAATGAAATTGTTTTAGCCATGCTGAACTCCTTAAATGAATGAAACCATTATTGTTCCATTAAGAAATTTAATCCAATTGATTGTCAAAATACCATTGATAAGTTTTACTTATGCATAACACCCTCACCCCCGTTATTACCATTGATGGTCCTTCTGCCAGCGGAAAAGGCACTATTGCCGAGCGTGTAGCAGAAAAACTCGGCTTTCATTATCTGGATTCCGGTGCGTTATATAGAATCGTCGCATTTGCTGCCAAAAGAAATAATATCGCATGGAATCAAGCAGATACACTGGGTGAATTGGCAAAAAAACTCCATATACAATTTACCAAAGGTGAGATTTATTTGGATGGGGAGCGCATTACCGAAGCAGTTAGAAGTGAAGAAATGAGTCGCGGCGCATCAGAAGTCGCCATTCACCCACCCGTTCGTGATGCGTTATTGGGCTTACAGCGCAGTTTTCGCCAGGAACCTGGCTTGGTTGGAGATGGTCGCGATATGGGCTCTGTGATTTTTACAGATGCACCGTTGAAAATATTTTTAACGGCCGATGTAGAAACACGGGCAGAACGTCGCTACAAGCAACTCATCAACAAAGGCTTAACGGCTGACTATTCGCAAATTTTAGCGGATCTGCAAAGTCGTGATTATCGCGACAGCCAGCGCAGTGCTGCGCCGCTTATTCAAACAGCCGATGCGCTATTGCTGGACACCACGCATCGCAACATTGAACAAGCGGTAGCGTTCGTTTTAAATGCTTATCAGAAGCACCAGTAAAAAATCTTAAAAAACACCTAACAATCGCCATTAAAAAAGCATTAAGTCATTGAACTCATGCTATTTTTTGTGTAAGATGTCCGATTCGTGTTAAGTTTAAAACAATTAGTTTAATTTAACGTTTAATAACTGCCCCACTGCTAGGTGGGAACGCTTACGGTAATTTTCAAATTTGAAAAATGGCTTTAAGTAATTTTTTAGGTAACTCTTTTAATGGCTTCTACTTCTAACACTCCATCATCGATGGAATCTTTCGCCGCGCTTTTTGAAGAAAGCTTGGCACGTCAGGAAATGCGTTCTGGTGAAGTAATCACCGCCGAGGTTGTATCAATTGATAGTGACCACGTAATTGTTAACGCTGGCTTAAAATCTGAAAGCGTAATTGACGCTGCGGAATTCAAAAATGCTCAAGGCGAGCTTGAAGTGGCCGTTGGCGACTTTGTAAAAGTATGTATCGAAAAGCTGGAAGATGGCTTTGGTTCAACTCAACTTTCTCGCGAAAAAGCGAAGAAAATGGAAGCTTGGCTTGATCTAGAAGATGCTATGAACGAAGGCCGCGTAGTTAAAGGTTTCGTATCTAGCCGTGTTAAAGGCGGTT